>Ga0209427_10001064_pt1 | contig 31093 bp, 19 predicted proteins | sample DeeMarSWOR136_30_FD_187465 | JGI IMG/M metagenome (GOLD analysis project Ga0209427, IMG submission 187465) | Marine sediment microbial communities from White Oak River estuary, North Carolina - WOR-1-36_30 (SPAdes) (version 2) | ecosystem: Environmental > Aquatic > Marine > Intertidal zone >...
ATCGTGGTATCAACATCGAGACCAACGCCATCTCCGAGATGTCGGTGATCAGCGGGGGCTTCAACGCCGAATATGGCGAGGCCATGTCCGGCATCGTCAACATCATCACCAAGGAGGGGACCCCCAATTATGGCGGGACGGTGGAATACACCACCGACGCACTCTTCAACAAGTCCCGGTACGACTACGGCACCAACAAGGTGGAGCTCAGTCTCGGCGGTCCCGTTCCCGCTGTGAAGAACTTCATGTTCTTCGTCTCCAGCAGCGTGGACGACCGGGAAGATCGAGAACCGGGCATCATCCCGAAACCCAACAACGACTTGCGCCGGGAAAGCGGCACGGCCAAGCTGACCTGGAAGCCGGCCAACACCTTGAAGTTCACCTTGGGAGGAAACTGGGCCAGGAGCGAGTGGCACTCATACAGCCATAGCCGTTCCAAGGGCAATTGGCTGAAGGATGTCCCCCTTGATAAGAGCGGCAATCTGCAACTTAACTTGAGCACCACCCACACCATCAGCCAGAGCACCTTCTGGAACCTGAACCTCAGCTATTTCAACACCTGGCGCGAGCGCAAAGGTCAGGATGGCAAAAGCTATTTGGAATGGCGAACCGTTGGCGGCGGGCTGCCCTGGGTGGATTACGCTATCCTTCACGTGAATGAAGCTGGCACTGATTATGAGTCGTGGTACGACCCGGAGACCCAAGCATGGAGCGAGCGGTGGGATTCGGAACAGGAGGAATACGTGCCCGTGGAGCCGGAATGGGCCTGGGAGTATTACTATACTCAGGTGGTCAACGATGGGCAGGGATATGCTCATAGGGACAGCGCCACCGGAAAGCTGGTTTGGGATTACCTGGTCTGGCAGCAAGAGGCCCTCAACAATCGCTGGTATGATACGGGTGAATGGAAGCTCAAGTATGAGGTCATCGCTGGAGAAAGCACTGCTGTTGATGTCGAATATAAGGAGTTTGACTTGGACCGCTATCTGTGGGAGGTGGCCAATACCGAGCAGCATAAAAGCGACGAGTACAATGGAGATATCCACAATTTCTACGGACATGACTATGACGATTTCTATCATTTCCGCTACGACTTCGTCCCCTGGTACCATGATCGCAGCACCACTTTTTACACGGGCGACTTCTCCATCACCAGCCAGATAAACAAATCGAATCAGGTGAAGGCGGGCGGCTACTTCCGCAAGGGCGACCTGGAGTTGACCGATATCCAGTTTCTCAACCGTAATCCTTACTCCGATAACTACACAAAGGAGCCAATATACGCCGCCGCCTACATTCAGGACAAGTTCGAGTTCGAGGACCTGGTGATCAATGCCGGGGTACGATTCGATTATTTCGACCCCAAGTCGGAGCACTACATCAGCTTGGAGGACTTGAGCCTGGGCACCGAGCCGGTGGATCCCAAATCCAAGTTCAGCCCCCGGTTGGGCATCTCCTTTGCGGTCACGGACAAAGCAGTCATGTACGCGAACTACGGACACTTCTTTCAGCCCGTGGAGTTGGGCGAGTTGTATCAATCCCTTAACGCCGATTTTACCACCGGTCGCCCGCTCATCGGCAACCCCGATTTGCCCCCTCAAAAGACGGTGGCCTACGAGATCGGCCTGAAGTACGCCTTCACCCCCGATATGGCCGGGGAGGTGACGGCTTACTTCAAGGATGTAACCGATCTGTTGGCTTCCCGTAGCCTGAATCCACTTTTCCGGGATAATCCCATCTCCATCGAGATGTTTGTCATCGAGGATTTTGCCGTGGTCAAGGGCATCGACATCTCCCTGTCCAAGCGGGCCTCCGAATTTCTGTCAGGGACCGTGACATATTCCTACCTCAATGCTCAGGGCACTGGCTCCTCCCCGCGGGAGGGATACTACAGATACTCTACGGCCACCACGCCCCTGCCCAAACGGGAATATCCGCTTGAGTTCGACGTTACCCATTCCGTGAAGACCAATGTGAACCTCTACCTACCCCATGATTTCGGCCCTAAACTGCTGTTTTTCAAGCCGTTTTCTGATCTGAACGGCAATGTTCAGTTTAACTATGCTTCTGGGCCTCCTTACACCCCGCTGACGGCTCAAGGTCAACCATCGGCGAATGTGGGCTCCAAGAGGATGCCCTCCATCCACACTACCGATTTGCGCGTTGATAAAATTTTCCACATCAACGATATGCTTAACTACGGCTTTTTCGTGGACGTGAGAAACCTGTTTGATGTGGAGAACGTTGTCGAAGTTTACCCTGAGACGGGAGAGGCGGATGACAATGGCAACCGTCCGGAACGAGTGGGATATAGTACCGAGGAGGCTTATCTGGCAGCCTTGGCCAACTGGGAGGTACGCTATAAGGACCCCGCCTACTACAGCAATCCGCGCATCATCCGGGTAGGAGCTACCCTGCAGTTTTAGGGTCATGAAGGGCAAACTAGGAGATGTTGGGGGTTAAAACAGTTCTTCAGGGGAGGCGAAAATGAAGATGATGGGATTTCTGGTAAGAGATTTTTTAACGTGGCGGGCCAGCGCGGCCATCCTGGTTTTGGCTCTCTGTTCTGTTGTCTGGATGGTCAACGCTGACAGCGCCATGCTTCCCAAAGACCCAACCGGATATGGACAGAGCTCCGCGCCGGTCGTGCTGGCTAAGACCACAGACGATGAGGATCAACCAGATGTGGCCAGGGCTACATGGATCGGCGTGGGAGATCTGCGCAAGTTCACCATCACCAACACGGGCTTGCTGGGTCTGTACGAGCAGCCGCCGGGCTGGTCCGGGTACGACGGAACATGGGATGAAAACACCACCAATTGGAACGGATGGTGCGCCGAATTTCCGGCCGGCTCAATGCAGTACTACAACTTCTCGACCGGCCCGTGGATCGGGGCCATATGCCCCGTCATCCTGGGAAATGATACCACTTGGGTGCCCCGGGTGGCCACCGGCGCCTACACTCCGGACATGACCCCCATGAGCCCGTTGCGCACCAGCGATCAGATGTTTCCGGAGACGGACGAGAATGCCGGCAGCTTGGTGTATGCCCCCTCCGGACAGGATCCGCTGCCGTACCAGGAGCACTGGCCTTACGCCGATAGCGCCGGCATTAATCCCAGGAGACGGGATACGTTCGACCACAACAATTACGCTCTGGACCCTGGAGCTGGGGATATCATATCACTGCAAGACACTTGGTGCGTTTACGGTGACTGGGTTCCGGAGGAGGAGGCCAATTTCCTATGGCCCTCTTTTGGCTATGATATCGATGGTCTGGGCCTTCGAGTGGAGCAGCGCACTTACTCCTGGAGCTATGGGGCCAGTAGCAACTACGTCTTTATCGACTTCAGGATCAAGAACATGAATGATTGGCCACTGGACAGCCTGTACTTCGGCTTCTTCATGGACAACGACGTGGGTCACGGAGACATCGACGTCGAGGGTATGGGGCCCAACGACGATCTTATCGGCTATGACGAGGCCTTAAAGCTGGGCTACACCTATGACAGCGACCTGAAGGAGCCTGGCTGGCCTACATCTGCGGGATATATCGGCTGTGTGTTTGTGGAGACGCCCACCCGCCCCGGCGAGGAGGAAGAGATCGGTTTAACAGCCTTTTCCACCTGGGTGAGAATAGATCATGGCCCTGAGGGCATCGTAGACAACGAGCAACAGGATCCCCTCAAATACGCCGAGCTGGTTGGGGATCCGGATGGATCGGGCTTTGCCTTCGCAGACGATCCAGATCCGGCTGTCTTCGAGATCTTCGAGGAGCCCCGGGATGTACGTCATCTCAGCTGCAGTGGTCCTTATCGTCGGTTGATGCCGGGCGAGCAGGTCATCTGGACCCTGGCCATCGTCATGGGACGCAGCCTGGCGGAACTCAAGGAGAACACCCTCAAGGCCCAGGAGCAGTTCAATATGGGCTATATGGGGGATGCGCCGCCGCCTTCCCCCGAGGTAGTTGCCACGGCGGGAGATCAGATGGCCTTTTTGACCTGGGATGATTCCCCAGAGGAAGTCGAAGATCTCATCACCGGCGAAAAAGACTTCGAGGGATATCGCATTTACCGGAGCATCTCGGGGCTGGCTGGCACCTGGGAGCAGCTAGCCGAATACGACATCGCCGGCGATAGCACCGGAAGGTCCGTTCAAGTGAAGTACGCTCGCGGCAACTCGGTGGTCACATTGAAACACGAGGGCTTTTACCCGAGGCAGAACGCTTTTTACGTGGAAGGCGAGTACCTCATCGAATTCGCCAGCGATACCACCTTCACCATGTACAATAACACCCAGCAAACTCTGTATCAATATAAAGAGAATGCCTTGGACACCTTTAACGTCTTTGGCGTATTCGATCCTGCGGATACATCCGTCATCGCCCTGCCCGTTCCGGGAAACAATTTCCTGGGCCGTTACCTTGACGGAGGTCTCATATACACCAATGGATTCTTCTTCTCCATCGCAAAGGGCGACTCCAGCGAGCTTCATCCGCCGGGAACCGTTTACCAACCCCAAGCGGGAGACCTGTTCACCGTCAGGACATTTCTAAGCGAACCCCTTAGCGACCAAGTGGGACTTCGTTACTTTTACACCGACGAGGGACTGACCAACGGGCTGCCCTATTACTACTCGGTGACATCCTTTGATAAGGGTTACCAAGTGGAGGGACTGGAATCCCTGGAGAGCGCCACGAGCGGCAGAAAATACGCCGTCATCCCCCGAAGCAACGCCGCACAGGTGGATGATTTGGTCGAATGGTCCACCCAGAACAGCAAGCTGATTCATTTCGCGGGGGCAGCCACGGGATCGGTTTTCGTGGCGATAGCTCAGCCCGTAGACCTCCAGGGCGATGATTACAGCATCACCTTCATCCGCGCTAACCAAACGTATCCCAAAGCTGGGTATTGGAGGCTCACCAACGAGAGCACCGGAGAGGTATTGTTGGATTCCATGTTTCTCATACGCAGCGATACCGCAGTGGTCGATGCCCATCCGGAGGTTGTGGAGGGCCTGCGCGTGTTGAAGGTCCAGGGTCCCAAGAATGTCACCGTGAGAGCGGAGGGTGAGTTCGCTGGGCAATGGACCGAAGGTGAGCCTGGGTACAATTTCAATCTCGGCTTAGAATTTCTGACTAACGATCCCTATGACTTCGAAATAACCTTCCCTCCGGGAGGCAGCATCGACAAGGGAGGAACTACCGTTCCCTGGCTGGTGACTAACATCTCGCTGGATGAGCAGTATCCCACTCTATGGTATGACGTGCCCCATCCACCTAATCCACCTAACGGCATTTGGGACGCAGGAGACCAAATCCTGATATATGACCGAGATGGAATACGACCGATTATGACGCTCCTCACAGAGGTCACCGACGACACTCGTCCACCTACGAGCAGCTCTGTGTTCTCCATCGTGACCAATAAGCCTTTCACCGATGAGGATGAGTATCAGTTCTCTTCAAACAGGTGGAAGAGCGACTACTCACTGGATCGGGTCACCGTCGTTCCCAATCCATACTATGTCCGAGCTCCATGGGATCGCAATCGGTTTGATCAGTGGGTTTACTTCCAACATCTTCCAGCCCACTGCACCATACGCATCTTCACCACCGCTGGTCTGTTGATCCAGACTTTGAAGCACCATAGCGCCGAGGGGGATGGCTCTGCAAGGTGGAATCTTTTAACCAGCGAGAACATGAGGGCGGTGAGCGGTCTCTATATCTACCAGGTAGAGGCTGAAGACGGCAAAACGGCGGTGGGAAAATTCGCCATTATCCGCTGATGCCAGCACGTCGAGAAAAGACGATGTGGTATTACTTCCATGGAGGTGAAAGAATGAACAGGATACTCATTGCCGTGTTGGCCCTTTTGGTCTGCGTTCCCCTTGTGGCCCAGGCCAGGTTGGGTGGTTCTGGTGCCCAGTTTCTGGTGTTGGGTGGTGGATGTCGGTCCGTCGGCATGGGGGGAGCCTACGTCGCCATGGCCGAGGGGACAGATGCCATCTACTTCAACCCCGCTGGCTTGGGACACCTGGATGCTCCCACCTTCAGCTTCAGCCATGGCGAGGTCTTCGCCGACATCAATCTGGAGAATGTGGCCTTCGCGACTCCGGCCCTGGGAGGGGTGGTGGGTGTGAGCGGCGTGGGCTTTCTCTCAGGGGAAATTACGCGGACCACCTTTGAGGACCAGGAGGGAGAAACGGGAGAGACCTTTAGCGCCAATGATTTTGCCTTCGGCCTGTCCTATGCCCGGATGATGACGGACAAATTCACAGCCGGCCTGACCTTCAAGTTCATCAACCAGAATATCGACAAGGTGTCCGCTAACGGTTGGGCATTTGATGTGGGGGGCACCTATATGATGGGCATGGGGAATCTCAGGTTGGGATTTGCGATCCGCAACTTCGGCCCTGACCTCTCCTATTCCGGAGAGGACCTTGAGTTTGACACCGGTCTGCCGGAATATGAAGAGGTCGAAGAAGATATTCCAGCCGCTTACAAATCAGAGGCTTATCCCATGCCTCTGATATTTCAGGTAGGCCTGGCTTACGATCTCCTCTACTCAGGGCCCAACCGTTTTACCGCTGTTCTGGACGGTATCCATCCCAATGATCAGGATGAAACCTTCAACATGGGGCTGGAATACGGCTTCAACGACTCCTATTTCGCCCGGGTTGGTTATACAGGCAGGAGCAGCATGGGCTTTACGGCGGGCCTGGGGGCCAGGGTGACCTTAGGTGGAGGCGTCTTGGCAGGCATCGATTATAGTTACGAAGATCACGAGTACCTTGATGCCATCCAGCGATTTAGCTTGACCGTCAGCTACTGATCAGTCTTTCTCCAGGCATGATCGGGAAGAGAAACCGTGATAGGAGGTTGGGATAGCTGTCCCAACCTCCTTTTTTTGCCATGACTAAAACACTGGCCAATCTGGACATTCCTTTTGGGGCGCTGGCCTTTTCTTTGCCTCTGCTCCTCTATGGCATCACCCTCTGTCCCACAGTTCCCGTGGGCGATGGGGGGGAGCTCACCTGTGCTGCTCACAGCCTGGGGATCGCACATCCCACCGGTTATCCCCTGTTCTGTCTATGGGGTCGGATGTTCATCTTCGCTTTACCCTTTGAGAACATCGCCGTAAGGGTGAACGTGATGTCCGGCTTCTTTGCTTCTCTTGCTGCTCTATCGGTTTATTTTTTAGCCCGGGAGTTGTTTTGGGGGATTTTTAAAGAGAAGAAACTTTTTTTGCGACTTACGGCGTTAGTTACCGCCCTGATGTATGCGTTTTCTGAGACACTATGGTCTCAGGCCGTCCAGTCTGAGGTCTATGCTCTGCATGCGTTTCTGACGGTCGTTCTGATACTGATCATGGTGGTCTGGTGGCGAACTGCCCATGGTCGCCTGGCTTATCTGTGGGCATTTCTCTGGGGCTTGTCCTTGAGCAACCACACCTCTGTGATTTTCTTATCAGCAGCTGCCCTGTATGTGGCCCTTTCCGGCAGGCACCGGCTGGAACTAAAGAGGTGTCTCCCAGGAATGACCCTGCTTTTTCTTTTGGGCATAAGCCTCTATCTTTATCTGCCTCTCAGATCGGCAGCCAATCCGCCCCATGATTGGGGCAATCCCGAGAACCTCCGTCGCCTATGGGACCACGTGACGGCCCGACAATACAGGCGATTTTTTCTGTTCAGCTCCCTGCCCGATGTTTGGAACAACATACGTCATTACGTGAGATTGCTGGCTGACCAGTTTGGCGCACCTGTGCTGCTCTTGAGCTTAGCAGGAGCAGTTCTACAGGGAGCCCGCAAGCGAGGACTCTTTGTGCTGTTCATCTTGATCGTGGTGAGCAACGTGCTGTTGGCCGCCTCCTACGACATCCTTGACATCGAGGCCTACTATCTGCCTTCCTATCTTATTTTCGCCCTGTGGCTGGGCCTGGCCCTGGCCTTGGGCCTCAGATGGCTTCTGTGCCGATATGGGGGAATCGGCTTTCGCTCTGCTTTGGTAGTTTTTCTGGTCGCCTTGACGACTATGCCCTTGGGGGTCAATTATTCCAAGGCCTCTCAGAAGAGGATGACCATTGCCCGCGACTACGGATTCAACATTCTGAGCTCAGTGGAGCCTGGGGCCATCCTGTTCACCTCTGCCGACAACGAGACCTTTCCCGTGATGTACCTCCACGATGTGGAGGGAATTCGGCCCGACGTTGCCATCTTCGACCTGGGCAGCACTCTAGAGAGGATGCGCCGTTTTCTGGGTACGAGCCTGATTCCACCAGGGGAAGATCCAGCTGGGTTGAGAAGGATGGTGTTGGATAAGGCGCGTCAACCGGTTTATTTTGCCAAGGAGCACATGTCCATGAGCACTGATCCCCTGCAGATAAGCGACCTCTCTTTGCTGCCCTTCGGTCTTGTCTATCGCCAGCAGAAAGGGACCCGTCAAATCCGGGAAGCTCAGCTTCCCTGGCGGAGGTATCGAAAGGGGGAGTTCGGAGGCAACCGGCAATTTTGGGACTATCGGGCCCGGATGATGGTGGCTAACTACCACCTTTCCTGGGGAGAAGATCTATGGGTCAGAGAAGATACTGCTGGCGCCTTGGGGAGGTTCGCTATGGCCCGCGCAGAGATGGAAAGCATAGAAAAGGCTCAAATTCACAACAGTATGGGTGTCTTCTTCCGTCGAGTGGGATGGCTTGAGGGGGCCAAGCTGGAATTCGCAAGAGCTCTGAGTTGTCGTCACAAGAGCCGGAGAGATCAGTCGGACATTCACGTCAATCTAGGAAATATGTTCTCAGATCAGGGAAGAGCCGATTTGGCACGGGGGGAGCTGGAACAAGCCTTGGCCATCTGGCCCCAAAATCGGAAGGCTCAATTCAACCTGGCTCGTATCACAGCGGATGAGCATCTGGGTCATGGCCAATTTGAGCAGGCGGTCGGAGAGCTGGAGAAGATGCTGGCTCTGGACCCCGACAACGCCGCCATCTGTTACAACCTGGGAGTCATTTATGCCCGACGCCTCATGAAACCGGGGCGAGCAGTGGACTTTTTTCGCCGTTGTCTGAGCATAGACCCCCGGGGACCCGTCGCCGCCGCCGCCAAAGCGGAGTTGGAGCGATTGAGGGAAAGGAGGGCTGAGAGGTAGGATCTTAGCAGTTGAGGTCACGGCGAGTTCAGGGGAATGTGCGCAGATTCACCGCACCGGGCCTATGTGCCAGGCCCCATGAAAAAGGGCGACGTCTTTGAGGCGTCGCCCTTTGTGCATGTGTGTCCGGATGGCTCATTTGATCAGGGCCATCTTTCTCGTGGTGGTGTAATCACCGGTTTTCATCTGGCAGAAGTAGATGCCACTGGGCACCAGCTGGCCTTGGTCGTTTTGTCCATCCCAACTGACCTGGTAAGAGCCGGCCTCTCGATGAGCATCGGTCAGTTCTCGTACCAGTTGTCCGGTGACATTATAGATGCGCAGGTTCACATGGCCGCCCTGGGGGATGTGGAAACGAATGGCCGTCTTGGGATTGAAGGGGTTGGGGTAGTTCTGATCCAGAGCATAGGTGTCCGGCACCAGGCCGCTCACCAGGCACGGCTCCTCAACGCTGGTGCCACCTGGCTGCACATGGAATGGATAGTTGGGCAACAGCGGGGTGGTGGCCACCTCGCTGGCGGGCACCTTCAGGTATTGCACGGGGTTCTCGGTCCAGGCGCCCTCCTGGGGATTGGTTTGGACCACGCCGCCGGCATCTTTGTCCTCAACGTAGATGATGTGCAGCGTGTCGTTGACCACCGCGGCCAGGGAGGGATAATCCTCATCGAAGCAGTTGCCCATGGTGCAGTCCTCGCTGTCGGTGTTGGTCAGGTTGGTGCCCTCAGACCAGTTCAAACCTCCATCGGTGGACACCGCGCAGTAGATCTCGCCGTTTGACCAGCCGTGGCTGGGAATGGGGCCCCCGGAAGTGTCGCCCTGGGGACATCTCACATAGACGCAGTAAAGATGGCCCGTGTTAGGATCTAAGCCTAGGGAAGGCCTGTCCACGGTGCTCCTCCAGCCCCCCGCTCCGGCGGTGCCGGCCGTGTCGCCGGGCACATACCAGCCATCGGCCACCACGGTGAGGGTGTCGTGCTCCTCGCTCCAGTGCCAGATCACCGAGGCGTCCAGGGTAAGTCCCACCACCGCGAAGCTGTCCGAAGGCACATTGGGCGGCGGTGAGTACAGCGAAGCGTCGAACCAGAAGCCGCGAGTGGTGAAGGCCACGTGGGCATTGTCGTTCATATCGTAGAGCAGGCTCACATCGCAATAGGCCCGCATGGTGTCGCCGTTGGCATAGGTGGTGTCGGGATAGCGGCTGCTGTCGGGCTCGATGAGATTGGTGAGGTTCTGCCTGTTGGAGAAATCCCAGGTGGTGCCATCCTCCGACTCGATCAAAACGATGTCGTTGTTCATCTGGGAGACCAGATATCCCTCGTAGGGTCCCAGATTTAAAAGATTAAAGGCCGATTTAGTATAGGTAAGGCCCACCTTGTTCGAAACGGGTGAAGCAGCCATATCCCCGGAGATGCCGGCTATGGTGTCCACCACCGTCCAGTCGGTATAGCTATAACCGCCGTCCTCGGATCGAGCGTAATTGATCCGCTGCCAGACAGTGGCGGTGTTCTCATGGGCGACGAGGTGGATATTGTCCTGTGCGTCCACCGTGCTGTGTGGCCAAGCGAGGGCATCATAGCCGGGAGGTGGAGGGAGGACGCCGATTTGAAAAGCTCCGGAGCCCTCCATGAAGTCGAAGGCCACCGAAGCGGTCCAGGGGTCAGTCGGGAGGACGTTCTGATGGAGGGCGATAACCGCCTGTCCAGCGCTGAATTGAGACAGGTTCGTGTACCCACCGCGATCACCCTGATCCACAGGACCAAAGCCCACGCCTGGCCAGGCTAGGTCGCCGAGATGGGGATTCCAGTAATTGTAAAAGATATGCCGATCAGTTGCCATGGCCTGATAGCCGTTCATCCAGCAAAAGTGGACTCCGCGGTTTTCGGTCAAGGCCACCATCTTGCTGATGGTGCAGTTATGCTGATAATCATACCAAGTGGTGCCTAGTAGAAAAGCCTCCCCCAGATGAGCTGTTTGGGGCTCTGCGGGCGCAATGTATGGAACGGGGCTGGTGGCCCGAGGTAGCTGAGAATCCGGCCCGATGAGAGGTTTGACCAGCTCAAGTTGCGCAAATCCACATCTGACGGACGTTGCCAGAGAACAGCCGTAAAGGACGGCCAGAAAGATGGCCATGAGCGGGAAAATGAGAACAGCTTTGTAACGCATTGCTCCACCTCCTTTGGAAAGAGTTGCCTCACCGGTGGCTAAAAGTTAGTACTAGTCCAGAACCAGGAGAGTCGAAATCCTTTCGAGGCGCAAGGAAAATTTTTGCAAAGTACGTTCAATGTACTTGATGAAGGTCTCTAGGTCAAGAGATTTTCAAAATTTCTCGTTCTGGCCGGGGGCACCTCAAATGTGATCCTTCTCAGAGTCTATCCAGAGCCTTCATTTCACTCAGAGCTTGTTCTGAAGGCAACCAAAGAAGAAACTGCGCCAGGTACCAGATATATTTCACGAGGGGCTCTGAATGATGGAAGAGGACAGGAAATACCCGAACACAGTTCGCGCAGCGCGCATCAAAGAGCGTGATTTTTTCCTTGACTTTTGTTGTGCAGCGCACTATAATTATGGGGAGACTGTGCAGTGCACTATATGGGTTTCAAAAGGAGGTGAAATCATGCCTAGGCTGATCAAACGTTATGCAAACCGGCGGCTGTATGACGTGCAGGCCAAGAAGACAATCACTCTGGAGGGGCTGGCCGACCTCATCAAGAAGGACCAGGATGTGGTGGTTGTGGACAACCGAACCAAGCAGGACATCACCCTGCCCACATTGCTTCAGGTGCTGTCCGTAGAGGCACGGGAATGGAAGGAGAGCCTTCCCTCACCAAAGGTGGCTCGGGAGCTGATTGTGAAAGGAGGGGAAACCATGGTGGACCTGGTCAAGAAAGCCATGTTGGCGGGAATCGGGGCTTTCGCCGTGACCAAAGAAAAGGTAGAGGAACTGGTGGACGATCTTATCAAAAAGGGCGAGATGAGCAAGGACGAACGGGCCAAGTTTGTCCGCGAGCTCGTGGATAAGGCGGAGGCGCGATCCCAAGAGGCCAAGAAGTGGGTGGACCAGAGGGTGAAGGTGTCCATGTCAAAGCTCAAAATGGCCAAGGCCGAGGATCTGGAGACGCTGAGCAAACAGATGGCCGACCTGACCAAAGCCATCTCTCGATTAGAGAAGAAATTGAAGGCACAAGAGGGGAAAAGCAAGTGATCGGCTTTGTTCATAGAACCTTGACTGACCGTCGGCTAGGTGCCGGCGGTTCGTTTTTTTGGAAATTTTGTTGACATAAAGGGTCTTTTGTGGTATTAATTGGGGGGAACTGGAGTTTTCTACGAAGCAAGGGGACAAAGAACATAAAGAGCACGAGATTTAGGGTAGAAGCGCGGCTTGCAGCGGTGGATTGGGAATCGAGAGCGAGGCGAGGGTCGCGAAATCATAAATGCTGATCTTCAAGCCCTCGCCTTGTATGGATGGAGCTGAATCAGCAAACCGCGAAACTTGAGCTCAATACATCCCTTTTGTAATCAACCGCTAGAATTTCCGAGGAGTCTGTTGCATGGCCATCCCCAGAATCGGTAAGGGGTATCGCCACCTCAAGCGGCTTCGTCACATCCTGGCCGTGCTTCTGAAATACGGTTTCGGGCACATCCTAAATCGCATGAGGATCTCCGTGTATTTTCTCAGGGGGCGAAAGTTGGCATTGCCCAGGCTGAGAAAGGTCGTCGAAGCCTCTCCTTCGGAGCAGGTCAGGCTGGCTTTGGAGGAGCTGGGGCCGACCTTCATCAAATTAGGGCAGGTGCTGAGCATGCGGCCCTTCTTGATTCCGCCCGAGTATGTGGCGGAACTGACCAAACTTCAGGATGAGGTATCCGCCATTGATTTCAGCGTGGTGAACGGGGTGATCAGGGAGGAATTTGGCCGTCCTTCTGAGGAACTCTTTGCGGCCATCAATCAAAAACCGCTGGCTTCTGCTTCTTTAGCTCAGGTCCATGAGGCCAAGACTCTTGATGGGGAAAAGGTCATCGTGAAGGTGCAGCGCCCCAAAGTCCGGGAGGTGATGCAGGAGGATATGAACATTCTGCGGGATCTGGCTCAACTTCTTGTCAAACATGTCCCCGAGAGCCAAAGGTATGATCCTGTGGGTATTGTAGACGAACTGGATCGGACCACGCAGCGAGAGGTTGATTTCATCAATGAGGCCAGGAATATGGAGATCTTCGCCAGAAACTTTGCCGAGGAAAAATCGATTCGTGTCCCCAAGGTCTACTGGGAGCTGAGTTCCTCTAAGGTTTTGACCACAGAGCTGGTGGACGGGCTGAAGATCTCAGAGCTGGGTCGGTTCGAGGAACTTGGTCTAGACAGACGGGTCGTTGCCCGAAACGGCGGGCGGGCGCTCCTGAAGCAAATATTTGAGGACGGTTTTTTTCACGCTGATCCCCATCCAGGCAATCTCTTTGTGTTGACGGACAACGTCATCGCTCCCGTCGACTTCGGCATGATGGGTCGTTTGAGCCCGGCAATGATGATGCAGCTTTCCGAGCTCCTGGTGGCTCTTTTTCGCCGTGATGTGGACGAAATAGCTCGGCTCTACCTTGAGATGGGGATCATCGGCGAACAGATTGATCTGATAGCCTTTAAGCTGCATTTGGCTGACCTCGTGGACAAGTATACGGGCATCCCATTGAGCAGGGTAAACATGCAAACGGTGGTGGAGGATCTCTTCCAGATCTCCAACAGATATCAGGTTAGAATACGGTCGGAGTTCATGTTGCTGGGGAGGGCCTTGGGCACTTACGAGGAGGTGGGACGGCTGCTGGATCCCGACTACAACTTTCTGACAGAGGCGGAGCCTTTCGTCAAGAAAATGCTCCAAAGGCGATATGATCCCCAGAGGATTCTCCGGGAGCTGCTTCGGACCGGAAAGGATCTTCGCCGGCTGCTAACGCTATTGCCTCAGGAGCTGGGTTCCATCTTACAGAAAGTGCGCCAAGGCCAGCTGGCTGTGGAATTCAGGCATAGAGGCTTAGATAGGCTGATCACAGAGCTGGACCGGGCGAGCAACCGCATATCTTTTAGCCTGATCATTGCGGCCCTCATTGTGGGTTCCTCCCTCATCGTGCGGCTGGAGGTTGGTCCATTTCTGTTTGGCTACTCCATCTTCGGCATATTTGGTTTTGTCTTCGCGGGTCTGCTGGGCCTTTGGTTGATCATCGCCATTCTTAGGTCTGGAAGACTCTGAGTTTAGCGGCAGGGTGACTCTCCGAAAGGAGGAGGTTTATGAAGGGCAAAGGGTGTCTGATCGCTGTCCTGATTGTCATCTTGGTGCTCATCATCGTTGCTGCAGTTTTCTACTTCAATCGGGGAAAAATCGCTGACTGGTTTGCGGACAAAATGGTCGATCAGATTTTAGCTAATTTGCCCGTGGACTATGACGAGGCCATGGCCAGACAGACCATGGACCAGTTCATAGCGGCCATAAAGGAAGGTCGTGTAGAAAGGGAAGAGGTGAAAGAAATCCTGGACCTTTTCCAGGCGGCGTGGGCCGACAAAAAGCTGGAAACCCATGAAGTGGATGAACTCATGGAGGCCATGCAGGAGGCAGTCAGGTAAGAGGTCACGGAGGCTGCAAACAACGTGAAATGAAAAATTAGGATGGCCCCAGCGGAACTGCGATGTGAGCTTGCAGTTAAGGACGTCAACAGGAAGGTCAAGCTCTTTCTTCGATACACCTCAGCGAGGCTTCTTTTAGTGGAGAAGTGCGCTGTGGCCTTTTGCGGATTGTTTTTTTCATCGCCGGGCCATAATGGGGTTTGAGGCTTGGCTGAATTTCTATTGACAAAAACGGCGCATGTTATTATTTTAAGAACTGATTTTTAGCACTCAAGGTTCCGGAGTGCTAACTGATGAGGTCTAATAATTTGCTGGAAAATAAGGAGTTAAAAAACGCCCTGGACAAGCGGGGTAGGCGGATATTGGAGACGGTAATCAATCGATACGTCTCTGCAGCCGAACCGGTAGGATCTCCTTACTTGGCTCGTCATCGCCGGTTGGGCCTCAGCCCAGCTAGCATCCGTAACACTCTCAATACCCTGGAGACCTTGGGATTTCTCTACCAGCCTCATACCTCGGCAGGCCGCATCCCAACCGACAAAGGTTATCGCTTTTATGTGGACTCCCTGATGAAGCCTTGGTCGCTGTCTGAGTCGGAGAAGGAGCACATCCGTTCCGAGGTCAAGATAGAGAGCAGAGACATCGACGAAATCTTGGTACAGACAGCTCATGTTCTGGGCTTAGTTTCCAAACAACTGGGTGTCACCCTGACGCCTCGCTTTCAGCAGGGCGTTTTTCAGCGTATGGAACTCCTGCCCCTGGCTGAGAAAAAGATCCTATTGGTTCTGACCATCAAATCGGGATTGGTCAAAACGGTGGTCATGGAAATCCACTCTTCCATTGGGGAGGAGAAGCTTCTGGAGACCTCCAGAGTTCTTAACGAGCGTCTGAACGGCCTTTCCATCAGGGAGATACGGGAGAATCTTCGTAAACGGATACGCGACCTCGCCTTTGGAGATTCCAAGCTGGTTCAGCTCATCATCGATTCGGCACACATGTTTTTCGACTTTTCGGAGGCAGCACACCTGTATTTTGGAGGGACCACCAACATCGTGAGACAACCTGAGTTCAGAGATCATCTTAAACTCCAGACGCTGATGAATCTGCTTGAGGAAGGAAAAGCCCTGGGAGAATTGCTCTCCAGGCGAGGTCAGGAGGGGGTGGCCATCACCATTGGGAGTGAACATGCCCGAGGGGACATGCACCATTACAGCCTCTTGACGGCCACCTATCGTGTGGGCAAAGTCGGTGGTACTGTGGGTATTATAGGTCCCACACGGATGCGGTATGCCAAGCTATGCGCCGTTGTCGACTATATGGCTCATTTGCTTAGCGACATGTGGAGTGAATGAGGTTTTACTATGGATGATCCTGTCGCCAAAAAGGCCAAAAAAAAGGGAAAATCTTCTCCACTCAAGGAGCAATTGAATCTCAGCGAGGAGAAGAGAAGGGAGCTCGAGGATCGCGTACTTCGCCTGGCAGCGGAATTCGATAATTACAAAAAGAGAACTGCTAGGGAGTTCGAGCAGCTTGTGAAAACAGCTAACCAGAATTTGATCTTTCAACTTGTGGATGTGCTCGACAACTTCGAACGAGCCCTGGATTCTGCTAAGAGCGCCAAGGATTTCGACTCATTCCATGAGGGGGTCGAGCTTATTTACCAGCACCTGAGAGAGCTTCTGGCCAAGGAGGGATTGGAATACATCGAGGCTGTGGGAAAGCCTTTTGATCCGCATCAGCACGAGGCAGTGTTACAGGTGGAGGATCATCACCACCCGCAGGAAACGGTGGTAAGTGAGATACAGCGTGGCTACATGCTGCATGATAAGCTGCTCCGTCCGGCGAGGGTTGTGGTTTCCAAGGCAATGGAGGAAGTGACCGCCAAGGTGAGGAAGAAAACCGGGAAGAGAAAGAAGTAAAATCGAAAGGGGTATCACGAGATGAGCAAGGTCATCGGCATCGATTTGGGCACCACCAATAGCTGTGTGTCGGTGATGGAGGGTGGAGAACCGACGGTGATCCCCAATCCCGAGGGTTCCCGCACCACGCCGTCGGTGGTGGCTTTTACAAAGGGGGGTGAGCGATTGGTGGGGCAAGTGGCCAAGAGGCAGGCCATCACCAACGCGGAAAATACCATCTTCTCCATCAAGAGATTCATGGGACGCAAGCACAATGAGGTGGTGGAGGAGGAAAAACTGGTTCCTTACCAGGTGGTGGAGGCGGCCAACGGAGATGCACGGGTCAAAGCGGGAGATAAGGAGTATGCTCCTCCGGAGATATCGGCCATGATACTTCAGGCCATGAAAAAGACGGCCGAGGAGTATCTCGGATCTGAAGTGAAGCAGGCCGTCGTCACAGTGCCCGCGTATTTCAACGATTCTCAACGCCAGGCCACTAAAGACGCGGGCAAAATCGCAGGTCTGGAGGTATTGCGCATCATTAACGAGCCTACGGCAGCAGCTCTTGCCTATGGGATGGACAAGAAAAAGGATGAGAAGATCGCTGTCTTCGACCTGGGCGGTGGCACCTTCGACATCTCCATATTGGAGCTGGGAGAAGGAGTGTTTGAGGTGAAATCCACCAACGGAGATACCCACCTGGGCGGCGACAACTTCGACCAGCGCGTCATAGACTGGTTGGCTGACGAATTCAAGAAACAACACGGCATCGACTTGCGCAAAGATAATATGGCTTTGCAGAGGCTTAAGGAGGCCGCCGAGAAGGCCAAATGCGAGCTGTCTACCACCATGCAGACCAATATCAACTTGCCCTTTATCACCGCCGACCAGTCGGGCCCCAAACACCTGGATTTGACCTTAAGCAGAGCCAAACTGGAGCAACTGGTGGGGGATTTGGTGGAGCGGACCAGAGGCCCCTGCCGACAGGCCTTGAAGGACGCAAAGCTCTCAGCGGAAGACATCGACGAGGTCATTCTGGTGGGTGGACAAACCCGAATGCCCATGGTTCAGAAAACGGTCAAGGAGGTGTTCGCAAAAGAACCGCACAAGGGGGTGAATCCCGACGAGGTGGTGGCCATCGGGGCGGCCATTCAGGCTGGAGTTCTCGCTGGAGACATCAAGGACGTGCTGCTTCTGGATGTCACTCCACTCTCTTTGGGCATCGAGACCCTGGGCGGCGTTATGACTAGGCTCATCGAGAGAAATACCACCATTCCAACGCGCAAGAGCAACATTTTCACCACCGCCGCCGACAATCAGCCAGCGGTGAGCATCCAAGTGCTGCAGGGTGAGAGGGAGATGGCCCTGGACAACCGCACTCTGGGGAGATTTGACTTGGTGGGCATTCCCCCAGCCCCTCGGGGCATCCCTCAAATTGAGGTAGCCTTCGACATCGATGCCAACGGGATCGTCCACGTTTCAGCAAAAGATCTGGCCACGGGCAAGGAGCAGAAGATCCAAATCCAAGCCTCCAGCGGTCTCTCTCAGACTGAAATCGATCGCATGGTACACGATGCTGAATCTCACGCCGAAGAGGATAAAAAGAAACGCGAGCTCATCGAGGCCAGGAACAGGGCCGACCAGCTGATGTACACCACTGAGAAATCTATCAAGGAGTATGGCGACAAAATAGGGGCCCAGGATAAAAAGAAGGTCGAGGAAGCCCTTCAAGGGGTAAAGGAAGCTATCAAATCTGATCAGGTGGACCAGATCAACCAGGCTGTCGAGGCCCTTACCCAGGCTTCTCACAAATTGGCCGAAGAGGTTTATAAGCAGACCACTGCACAACAACAAGGCCAGGCGGGAAAAACCGCAGCTAGCGAAGAGACCGCGGAGAGACCCGAGACGACCAAAGAGGGCGAGGGGCCTGTAGACGCCGAGTTTGAAGTGGTCGATGAGGACAAGGATAAGGGGAAAGAGAAGGACAAGGGCGGGGATAAAAAATAGCTCGCTTAAAGTGGGGATTCGTGAGGGCTGAGAGATGCGCATCCACCAGAGTTCTCTCAGCCCTCAACTTTGATGGGGGGACGTCGACTCTGGAGATGTGGCTGGATTAGATCTCCGTAATGCTCCAGAGATTGCTGTCCAAGGAGAACCATGGCCTTAAGGGATTATTACGAGATTTTGGGAGTTTCTCGTAGCGCTTCCCAGGAAGAAATCAAGCGGGCCTATCGTAAGCTGGCCTTGAAATATCATCCCGATAGAAATCCGGGCAGCAAGGAGGCCGAGGAGAAATTCAAGGAGGCCGCTGAGGCTTACGAGGTGCTCAGCGATGCACAGAAAAAATCAACCTACGACCAGTTTGGACACGATGGCCTCCGGGGGACTTTCGGCAGGGATGGCTTTGATATATCTGATTTTATCTACAGACACTTACACGATTCGGATTTGCAGGACCTTCTAGGCAACCTGGGAGGTCTGTTTGGTGGGGGCTTGTTCGGGGATCTCTTCGGAACTCGCACAGGTCGCCGGAGGGCGGCTCAGCGCAGGGGCTCCGATCTCCAGGTGAGGCTCAAATTGTCCCTGGCTGAGATCGCCACAGGGGTCGAGAAACGGCTTCGGGTCAAACGGCTGGAAAAATGCGATGCCTGTGGCGGCACCGGAGCTTCTGAGGAAGGGTCGTTAAAGACCTGCGCCAGCTGTCAGGGCACCGGTGAAATTCGCCAGGTGAGCAGGTCTTTCTTTGGTCAGTTCGTGAACGTGGCGACATGTAACGTCTGTGGGGGCTCAGGCCAGGTTATCGCCCATCCATGTCCCAAGTGTGGTGGCGAGGGTCGCATGCGTGGTTCCACCACCATCTCCGTCAAGATCCCCGCTGGGGTCAGCGAGGGCAACTATATCCCCATCCGCAGCCGAGGGAATGTGGGACCACGGGGTGGACCCCCGGGTGATGTGCTCGTGTTCATCGAGGAAAAGGAGGACGAATATTTCACCCGTCGGGATAACGATATCATCTGCGAGGTGCCTATCAGCTACAGCCAGGCCGCACTGGGTGATGAGTTAGAGGTGCCCACTCTGGACAGCCATATGAAAATCCGAATTCCACCGGGAACACAGTCAGGTAAGGTATTTAGACTGAAGGGAAAAGGAATCCCTCATGTTCGGGGCTATGGCGTCGGGGATGAACTGGTCAAGATCGTCGTGTGGACGCCCACAAAGTTGAGCGAGGAGGCCAAAAAGCTTTTTGCAGAGCTGGCCAAGACGGAGGGCATAGAGCCTCCCAAACCCGGAAGGAGCTTTTGGGGGAAAGTCAAGGACGCTCTGGGGATGTGAGCATGAACCGCGCTGGCTGGACGCAAATCTGGGTGAAGGTGGAGCGTGATGCGGCCGATGCAGTGGCCAATTTCCTCATGGAGATGGGCAGTCCTGGCTTGGAGGTGGAGGAGGTCGATGGCCACACGCTTTTAAAGGGCTATTTTCGCGGAGAAGCTGAAGAGAGCTGCAGGCAACTTACGCGATATTTAAAAGATTTGAAGGCCATGGGTTTATCCGGTAATCACGAGGGACCGCAGCAAGCCTTTCTGGCAGAAGAGGACTGGCTGTCGAGCTGGCGCTCCCACTTTGGTGTTCTCCGGATAGGCCGAAGGCTATTGATAAAACCAAGCTGGGAGACGGTCACCGCCACTGCCGGCCAGTTAGTCATCGTCATCGACCCGCAGATGGCATTTGGCACGGGAGAGCACCCCACCACAAGATTTTGTCTGCAAGCTCTGGACAGTTTGGTCCACGAGGGGGACCTTGTCCTCGACCTGGGGACTGGATCTGGTATTTTGGCCATTGCCGCTGTGAAATTAGGGGCCAAGAGGGTTTTGGGTCTGGATATTGACCCTCAAGCCATCGCCACAGCCGGGGAAAACGCGCGCATCAACGGAGTCTCCAGGCAAGTGGATTTCTCCTGCTCCTCCCTGCATCCGGGTGTCAGGTCGAAGCGCTTTGATCTGGCGGTGGCGAATATCAACAGCGAGGTGTTGTTGCCGTCACTTCAAGAACTAAAGCGCGTTTTAAAATCCAAAGGGCACATCATTTTGTCTGGTTTATTAGTGGACGAGGAGGGACTTCTCCGTCGAAGTTTGTCAGCAAATGGACTGCTTCTCTTTCAGCTAGAACAACAAGGAGAATGGCTTTCGGCGGTACTCAAGAGCTACGGGATGTGATCCATGACGAATTTCTATATTTTTCCCTCGGATGTGGATGGTGACAGGGTTCTGTTCCGCGGAGATGAGGCCAGGCATCTGTGCGTCGTCTGTCGAAAAACCATCGGGGATGTGGTCAGCGCCGTTGATGGGCAGGGAAACGAGCTCGCCGTGATTCTGGAACGGGTGGGCCCGGAGGAAGCCGCGGGAAGGGTGATTCGCCTTCGTAGAAGAACCCGAGAGCCCGTCGTTCGGGTGGTTCTGGCGCAGGCCATAACCAAGAGCGCCAGGATGGATTTGGTGATCCAGAAGGGCACCGAACTAGGAGTCCATAGGTTTATACCTGTAATTACTGAGCACACCGTTGTTTCTCCGGATGAGCCCTCCTCGGCAAAAAGACAAAAACGTTGGCAAAAAATCGCCATCAGCGCCATGAAGCAGTGCTTGCGTTCTCGATTGCCAAGAGTGGATGCTCCCATGAATTTCAAGCAGGTGCTCCAGGAGGCGGTCAAAGCCGATTTGACCCTGATGGCCTCGATCGTCAAGGATGCCAAGAGCTTAGATCGAGTTTTTGAGGCCTGCAAGGCCCCACGGAAGATCCTGCTGTTGGTGGGACCCGAGGGGGGTTTTACATCTCAAGAGATATCTCAGGCCATACAGGAGAAGATCAGTCTGGTCTCACTCGGGCCCCGGAGATTAAGGGCCGAGACGGCGGCAATACTGCTGGTGGGATTGGTGCTGTTTAAGTTGGGAGAGTTGGGATAGAGGTTTGGGTGCGGGAAAAAGGGGAAATGTCTTGACATGACTTGTTTGATATATTATTTTAAAATGCTAATGACATTGAAAATCTGAAATTGAACAATTGAATTGTGAAAGGAGGTTAGAAAGTGTATGGCGGGTATCCGGGTAAGGGACAAGGAACCATTTGATAAAGCGTTAAGGAGGTTCCATAAGGCCTGTGAGAAAGCGGGTATTCTGTCGGAGATCAAGAGACATCAGCATTTCGAAAAACCCAGTGAGCGCAGAAAGAAAAAGATAGCCGCGGCCAAGAGGAAGGCCAGGAAGAATGCCATGAGGTATGCATAACATGCTGGTGTCGGACAAGTTAGTCCAGGACATGCAGAACGCTCTTCGCGCCGGTGACAAGCTCCGTCTCGGCGTCATTAGATTACTGAGAGCTCAGCTTAAAAATGCAACTATCCAGAGGGGTAGGGAGCTTACCGAGGATGAAGTGCTCTCAGTGCTCTCCTCTGCCGTGAAGATGAGAAAAGAGGCCATCGAGAAATACAGAGATGGTCATCGCCAAGATTTAGTCGAGAAAGAACAGGCAGAGCTGGACATTATCCGCGACTATCTTCCAGAACCCCTTTCGGGAGAGGAGGTTGCTCATATCATCGACAAGGCGGTTCTAGAGCTGGGCGCGACGGGATTAGGCGATCTGGGAATCGTGATGAAACAGATCATGCCTCAGGTCAGGGGTCGGGTCGAGGGGGGTGTGGTCAATAAACTGGTGAGGGAGAAGTTGCAAGATCTTTGATCTTTCAGGTGGGTACTTATCGTCTAGGAATTGGCAGCTAAGAGATACAACGAGGCCTCTGCGAGTCGGGAATTGGAACAGGATTCATGAATTGGTTTGATATTGTTGTTGGACTCTTCATGGTCCTTTTTCTCGTCGCTGGAATACGAAGGGGTTTTATTCGTGAGGTGACGGGGCTTGTGGGGCTTGTGTTGGCGTTTATTCTGGGCATCATCGGCACGCCCATCTGGTCTGACCTTATCGTCGAAGAACTTCATTTTCCTCGCTCAGTTGCCGTTGTAATCAGTTTTATCCTCATATTTGTCCTTGTCTTCCTTCTGTTTAGGGCGGGTGGAGGTCTTCTCTTTAAGGTCGTACATCTGACGCCCCTGGGTTGGGTGGATAGGGTGGTGGGAGGCGGCATCGGTTTTTTAAAGGGCGGCTTAATTGTCAGCTTGATTCTCCTTCTTCTGGGAATTTTCCCGCTTCCCCAGGTCCTCTCCAGTTCATTAGATTCCTCTGTGTCAGCGTCCCCCTTGAGATCACTGGCTCCTGCTGTGTATAACCTTCTCCAGGTTGTTTTTCCCCAGATGAAATCTCTTGGCGAGGTTGTCGGCCAGTCCCTGGAGGGTAGTTTTGCCCGCGGCAAAGAGCAGGTTCTACGGAAGAGCTCAGAGGTAGTCGACATGCTGCAAAAGGCCAAAGCTTCCCGAAAGGATCAGGCAGATAGCCAAGCTCCTTCCGAGCAGGACGAAAGCTCCGTCAAGTGACGAAATTTCACCACAAGATGGACCAGCATACCCTGGGAGTTTTGGAGTTCGATAAGATACGTCAGTTGGTTGCTGAAAAGGCCCTTTCTCCACTGGGAAGAGAGAGCGCGGCCGAGTTGGCCCCTTTGACGGATCGAGGGGAAATTCTCGTTGCCTTAACCCAAGTTTCGGAGCTTAAAGAGCTTTTACAGAAGGGAGAGGATTTCCCCCTGCAGGGAATTAAGGATGTGCGTTCTGGCTTGGCGAGATGTCGGCGTCAAGGTGCGGTGCTCGAACCTGTGGAATTATTGGACATTGGAGGGGTTCTGAAGGTTTGCCATAGGCTGAAGGCCTTCATGGAGGATCGCAGGGAGGAATATTCCCACTTAGAGGCGATGATCCGAGAATTGAATCCGCTGGAGGTTTTGAGGAAAAAAATCGATGAAAAGATAGACGCCAAGGGAAACGTGAAAGATGGCGCCAGCAAGAAGCTCGAGAGAATCAGAAGAGAAAACGAGATATCGAGGGATCGCATCCTTGCTAAGTTGCGATCCCTTTTATTACATATGTCCGGAGGGAAGGGGGTCAGAGAGGGAGTTATCACCATTCGGGAAGGACGTTACGTGATTCCCCTCCGTGGGGATCAGCGCAACCGCGTTCCCGGGATCATTCACGACCGATCAGCCAGCGGCACTACCATTTTTGTGGAACCAGCCTCGGTCATTGAGCTGGGGAATCGCCTGCGCGAGCTGGAGCTAGAGGAGAGAAGAGAGATCCTGAGGATCCTGAGAAGTTTGACTCGATTGGTATCAGAGAATTTAGAGGACCTCTCCGCCGACCTGACGATTCTGCAGAAGTTGGATCTAATTTACGCCAAAGCTCAGTTCTCTCGGGCTTTGAATGCCGCCCAGCCCAAGCTGAACGATCAGGGTATTGTGAAGCTGAGGAGGGCTTGCCATCCCCTGCTGATGCTCTTGGGCAACAATAACGGGGAGGTAGTCCCCCTCGATGTGGAGCTAGGTGACCGCTTTCATACCCTGGTCATCACCGGTCCAAACACAGGTGGCAAAACGGTGACCTTGAAAACTCTTGGTCTTCTCAGCGTGATGGCCCAAGCAGGCCTACATATCTCGGCTCATGGTGACAGCGAACTCCCCGTCTTCCAGAAAATCTACGCGGATATCGGTGACGAACAGTCCATCGAACAGTCATTAAGCACCTTTTCCTCCCACCTCAAGCAGATCGTCAAGGTCCTTGAAAACGCCGACTCCGCCACTTTGGTTCTCTTAGATGAAATTGGGGTGGGCACCGACCCAGACGAGGGAGCAGCTCTGGCCATGGCTGCGTTGGAGGTCTTAGCCTCGCGTTGCGTGCGTACCGTGGCCACCACCCATTACGGAGCCCTCAAGGTTTTTGCTCACGACCATCCGGGCATCGAAAACGCATCTTTGGAGTTCGATCGCCAGACACTGCGGCCCACCTACCGCTTTAGATTGGGCATTCCAGGCAGCAGCTACGCCCTGGAAATCGCTGACCGGTTGGGTATGTCTCCTTCAATCGTCAAGAAGGCCACGGATCTTTTAGGAGAGGAACGATTAAAAACGGCGCAGCTCATCGAGGATTTGAACCGTCAGTTGGGTCTCTACGAGCGCAAGAGCGTCGAATTGCAAGAGCGGGAGAGGAATCTAACCCAGCTGACAGAGGAGTATCGCCAGAAGTTGAGCGTGGTGCGGGAGGAGGAGAAGAGCATCAAACAGGAGGCTTATCGCGATGCCCAGGCTGTCCTGGCACAAGCGAATGCTTCGGTGGAGCGAGTCGTCGCCCAGATTCGGAAGGCTCAGGCCAGCAAGGAGGTCATCAAAGACGCACATCGGGTTTTGGATGCCGAGTCGGATCGAATAGAGAAAAAACTGGAGGCCGTGACACCGCAGCCCAGGTTTAGATCTGGCTCCCTGCGAGCAGGTGACAGCGTGTGGGTACAGAGCTTGAAATCAGAGGGTGAGGTGGTGGCCAGGGTCGGAAAGCGAAGACGATACAAGGTCCGGGTGGGAAATCTCACCGTTGAGGTACCGGGGACCGACCTTAAGCCATTGTCCACTCCGGTGAAGGAGAAAAGAAAATCAGGAATCAGCATAGAGACAGGACAAGTCTCCACTGATGGGGCCACCGACCAGATAGATTTGAGAGGACTGTTGGCCGATGAGGCCATCGCGGAGCTAGAGAGGTTTCTGGATCGAGCCATTCTTGCCAGCCTGAACACTCTGTGGATCATTCACGGAAAAGGCACGGGGACTCTGCGGAGACGGGTTGGTGATTTTCTGAAGGGCTTTCCAGGTGTGAAGAGCTATCGTTTAGGGGCATGGAATGAGGGAGGGGATGGGGTGACGGTGGTGGAGCTGGAGTAGGAGGAAATAGTGCCTGGTAGAATTTCAGAGGACCTCATCGAGGAAATTCGGGCCAGCAATGACATCGTTGGCCTCATCTCAGAATATGTGCCGTTAAAAAAACAGGGAAAGAACTACGTGGGCTTGTGTCCTTTTCATCAGGAGAAAAAACCCTCCTTTTCGGTAAGCTCCCAGCGCCAGATCTTTCACTGCTTCGGATGCGGGATGGGGGGCAACGTCTTCAAATTTCTCATGGAATATCAGAAGTTGGGTTTCTTAGATGCGGTGAAGTATTTGGCTGAGAGAGCTCACATCGCCCTGCCCGCCAGGAGCCGAGATCCGGAAGGTCGTTCCCAATATGAGCCTCTGTACGAGGCCAATCATGTGGCTGCTGCCCACTATCATCAGCAATTGTTGGAGGGCATCGAGGCTGAGAAGGCACGTCAGTACATGAAACAGAGGGATTTTTCTGATCAGCTCATTCAGACCTTTCGTCTGGGCTATGCCCCGCCCGGCTGGGACGGTCTGATCAAGAGGGCTGCGCGTCATTCCATCTCCCCCGAGATTTTGTTCAAAGCGGGATTGGTTCTCAAAAGAGAGGCCAGCGAGGGCTACTACGATCGATTTCGGGACCGCCTTATTTTCCCCATCGCCAACGTCAGCGGAAAATTCATCGCTTTCGGCGGGCGGATCCTGAGGGAGACTGAGGAGGTCAAGTACATCAACAGCCCAGAAACGCCCCTTTACCAGAAGGGACAAACCCTTTATGGCCTGTTTCAGAGCAAGGAGGCCATTCGCAAAGCTGGTGTGGCCATCATCGTTGAAGGATACACCGATCTGTTGAGCCTCTTTCAAGCGGGCATCAAAAATGTGGTGGCCTCCCTGGGCACTTCACTGACTTCTCACCAGTCGCGCCTGCTCTCTCGCTATGCTCAAGAGGCCATCATCGTCTACGATGCCGATGCGGCTGGAATCGCCGCTGCTCAGCGAGGACTCGATTTGCTTTTGGCGGCAGGAATCACCGCCAAGGCGCTTTCTCTTCCCCCAGGTCATGATCCAGACCAGGTGGTCAGGGAGAAGGGTAGAGAGTACCTGGTCGGGAGACTTCAGGATGCTGAGTCCTTTCTCGATTTTAAGCTGCGCCATCTCGTTGGGCGGGTGGACTTCTCCTCCGTGGATGGGAAAGCCGAAGCCGTAGAGGAGATGGGACGGACCATCGGCCTTATCGACGATCCCATAAGAAGAGGCCTGTTTTTGCGAGAGGTCGCGGAGAAGATGGCCGTTGATGAAAGGCTCGTAGCCCTGGCCGTAGAAAAATCCTTTCCCCGAAAACGAGGCAAATCTGAGATTGAAGCCCAGGTCGGAGAGGTACTTCCTCGAGGAACGGAATCAGTGGAACGAAGTTTGCTAGCTTTGTTATTGCAGAATCCGAATTTGATTTCGCAAGCGCAAACGCGCCTGTCCGCGGACGATTTCAGCAACGAGGGCCACCGTAAAGTAGCTGAACTGTTCTTGGAGGCTGACGGGAAAGGTTTCGTGGAGCCGGCGAAACTGATGAATTCCATGGCCACGTCGGGATTAGAATCCTTGATCTCGGAGTTGTGTTTTGTAAAAGCGGCCGGTCAGGTTGAGCGGATGTTAGAGGACTATTTGCGCTACTTTGAGGGAAAAAGGTTGTTGAGAGAGGAGCAACAAATCAGGAAACAGTTGCAAGCTGCCGTGAATGGGGGCAACGAAGCGCTTGTGTGCCAACTAACCCAGCGCCTTAATGAAATAGCTCAACAAAGATACAAATCTATATCTACATCGCTTTAGTGGGGGCTTGCCTAAAGAGAAGTTGCTTATGAAAGATAGCGAATGGTCTGGTCACATCAATAGACTCTGTGATATTGCAAGAGCACAGGGGCATATTACCTACCTCCAAATTTGCAGTCTCTCGGAGGACCACGGCTTTTCGGAGAAGGTCGATGAGATTATCTGCCGGCTCCGAGATCTGAATATTAAACTCCTGGGTTTGGAGGATGAGGATACCCAGCGTTCAAAGAGGGCCAAATCTCGTGGGAGAAGGGCCCGCCGGGCTAAGGCAGCTCGTTTCGACGATCCGATCTGGATTTACATGCGCGAGCTGGGCAGGGTTCCCCTTCTGGATAAAGATATGGAGGTGATCATCGCCCGGAGGATCAAAGAGGCTGACAAAAAGGCTCGGGCGATTCTTTTTAAGTCCATGAATTCCATCGACGAGATCCTCCAGTGGGGCCGCAAGCTCGCTAATGGCCGGGCCAATCTGGAGAGTTTTCTGCCCGTTGAGTTGGGGGAGTGGGCGCCGCCATCGCATCTGAAACGGTTGAAGGGCAGAGTTTTGAAGATCCTGGATCGGGTCAGGAAGGAGAGCGCCGAGCTGGATAAATTGTTGCTCTCTGAATTACGCAGGGGGAAGAAGAAGGACGATCGGTGGACTCAGAAAATCGTGGCCAGACAGGCCAAGATCTGCCGGGACCTGGAGAGACTGAATCTGCATCCCAATCAGATCAAGCGGCTGCTACGTTCTATGAAAAATCTGGACAGGCGGATTGCCCTGGCAGAGCGAGAAATCAAAGTTTGTACGGAACAAGTAGGACTCTCTGTCGAGCAGATTAACAAATATGTTAAAAGGATTTCCATTGCACCAGCAGAAAGAAGGAAGGTCAAAAAAGAGTGCGGGCATGAACCAGAACTTCTCTTGGATCTATGCAGAAGGATAAAAAACGCGCAGCGAAAAATCCGGCGTGTGGAGCGCGATGGTAGAACCAAAGTTGCGGATTTAAAAAAGGCCCTGGAGGAGCTGCAGAGATGGGAGATGGTCAGCGCCCATGCGAAACGGGAGATTATCGAGGCCAATGTGCGCCTGGTCATCAGCATCGCGAAAAAGTACACCAATCGAGGACTTGAATTTCTGGATCTGATTCAAGAGGGCAACGCCGGGCTTATTCGGGCTGTTGAGAAATTTGACTATCAGAAGGGATACAAATTCAGCACCTATGCCAGCTGGTGGATCCGCCAGGCCATGACCAGAGCCATCGCCGAACAGGCTCGCACCATACGAGTTCCCGTACACATCATCGAGGCCATCAACAAGGTCATCGGCGCGCGCAGTAAATTGGTCCAGGAGTACGGCCGAGAGCCTTTTCCCGAAGAAATCGCTCAGATGGTCGATCTCCCCCTGGACAAGGTCAAGAGTGTTTTGAGATTGGCACAGAGCCCGATTTCCCTAGACAAGCCCCTCACCAGCGAGGAAGACACTCAAGTTCGGGACTTTATCGAGGACACCAAGTTCACCTCTCCTGCTCAGTCAGCCGCCTTCGTGATGTTACAGACCCATTTAGAGAAAATCTTAGGGACCCTCAGTCAGAGGGAAGAGCGGGTGATTCGACTTCGGTTCGGCATCGGGGATGGGTGCCCGAGAACTTTGGAGGAGGTGGGGGCCATCTTCAATGTCACCCGTGAGCGTATTCGTCAGATTGAGGCAAAAGCACTGAAGAAGCTGAGACATCCTAGTCGTAGCGGCAAGCTTCGGGGATACGTGAATCTTCCGTGATCAGGCTTCGATTTTCTTGCGACCTCCACCGTCTTCAATCAGGCCGTCCTGCGTATGTTTTCTGTTTGGAGCATAGGACGGTTTTTTTATCTGGCCAAAGATTGAGGGATGGGTACATACTACGTGAAAATACGTAATTTCTCTGGTCCAGCGCGTTTATTTTCGAAAAGGCTTGACACGGCACCATTATTTGTGATAAAATGAAGGATGGTGGATTGGTTGTTCATTACTCGCGAAAATAGCTTTTAGGTTCAATGCAAAAAAAAGGGCTCAGCTAGCAAGCAAGTGAGCAAGCAAGCACGAGAGTGAAAACTCTGCCACTTATCTTAGAACAACAAATCAAACGAAGTTCCTTCAGGAGGTGATTGCATGGAAGTTCAGCGGTTCATATCCTTTCTTGTCGCTGTTCTTATGGCCTTGGTGGTTACTCAGGGGGTCTTGGCAGCTCAGGAGACCACGGTGATCCTCTCTTTCGCTGAGGAGCAGCTTTTGTTTGACCAGGTTCGTGGTTATGATCGGGTTCGTCTAGCCGATGGGGACGTACTCTCTCGGCTTGGGCAGCCGGCTTTGCCGACCCAGCAGGTCCTGGTGGCCATTCCCTCGGGCACCGCGGCCGTGGCGGTTCGGGTACGCTTGCTAGCCAGCCAGGAGCTGCCTGGTGCCTACTACATCTTTCCGGGGCAGCCACCCCAGCGACTGGATGGTAGCCCGACGCCTGCGTTTGTGGAACCAGATGAGAGGGTTTACAGATCTGCTCAGCTGTATCCTGGGAAGTTAGGTCAGTTGGATGGGCAGACCGATCTAGCTGGGCAGCAAATGGCTGTGGTAACGGTGTATCCCCTGCAATACGTGCCGGTCACTGGTCGTTTGGTCTTGCATCAAAAACTGGCGGTGACGGTGGAGAGCCGGCCGGACCACGTTTCCCGAGAATCGTATGCAAAGTTCACGGAAAAGCAGAGGAAAGTGTACCAGAAAAGGGTGCGGGGGATGGTAGTCAATCCACAGGATGTGGTTCTGGATCCACCGCCGAGAGAGGCCTCTAAAGCGCTTCCCGCTGGCCAGTTCGACCACGTGGTCATTACCAGCGAGTCTTATCTTACTTGTTTCGATGACCTTGTGGAGTGGCACAACAAGAAAGGTCTTCGAGACACGGTGGTGAGCACCGCATATATCTATGCCAACTACAGCGGCTCGGACGACCAGGAGCAAATCCGCAACTTCGTCATCGATGCCCACAGCACCTGGGGGACCCTGTATTTCCTGATAGGCGGTGAAGATGGCGCTGTGCCCTTCAAATACCGGACTTACTACCTTGCGAACACGCCCAGCGATAACTACTATGCCGACTACGACGATGACTGGACCTGTGAGGTGTTCGTGGGTCGCATCCCAGGGGCGAGCTCGACCCAGTTCAGCACAGCCATTGATAAGATCTTGAAATACGAGAGGGACCCGCCGGTGAGCGACTATCCCCTGGACGTTTTGCTCATCGGAATGGATTTGGACTCCTCCACACCCGGGGAGCAATTGAAGGAGACCATCGATGGCTATATTCCCGCCCGTTTCAACGTGAACAAGGTATACGACAGCCATAGCGGCAATCACCTGGATGTCGCCCGCGCCTACCTAAATGCCGGCCAGAACCTGGTCAACCATAACGATCATGCCAACAGCACCGTCATGGGCATCGGTTATGTGAATCATAACTTGAGCCTCAGCATGTTTCACGTGAACGGCTTGACCAATGACGGCCAGCCATCCAACATCGTCTCAACAGGCTGTTGGCCCAACGACATGACCTACAACGACTGCATTGCCGAACACTTCGTCATCAACGGTAACAACGCCAAGCAGGGCGGCGTGTCCTTCACCGGCAACACCCGGGACGGCTGGTATTACAGCGGCAGCATGAACACCCTCACCAGCCTGGTGGATCGGGAATGGTGGAAGAGCCTGTTCACCTATGATAAATACGTGCTGGGCCAGACCCTGGCTGACGGAAAGAACCGCAACCACCCCAACACCAACATCTGGC
>Ga0209427_10001065_pt1 | contig 31051 bp, 25 predicted proteins | sample DeeMarSWOR136_30_FD_187465 | JGI IMG/M metagenome (GOLD analysis project Ga0209427, IMG submission 187465) | Marine sediment microbial communities from White Oak River estuary, North Carolina - WOR-1-36_30 (SPAdes) (version 2) | ecosystem: Environmental > Aquatic > Marine > Intertidal zone >...
GCTTTCATTGGACTTTTCGGTCGGCAACATCATCGGATTCCACCCTGTATTCGACGACACCGACAATGGTGACAGAGAAATCCAGATGACCTGGACGGGTCGTGCAGCGCATGACCAGAGTCTGGGATATGGGTATCTGGTTCTCTCCGACGCTGAGGTCAACCCGGGGCCGAGTAGTGGTCCGAGTCCTGCCAATGGCGCCGTGCACAATGATACGTGGGTTACCCTGAGCTGGCGTGCCGGCACGTTCGCTGCCTCTCACGATGTGTATTTGGGCGAAGGTTTTGACGATGTGAACGACGCCACCCGAGACTCCGATGTATACCGGGGCAACCAGGTCTTGACGTATTACGTCGCCGGCTTCCCGGGATTTGCTTATCCGGAGGGTCTCACGCCGGGGACGACGTACTACTGGCGAATCGACGAGGTGAACGCGCCGCCGGATGAAGCCGTTTATAAGGGCAATGTCTGGAGCTTCTCGATCCCGCCCAAGACGGCTTATGACCCGGTCCCGGCCGATGGAGCCGGACTGACAGAGACGACGGCAACCCTGACCTGGACGCCGGGCTTCGGCGCGAAACTGCACACGGTTTATTTCGGCGATGATTATGATCAAGTGAACAGTGCCACCGTGGGCGTCCCGCGTGGAACAGCCGACTATTCCACGGGCCCGCTGGAAGCGGAAAAGGTCTACTATTGGCGAATCGATGAATTTGACGGTTTCGGCACGTACAAGGGCGAGGTCTGGGCCTTCACGACGCCGGGGGCGATCGGAAATCCGCAACCGGCCAACGGCGCTGCCGATGTGGCGATGGCAACGATCCTAAGCTGGACGGCGGCCGATAACGCCGCGTCTCACGAGGTGTACCTCGGACTGGACAAGAACGCCGTGGGCACCGCCGATACCACCTCACCCGAATACAAAGGCCCCAAGGCGTTGGGAGCGGAAAGCTATGATCCCGGATTGCTCGAGGCGGAGACCACGTACTATTGGCGTGTGGACGAGGTTTATGCTGGAAATCCGGTCAAAGGTCCGGTCTGGACCTTCACGGTAGGCAGCCATCTTCTGGTCGATGATTTCGAGAGCTATACCGATGACGATGCGGCCGGCGAGGCTGTCTGGCAAACCTGGATCGATGGCTTTGGCGTTGCTGACAATGGCGCGCAGGTCGGCAATCTGATGCCCCCGTATTGCGAGCAAACGACAGTCCATAGCGGCGCCCAATCGATGCCGCTCTTTTATGTCAACGAAGCCGGCGTGACGAACTCGGAGGCATCGCTGACATTGGTGGCGCCGCGTGACTGGACGGCCGGAGCCGTCGGGGAATTGTCGCTGTGGTTCCGGGGCGATTCGGACAATGCCGCCGAACCGCTGTACGTGGCGATCTCCAACTCCGCCGGCGCGCCAGGAGTCGTGGCCCGTGACGATCCGGATGCGGCAACAAAAACCGTCTGGAAGCAGTGGCGTATTTCGTTGCAGGCTTTTGCCGATCAGGGGATCGATCTGACCAACGTGGATAAGCTCGCGATTGGCCTGGGCAGCAAAGCTGGTGCGGCAGCCGGCGGATCAGGGACAATGTACATTGACGACATCAGGCTGGTTCGATAGGTGCGTTGAAACCGAATTGAAGCCGCAAGTCACTTCGGGGCCTGTACTGATTCACTCGGCACAGGCCCCGGCTGTTTTGCTAAGCATTTCTTACTTTTGAAAAGCGGCTCTTCTCGATGGAGAACTGACCCGGTTTGACATCAGCGGCGTTCTGCGCGCGTAGACTCCACGATCTGCCCTCGGCGGTATCATAGGGCCAATTCTCAACAGATACTGTAAATCTTGAATGATCCTGTAATCCTGTCCAAAATGATTCGGGATTGTTATCATGTCCATATTGTGAATAGCCGATGGCTGATCTTTTCTTTCAAACGACAACAATGAATCGAGGAGACAAATGGGCGTTCTTTGGGAAGTGGTACAAACCGGTTTGATGTACGGCCAGAAGCGAAAGGCCGACACGATTGAGGATCGCGTCCAGGCCCTTGAGGACCAGCTTCAATTGACACAAAACACATTGCGCGACCTGGTCAGGAAGATCGAGGAAATCCACGGCCTCGACATCGACGGCGACGGCAAAATCGGATCGTGACCCTTGATCCGACCAGCAAAACGCATAGGGAGAGTAACATCCAGCAGGGAACCACCTCTTTCTGAAAAAAGAGTCAGAATTTCGGTTCAAAATCGCTGTTCATTATGGTAGAAAGTCGTGTACTGTGGTGGTTAGAACTTATTCTTGAGGTGAGTGAACAGAGCCATCGCATGGCCTGTGAGAGGAGGTAGGAGACCGAGAGTATTTTGAGCAGAAAGGAGACCTTCAAAATGCCTAAGGACGAACAAGACACGAAACAGAAGGACCGTCGTGAATTCATGAAAAGGGTGGCGGCCGTGACCGCGGCCACGGCGGCGGTGGGCGTTGGAACAGAAGCCAGCGGCCAGGCCGCGCGTGGCGTGCGCGCAGGACGCGGCGGGGCACCCCAGCTGCCGCGAGTCGCGGCACTTGCCCCGGATAAGATCGCGAATCTCAAAGGTCCTCAGAAAGCGCTCGCCGAAACGCTCAGCCTGGCGCTGACCACGCTCGATGGGAAGGGAGCCATCGCCAGCAGGGGCAAGGGGCTTGCGGCCCGAGATCGGCAACTGCTCAGCCAGCTCGATCAACGCGACCTGGCGGATCTGAACTTCATCATGCAGAAGCTGCCTCCTGGTGGGAGTGTGGCAGCCAATGTTGGAGGCTTTTTCTGGTAGTGAAAGCTACTCGTTCCTGGCAGAGGCCGCGCACACATGGCAGCTTCAGGAGACAGTGTGTTTTCCTGGGCTGGCAGGTGCGGCCGGGCGAGGGGGCTATCCGTGACAAGTCTTAGTGACCTAAGAGTGGCTCGCAGAAGGTTACACGCCACTGTCGCCTTGAGTCTAACTGAGCGGTGCACGGCGAGGTGTCGCCATTGCTCGGTTCGCGCGGCGCCGAACGGAAAGCCCGCGGCCGATGCCTCGCGTGTCGGGCGATGGATTCACAGCGTTGCAGAAGTGCCGTCCCTGGAGATGATCGCCATAACAGGCGGCGAGCCGTTCCTGGAGGAAGGAGCGCTTCACGGCGCGCTTGCGGCCGCTGAGGCAAGTGAGCTGCGCACTGTCGTGTTCACCAACGCCTATTGGGCCGAGACGCAGAACGTTGCCCGCAACACTCTGGCTCGTTTTCCGCATATTGACCTGCTTGAGATCAGCGCCGATGTTTTCCACGAGGAATTCGTGCCGCTAAGCAACTTGCGTCATGCGGCCGAGGCAGCTCTCGCGCGTGGAATGGGCGTCTGGTTCCAGATGAACGAGTTTCAGGGCGACGCGTTTGGCACCCGCCTGCGAGACGTGCTCGGGCCCGAGATTGTCGATGCAGCGGACTTCACTCATTCGCCCTTGTTGGACGTGGGCCGCGCGCGGGACCTGGGGCTCAGCGGCGCCGCACGGCGCGGTGCAGAGTTCCCGTCGGGCAGATGTAATCTGCTCACCTCACCTATCATCCGCCCGGATGGGTCCGTGCTGGCATGTTGCAACGAACAGGTATACGGTGAGACCGAGGGGCATGTCTTGCATCTGGGCAGCCTGGAGCGAACGAGTTTCCTGGAAATGGTCCGTGTCGTGCAGTCCGATCCGTTGTTGGAGGCATTCCGCACGTTTGGGCCGGCACATGTCGCCCAGATGGCCGCTAAAATCGGGTGGTCCCCGGGACTGTACCGTGAGGGTAACATCTGCGATCTCTGCCGTGACTTGCTGGCCGATCCGGCTATCGTCTCCAAGCTGCGGCGGGGCCTTTCGGAGCCGGATCAGAAGCGGCTGGTGAGACTTGCCACCGAGTACCTTGAAGCCAGGAGCGAAGTAGACGAATCAGGAGCGCTGTCACCATGACATCGGAGGAGTTCTTGGCATTACGGTTCAGCTTCTTCAAGGTGGTCAACATACAGTTGACGAGACGCTGTCCGTTGAAGTGTCGACACTGCGCCGTGGATGCACCGGGGGGGAAGCTTGCCGCTGCTGATCCGGCGCACCTGCGCCGCTGGGTCGCGGATGTCAGCGAGGCCGGTTCGGTGGAGTGGCTTTCAGTTTCAGGTGGGGAACCCTTCGCCGCCGTGACCGAATTGGGGGCTGTCCTGGGGGCCGCAACCGAACACGGCCTTTCGACCCAGGTCGCCACCAGCGGGTTCTGGGCCGGCAGCGCGCGCGCAGCGAGGGACACCCTCCTCAACATTCCTGCCATTTCTTTTCTGATCGTGAGCACGGATGAGTTCCACGAGGAATTCGTGCCGCTACCGACCGTCGTTCGAGCCATTGAAGCCGGACTGGCATCGGCCGGCCACGTGGGCGTACAAATCACCGTAGGCCCCGACCACGATGCGTTCATGCAACGCCTTTGTGATCGGATGGGTACGGAGCTGTTGCGGCAGGTCGACATCATCGAGGTCCCGCTCAGGTGGTCCGGTCGTGCCAAAAGCACCGGCGTTGCACAAGCCCCCGCGAAGGACACGCGCTTGCCCGAAGGATACTGCCTCATGCTCGCAGCGCCGGTGATCCGGGAGGACGGCGCCCTTGTGGCCTGCTGCCACAGCGACCTCGTGCAGGGGCGCGAGCAGACTGCACTGTATCTGGGCAACCTGAAAGACACAACCCTGGCAGAGTTCATGGCCCGGGTAGATTCTGATGTGTACCTTCAGACGCTCCGTGTGTACGGTCCGCAGGCAATCGCGCGCGAAGCGATGGGACGGAATTGGGGTTGGCGTCCACGCGCGTATGAGGCAGAGAACATCTGCGACCTCTGTCGCGATCTCGCTGTGAATCGGCCGGTGGTCGAAGGATTTCGCACGACGCACGATAATCCCCAATACCGCCGGGAGCTGGCTCTGATGCGCTTGGTGCGTTACGGCGAGACTTGGCCGTTGGAAGCGATCAAGCGGGATGGCGCGCCTCGCCCCTTACGACGGGACCCGGGTGTTGAGGTGGCCCGGCCGGGGAGGGCGGTATGAAGAAACCTCAGTGCAGCGTGCGCGCAAAGCCAAAAGACGACGCCCCGAACAGTGACCTCATCGCAGCCGCCGGGGCGCACGCCCGTGCTCAGCTCGCCAGCATACTCCAAATGGTTCGGCTCAATTTTGGCGCCGTCGGTGAGCATCTTCAGGATATGCACGCGATAGGGAGGTTCGAACCGCGCATCGAGTATATCGCGCGCCAACTAAAGATCGCGTGGCAGCTTCTCGCAGGACAGGGCCTTATACGGATGCCTCCCCCGGACTCCTTTTTCCTCCGGCGCCTGTCCGACTGGCTCATCAGAACCGAGGTCGCATCTGAAGAGCTGGATCCTTACGCCGGCGTCTTGCAGTATCTGTCCTGGCCCTGCGGAGCCGACTGCGAGTTCTGCCTGCACAAGAACGATCCTCCCGGCTATTGGACAAAAAGCCAACGATGGCGGCGCTCGCGTGACGAGATCGAGGCACGTCTGCGCCATTACTCGCCGGACAGAGGAACCGCGTTGTTTCGAACTCAGGATTACGCCTTTTTTGAGATCACGACCCACCCTGACTTTCTCTCGACCGTCGCCCGGCTCCGCGCCAAAACAAGAAACGCAATCACATTCACGACAAATGGCACCATGCTTACCGAGGCATTCGTGCGGAAGCTGGCCGCCTTCAAGCCGCTGCACCTGATGGTGTCGCTGAACTCCGCGGACCCTGCGGCGCGGGCCGCGACCATGCACGAGGCGGATCCCCGGGTGGGGGTTGAATGCCTCAAGCACTTGCAGCGTGCGCACATCTCGTACTCGGTGACGATCGTGCCCGAAAGCCGGGCCCGCCTCGATGAGCTCGCAGAAACGATGCAGTATGCGGAGGACTGCGATGCGTACCTTATCCGCGTCAACTTCCCCGGCTATTCGAGGTTCTTTACCGAGCCGCCCATGGATGTCACCGCGGCGCGCCGGTTCTGGCGCGACGTGGTACATAAGGTCCGGCAGATACGCCCCTCCCTGCGGACCCCCATCCTGTTCCAGCCCAGCCACGTCGACCTCGGCCTGTCAGCGCCCCTGACGACGGGGGTCGTGATCTCAGGGATCATCAGGCATTCGCCCGCCCACCGCGCGGGTCTTTGTCCCGGCGACACAATTGCCGCCGTAGACGACATGGTGGCCACGACCCGGACACAGACCATTCGAGCGCTCCGCCTGTATCGAACGCTCCGGATCGATCGGCTCACACTCCGCGTCCGGCGCAACGGCCGGATCAGCAAACACGACCTGCTGGAACGGTTCACGGGTCCCCGGGACGGGTCCCGTTATCCCCACTTCTCGCACTTGAGCGCGGACCCGGCGGCGGTCGATTTGAGTTTTCCGTACGGCATCGTTCTGCAGCCGACGTTCGATCCGGACTGGTTACTCTCGGCCCGGCGGATCATCGAACGAAAGCGTGCTCGATCCGTCTTGGTCGTATGCTCCGAACTCTTACAGCCTCTCGTCGCCAAGATCATCCGGGACGTTCACCCTTTCGAGGGGCTTGGCGCCGAGGTGCATCTGGCCGTCGCCGCGAACAGACATTTCCTGGGAGGGGACATCGCCCCGGGCGACCTTCTCGTCGTGGATGACTTCGTCTCGTGCATTCAGGAACAGAAGGTCCGGCCGGACCTGGTGCTCGTCCCTTCGACGCCTTTCGGGCTGTGGGGGCGAGACATATCGAACACGAGCTACCGCGAGATCGAGCGCGTGACCCGCATCCCGGTGGAGTTGGTTCCGTGTCATCTTGTCGCCGCGATATAGAGATAGGGCTTTTATCCTATGAGTACGACGTTTTGGAGAATCACGCATGAGCCAATCTGAGAACCGCAGCAATGAAAGCGACGCCTTCGAGTTTGCGTTGCCGGACGTCCCCGAGCGCGAGCCGCTGTACGCCGATGCGGTGACCGAATTCTTCCGCCAGCAGATTCTGAACCTGCTGGACGTGGTTGTCCTCACGACGAACGGCGGGCCGGCCAAGATCGATGGTTTTGCGTTTCTAAAGAACCCGGACGAAAGCTACGCCCTCTGGTCGAAATGATCTGCTCGTGATGCGCACGAACAGGAGTTTGGGTAGCCGGCCGCATAAGCGGAAGCACTGAATTCTAAATCCGAAATCCCAAACAACAGCAAAACCCTACTTCTCCGCAAAGCCTCTCAATGTCGGCATACCGTGACTCCTTGTCTCTTTGCAGAGCGTGTCACCGACTTGGTTTTTGCTTCTTAGGAGTCTTTCTCGGTCAATATAGTCGGATGTCGTCTACGAATATCGTTCCTGATCCGCCGGGTGTCGCACCGCCGGCTTTGGCACCCAGGCCAATGGCAATCTGATCCACATCGGTCAGGTTGATGCCCTGATCGGCAAAGGCCTGCAAAGGAACCAGCCACAGCGTCCACGAGCGGACCGTGGCCGCACTTGGATCATCATAGGTGACGACCGCCGGGGCGCCGGCGCTATTGGAGATCGCCACGTATAGCGGCTCGGCCGCGTTGTCCGAACCACCCCTGAACCAGAGCGACAATTCCGCCACGCCCGCCTGGGTCCAATCCCGCAGCGCCGTTAACGTCATAGACGCCTCTGAATTTGTTACGCCAGCTTCGTTGGTATACAAAAGCGGCATGGATTGGGAGCCGCCGTGGACAATCGTCTGCTCGGCGTACGGAGGCATCAGATTACCCACTTGCGAACCGTTGTCGGGGACGCCAAAACCGTCGATCCACGTCTGCCAAATGGCCTCGCCTGCCGCATCGTCATCGGTATAGCTCTCAAAGTCATCCACGAGCAGGAAAGCACCCGTCGTGAAGAGCCAGAGGGGACCTGTTGACGTATTCCCCTGACCATCGACTTCGTCCACACGCCAATAGTACGTGACGTCCGACTCAAGTAAGCCGGGGTCATAGCGCTCATCGCCCAGTGCCTTGGCGCCTTTGTACTCGGGAGAGCCGGTATCGGCGTTGCGCACGGTTTCCTCGTCCATCCCGAAGTAGAGTTCATGCGAGGCGGCACTGTCGGCCGGCGTCCAGCTCAGAATCGCGTTCAATGGCACCCCCGCAGCGCCATAGGCCGGCTGCGGGTTCCCAACGGCGCCGGGCGTCGTAAAGCTCCAGACGTCGCCTTTGTGCGTCGCGACGGCATCAAATTCATCGACCCGCCAGTAATAGACCTTCTCGCGTTCGAGTGGGCCAGGGCTGTAGGTGGTGGCCCCCAGAGCTCCCCCACCGGCAGCATTGCTCACTTCGTCGAAGTCGTCGCCAAAGTAGACCGTGTGCAATATCGCACCGAAGCCTCCAGTCCAGCTAAGCGCCGCGGAATCCGGGTCTACGAACTCGGCCCCATCGGCCGGGTCCGGATTGTACGCCGTCTTCGGCGGAATCGAGAAACTCCAGACAGGCCCCTTCCACGGGCTGTTCGGGTCCGCTTCATTGACTTCGTCGATGCGCCAGTAGTAGGTCGTGCCGGGAACGAGACCGTCCGGATAAGCGAAGCCTGGAAAACCGGCCACATAGAACGTGGTTATCTGGTTGCCCCGGAATGTATCGCCAGCCCCGCCGTTCACCTCGTCGAAACTGTCGCCGAAATAGACATCGTGCGAGACGGCAAAATCTCCCGCCGCCCAGGACAGCGTCACCCACGTATCGGCGTGCAGCGCTCCATCGCGCGGGTCCGGATTGAAGGCATACGGATATGCCTGGCCTTTCATCACGACGTTGATCTCGTCCTCCGTCAGGACAATGTTGTGTACCCGCACATCATCGATGACCCCCATGAAGGAATCATCGCCCCAGGCGGCGGGCCATCCGACCCACAGACCGATGCCCAGGTTGTTCCGCACGCTGGGTACGGCCGCATCTGCTCTCTGGCCAACGGCTTCGCCGTTCAAGAAGATCATGCGTTCGGAATCTGCAACGTTCCACGTCATAGCGATGTGGGACCATTCCTGCTCCGGTATCGTGACGTCGCTCATGACCCAATCCGCGCCCCAGATGACGGACTTAAGCTGCAGGCCGGTCATGAGCGCCACGCCATACCCTTCGTATTGCCCGACGATACACGATCGACTCGTGTCAGTGGGATAGACCCAGGCGGCCATCGTGGCCCCCTCGGACGGCGTCATGTCCGGCGCGTAGGGGATATCGATCATGGAATCGACGCCGTTGAACTCCAGGGCCCCGCCTATGCGTCCAGCCACCCATTGCGGATCGCCCTGGAGCGTGCCATGGTTGCCGTTGCCGCTCGCGTCGGAGGCCGTGGTTCCGGACCCCTCGTCGAACCTCCAGTGGCCCACCAGATCGGCTGAGACATCAGTCGCTACACTCAGCAGCAAAACAACGGAGACTAAATACACCAGTCGTCTGCACATAACGCACCTCCTTCGAATAACGTGATTGATGATCGTTACCACTTTCACCGCTCCACATCCGTAATAGCCGGGGCAGTTTCTTCCGATTTGACGCCGTCGCCTCTCTTCCGAAGACCGAGACGACTCACTCAAAGCCGCAAGTTCAAAGCAGCCCGCAACGGCCGCATCCATCGGAAAACAGCAGATCTGCCGATGGCAACCTCCCTATTTATACCAGATTGAACTGTCTCCGGTCAAGAAGAATCACCCTGTGGGGGCAGATGTAAGGTGTGGTCAGGTTTCTGCCGCCAGCGCTCGAGCCAGCGTGACCGCCCAGCCGGCGGCAAGGACAATGAGCAAGGCAAGGATCATGTACCTGACTTTGACGTCGGTGAAGAAACGCTGGATGAAACGGAAATACACTCCAGAAACGGCAACGGCGAATGCCAGGACTGCCACGACAACCATGACGCAACAGAGCAAACCGCCGGCCGGCTGAATGTAAAAGGCGTCAAGGACTCTACCCTGGGCGAAAGCAAGGGCTGCTGTGGTCATTCCACAGCCCGGACACGGCAGGCCGGTCCTTTGCTGGAATCCGCAATAGCCGAGCCAGCGGCCCATATCGACACTATGACGTCCTGCCACGGCGAAGATCGTGAAGAACGCTACGATAGCCGCACAAAGAATCGCTGCAACGATCCGCTGTTGGAGCGAGGCTCGGCAGGCGGATTTCGACTGATTTACCTGTTGGCTTGTCTGCATAACCACGTTAGAATAGGCCCGCACAGTGGTCGTGTCAAGGTCGGAACCGGACGAGCTGGATATGGTATTAGAGCAGAAAGACTTGAGCAGGATGTTGGAAACGGCGATCGTGGCCGCGCGTCTGTCCGGTCAGCGGGCGATGGAAGAGATCGACTTTGTCAAGGTCTCGACAAAAAATCCCACGGAGCTGGTGACGCAGGCGGATGCACGCTGTCAGCAAATCATCATCGACCGAATCAAAGAGAACTATCCCGATCACGGCTTCATCGCCGAGGAAGGCGATGGAACCAAGATGTTCAAGCAGCCTCCGCGCGGTGAAGATCTCCTCTGGTGGGTGATTGATCCGATCGACGGAACGAACAACTTCGCCCATCGCATATTGCTCTTCGCGGTAAGCATTGGGATCATGTATGAAGGCGAGCCGATTATCGGCGTGATTTTTGAGCCGGCCACGGAATCCATGTTCACGGCCGTTGTGGGCGGCGAGGCACAGTTGAACGGCAGGCGAATCACCGCCAGCGAAGATGCGATGGACAAATTCGCCAGCGTGGGTCTGGATAGCCATTTTGAGAGCGGCGTTCCGGCATGGACGCGCGAACTCATCCAACGGACGAGATTTCGCAACCTGGGCTCAACGGCCCTGCAGTTGGCATACGTGGCGAAGGGCAGCATGATCGCGACGATCGCCAATACTCCGAAGCTGTGGGACATTGCCGCCGGGATGGTCATCGCCGAGGCGGCCGGCGCCGTCGTCACGGATTGGCAGGGACAGAGAATCCTCCCCATCGACCTGGACAGCTACGACGGACAGCAATTTCCGCTTATAGTAGCCAACGAAAAAGTCCACGCCCAGATCACGGAAATGCTAAGACATTGACGAATCCCAATTGTCAAATGCTGTCTTTCAGCTAGTCTAAATGGCTTTCGTAAATCCGAAGCACTAAATTCCAAATCCTAAACAAATCCCAATTACCGAAATTCAAAATCCAAAACATTATTTGGTAATCAGTTGAAGGTCGAATTGTTTTGGTCATTTGAGCATTGTGATTTTGACATTTTTTAGTGCTTAGAATTTCGAATTTCGTGTTTGTTGGATTTTCGATAATCGAAAATCCATTACCTTGGGTCGGGTACGGCGTGGAGGGCAACGATTCTCACCCGGTCGTCGGCAGAGGCGACCTGGCTCCGGTCGAGAATGGCCAGGACTCTCTTCTGGGGCCCGTCGGCGCCGATGCGGACGAGGATATAGGCGGTGAAGACGTCACTTCGCACGGTGATAATATTGCTGATTCGTGCAAAGATCACATCTCGTTCTTCGAAATCGCCGATGGCCCCGTCGCTCGGTGTTAGATCGGGTAACTGGTATAGATCGATATTCGCATAGGCCGCATCATATGCATAGTAACCCATCTCGGGAACCTGCGTCAGCGCGCCCGTACTTTCAAAAGGTCCTGCCATCGTATCCCGATACGCGACGATGGCCCGGGCGATGTCAGGCTCCATCCACGGCAACTGGGCGATGACAAACCACGGCGCGGTATTGATGTTTATTCGGCCCTTTATTCTGGTTTCGTACTCCGGGTGGCCATGATTCGCCGGATCGGTAACCGTCAGATAGTTAAGAATCCGTGCAAAGACCGGGTTTTGCAGATTGGGCCGGATAAGCTCTTCGGGAGGTTCGGCCGCGAGTCTTACGCCAATCATATCGTTGGGATCAGGGCTCGGGCCAATAGTCAGCGCCCTCGCGATGTCGCCCACGGATACGAAATTGCCGGTGGCATTGGCAAGATTGTAGAAGTTGTAATTCTTTCGATCTGCCGTTAGCCCATTATCGCCGCCCAATGTGTTATTTGGCTCGGAGACCATATCCTGATACACGATATTCCAATTCGTCTCCGGGCGACCGTAGAACCGCTCGACGTCGTTCGAGTCATTCGGGTCGAACCAGAGCTCTTGAGTTTCCTGCGCGTCAAGATAGAGATCGCCAGCCCGCGTCGCTCTCAGAAGATAAATGTCGTATTTCTCTCGTAACGTGACGGCAGGCGGTTGCGACCCTACCGCGTAATCATACTCGGCCAGCACCAAATTGGGGTCTTCTTTGCCACCGCCGGTTGAGACCAAACCGGCGACGCCCAGAGCGTTCGATGCATCAAGGCTGTTGGTGACGACAAACCGGCTGCCGTCCGCAATGGCATGCCCCGTTAGGTAGATGGTGCTCACCACACCGCCATCTCGCCGGCGGAGCTCCAGCCTGAAATCACCCAGCGGAATGTCCGCGTCAAACGGGTTGTAAAGCTCGATCGCAAAATGATTCTTGGATGAATCATCCGCATCCCTCTCGCTGATCCCAAAGCCTATTTCACTAATGAAGGGCTGAGCTTCGACGCCGTAATACATACCCGAGCGCGTCCCAAGGATAGTCACCTCTGCATCCTGATCGCGAAGATCGACGATGTTGATCGCGAGTTGGGCCGCCAATCCATCGTTAATGCGGACCTCGTTCGGTTCGGCATACGAAAGGCCTCGACGTATGGCCTCATACAGCAGATGCTCATCAGCCGTGTTGACATTAATCATCTTGCCGTCATTGAGGGTCAGGCCCGCAGGATGAATGATCCGATCCATATTGTACGTCGTGGCAATGTGTCGATACGTATAGTTCGGGTCAAAGCTATCGTAGTCGCCAATCCGCTCGAACCAGCCATCCAATGTTTCTCCCGACGACGTAACGGGAGTGGATAAGGCGCCGGCTCTGAACTGTCCTCCCCACTGTTCGAGACGTGTGTCAATGCTCTCGTGATTGAGCAGGAATCTGTACCGGAGCTCGAGTTCGTCCGAAATATCAAAGGGTGTGTACGGCCCGTTTGGCTGGCCGTAGCTCCAAATAACGTTCTCTTCGTATGTGCGCAGATCGAACGGGTCGAGACCGAGATCGGGATTGGCTCTCGCCTCGAGCAGATCCGTCTGGTCTGCTCTGGTCGGGGGCTCACCCGGGGCGCCGGCGAGGGCCATGAGATTGATCTGCATCTGGCTTGATCGGCCCATATCCAGCACGGTCACGTTCGGGTCGTTTGGCTCGAACTTGTACGCCGTATTGACATTCAACATCGCTCCGTTATCGATGATCCTGATCGCAGCGTAAATCGGTTTGCCTTTGCTGCTGCTTATCCCCGGCACGATGGCCCATCGCGAATCGCCCACCCCGTCGCCATCCGCGTCCGCGATGAGTCCCTCGTCAATCACGCTGGCGTCCTGATACTCCGGAATGATCTCCACTTGCAGACTGAGATTGGGGTCCAGCGCATCATAGAGACTGCTTGTCTGCCGCCAGTAATAGTCCCCACCCGACTGATAGGGCTGGAGAGCTGCCAGCCAGATGTCATTGGCATCGGGATAGTCATAGTACTCCTCGTTGGCGATGCCGGGGACGTCCAGAAGCAGTTCCTGCGCTATCTCGGCGACAACCGTCTCGACGGCAAAGTCCAGCTCCTTGGTCTCCGAAATGGCCGATGTTGCCATCTTGTCCACGCGGGACGCCATGACAAACAGTACGCCCAGAATGGCTAACAAGCTGGTCAGGACCACCGCCAAGATGAGAGCGGAGCCACTATGATATGTGTTTCCAACGAGTTTCTTGTCTGCTCTGTTCATTTGCAGCGGCTCAATCGTCCAAACTAACAATGTGCGTGAAGGTCCGGCCATCCTTTATGATGCCTCTCGAATCGAACAGCGTAAAGGTGAACTTCAGCGCCCGTCCGAGTCCCGGAATGGCGTCGAAGTGCTCCCAGTCCATCTGTTCCCGCGGATAGCTGGGCATGTTATTGATCTTGACGCCTCCGTAGGGGGGATACGGATACAGCACGCCGGGCACGTTCGGCTCGCTCAGATCGTCAGACAGATCGTAAAAATGGGTGTCGGCCAAATTCCCATCGCCGTCCGGGTCGACCTCCGGCACCCATCGCCGCTGCGCATCGTACCAGCCCTGGATCTTGAACTCGCCGACCCCCTCACACAAAAGCATGTGGATGGAGTTCGCATCCGCCGGATCGACCATCGCGCCCCGGATCTGTCGGTTGACGGCGCTGGTCCCGACCCGGGTGTTTGTAATCACGGAAAGCATGTCCCGCTTGTTCTGCCAGGGAATTCTCTTCCATGCCTCCGACGAGATCTTGTCGTACTCGTATCGGTTATTCCACTCGACCCATTGTGGGTCGCTGAAGCTATTCGGGTCCAGAAAGTCGGGCAGCGCCGGATCCGACGTCAGGATATGCTGGGTCCGTGCCAGGACTCGTTCCGCCCTGTCTTGCACTTCGGGTCCGGCGTCGTCCCTTCTGGCGATCATGTAACAGATTCTCGCCATGTTGCCGCGGACCACCGGACCCACTCCGTACGACTGGAAATCCCCGTTTGCGAAAAACATGATCCGGTCGAACCGCTCATATCCATCGAGGTCATTATCCCGATAGCCGGACCTTGCAGGCAGCGCCCGGGCCACCCACACGACGAAGATTTCACTGTCCTTGCTGAGGCCCCTGAAGTCGGCATTGAGCTGGTTCGTAATGGCACGCAGCTTCTGCATGATCTCGGCATTCGCCATGGCCGTGCGGTGGGCGTCCACACTGACATTGAAGATCACACCGGCAAATGAGACAACGACAGCCAGGATCCCGATAGCCACCAGAAGCTCGATCAGCGTGAAACCTTTGTTCGTTCGTAGTCTATAGTCCATAGTGCATCGACTGACAGCGTTCTTCAAGCCGCTAAAAACGTATCAGTTTCTGATAGACGGCTATGCAGGGATTCTTCCCGCCGCCCACAGGAGGTGGAATCACCCACACTGCATCACCGCTCTGCCATGGCTTGTCTGGGGCAAGAGTGATCTGCTCCGGATAGGCGGGATCGGCTGCTCGTTCTACGACTCGATAAATATGCCCGGTCCCGTCTTCAACAATCGTAGAGCCGTCGTTAACAAAGGTCACCTCGTCGGTGATAGACAGTACGTTATCCCCAACAGCTCCAGAGACACCAACCGGAACCGGGACCGGTCGGCCCGCCTCGCCCGGATATGTGGTCGCGCTACCGATCTTCCGGCTGACGAAGACCGTCACCTGGACCAGCCGGTTCGTCGAGTCCGGACGCACGGACCTGCACAAGGCAGACCAGTAGTATTGCTTCTCGCCTACAGTCTTTGTCGAGGGATAGGCAAATTCGTCGTCGGCGATGGGATTGAGCGTCTCGAAACGGACGAGCCGGTCCGGGGCCAGACCTGGATCCTCCGGATCAACACCGTACAACCTGATCTTGGCAAAGGCCTCGTCAGCCACCGCCGCTGCAACCGTTCGCTCCGTGGCGATCGTCGAAAAATAAATCCCGGTCAAGAACGTGCCGCCGATGAAAATCATCCCAACGGCCAGCGTGCCGATGGCCAACAGAATCTCGACAAGAGAAAAACCCTTACATTGTGCCTTTCGTCCCATGGGCCTCTCAATCCGGTAGAATCATCGTCCCCGTGTAGGGATTGATGTAAATGAATGTCAGACTGCCGAGATAGTTGACCCTGCCCTGTGCGTCGAGTTGGTCAAACCGGCTCTTGTCATACAGGACAAACCTGTGTCGACTGGGTTCGGCACCCAGACCCAAGTTGGCATAGTCGTCCTGGATAAGCATACCTACGCTGTAATTGGCAATGTTGCCCGGAGAATTGAAGATGTCGTCCGCAGAGCTTTTCCCGGGTGTTCCGTTGTCGGGTTGGTAAACCCCATCTCTGTTTCTTACCCGAACGGTGCGCGTGACAAGCTGGCCGCTCGGCGAAAAAACAATCGAAAAACTGGACGTGTCTCTGACGTAGTTGTTCTTTCCATCCGGCGCAAAGTTCTGCTGGTTTGTGTCGTCAAGGTGTGCCGCGGCGAGCGGCTCATCGAGTGGCGCGGCCGCAGCCGCCGAGCTCGCACCGCGATTTGTTCTGACCATCATATCCGCGACGCCGGTGCCCTCAGGCAGCTTGATCGGCTTGGCACCTTCAACCGCCCGGAAACCCGGACTCAGGCCGGTCTTGTCGAAGTCGTGCACGATGAAGACCATGTATTGGTCGCCGGCCGAATCCTCCTGGAAGCGGATGCCGGCGTATCGCTGCTCTCGTGCGGCGATCGCGCGGGCGCCGGCCAGCGCGGCGTTGATCGTGCTCCGGGCCCCCGAGCCGGACTCGAACGAGTGAAGAAGCGCGCGAACGGCCGGCAGCCCCAGGCCGAGAAGCAGCGCGATCGTGGCGACGACAAGCGCCATCTCGGTCAGTGTGACGCCGGATTCAGATTTTCGTTTGCAGTTCATCATTCTGTATAAAATCGAAGATCGAATTTCGAAATCCGAAACAAATCCAAATTGCCAAGATTCAAATGCCCAAAACAAAGGGTTTTCGAAAATTTGAACATTTGAAAATTCGAATTTGTTTCGGACTTAGGATTTCGTATTTCGTGCTTCATCTATTAGTCATATCATCCGCCGTGCCGAACCTTTTGTCCGGCCCGGCCGACACCAGAAGCGGAAAATTGCCGCCCGCGACATATCGATAGTCCAGCACGGTGCCCCACGGATCGTATATCTCCGCCGGAGTCCCGGCCTCTCCATATCTGTTTGCTACCGCGGAATCACTGATCTTCTCCAGTACCTCTCGAGAGCCGGGTATCGAATAAAGCTCCCCGTATAGATACTCTGAATGGATTGCAGCATTTGCCGAATCCGTTTCGCGCTGTTCAGGAAAGTGACCTGCAAATTCGCGGTATTCCTGTAGGGCGCTGTCCAGCAGTACGAAGACACTCTCGGTCCCCTTCTCCTTCGCCTGAGTGTCGATGCGGCTGGCAACACCGATGACCATTGTCGCCAGGATGGCAATGATACCCACGACAATCAGCATCTCCATAAGACTCAGGCCACGTTTGTTGTTGCGAGTTTTCATAGCGTTAGCTCGCTGAGCTAAAATCTTCACGTCCCCCGAGCATGGCGATGGATGGCTCTGCCCCGGTTGGCAAAGCTCGTTACGTCACTCGGAATGACCGGCACGCCGGGCGAACAGCGTATCACCAGGGCGTCATTTGCCAAAATTCGTAATGTCGTCGCCTGTCCCGTACAGGCCGTCCACGCCCGCTGAAATCAATATGTAGGAATCGGGCCTGTAGGGCCAGGGTCTCGCCGTTACTTTGGCATCTTGTATGTACCCTACAAACTCGCCTCTCGCACTGGCAATGCCATAGAAAAAATCAAGCTGATTCGTAAAGGGCTGCGGATAGGGCCCATTGCCCAGCGGATGTCTTCTGTTATCTGCGATCTCTTTGTACGTTACAATAGCTACGTTGTGATCGACGTCATAAATGTCGCGTATTGTCTTTTGTGACGTGTCTGCTTTGTAATAGAGAATTGGCGCCCCGGCCTTGGCAGTCTTCCCACCGCGGAGCACTACTTTCTTTGTGGGGAAGGCATCACAGATCACAAATGTGTTTCCGACCGGCGGCTCAATTCCAAAGACGTCATACAATTTGAACGCCGGAGTGGTAGCGACATCAAGATAAGGTTCTTTTCTCTCGCTCAGTGTATCCGGAACGCCGTCGCCGTTATTGTCTCTTGTTTGAGCCGGGTCGTATGTCCCCGCCCCGCCTCCTGCATCAAGGCCGTCCACGCGCCAGGCCGACCGTGGGTGAAAGCCCAGCAGGTCCCAGCCCAAGAGAGCCTCACTCAGCGTCTGGGCCCCACAATATGAACCCGCCCCGAAGTCGTCGCTCGAAGGTGGATAATCACCGTAGTCGTTTTTGAAGGCGGTCAGAGCCAGCTCAATCGTACTGAACTGGGCCTTCTGCTTCGTTTCTTTTGCCATAGTCTTCACAGCGCTCAGAGCCGGCACAAGCAGCCCAACCAGCAGAGCTATGATCCCCAGCACTAAGAGCAACTCGATCATCGTAAGTCCTTTGTCTTTCTTCTTGCGCTTCAAAACTATGCCTCTTTCATATCTTATGGGACTATTCACGTGGCCTCTGTTTCTGCATCCCTATCTATGATCTCCAGGCTGTGTATGCCTTAGCCGCCCGCGTGAAGCTTATCGCCTTTCGAGATAACAATGAAGCCGGCCGTACGCGGCGTTGTGTCCGTCCGACATCAAGATGTACCTATTCGCCCGGTGCGGTCTAAACGTCGTCGTGCTTTTTTCGTTCTTCGTATACAGCAGAACCTCCTGTCCCGTTAGTCCCTTCATGACGAAGGTCGCTCGTCTTTAGTCCGACGAAGCTGCCTCGCTACCGAAGTTGCTCTCTGAATGTCCAATCGAAGTTGCAGATGTCATCCGCCGTACCAAATTCGCCGTCCCAGCCAGCAGAGATCAGAATGTACGAGTCGGCTCTGTAGGGCCTTGATATCGCCACCTTCTCGTTCCATATATTCCAATAGAATCTCATTCCCTCAGGCTCAGGCTCGTTGCTTTCATCTCCATCGAACCTGAGAAGTCGGTGAGGCCGATCCGGATCCCATGGCATGCCGAGACCAAGAAGCACAGCGTTATCGGTCCAATCGTAGATGTTGTCCGGGTTGTTTGGATTCAGCAAATCGTGCGACTGCATGGACGTATCGGCCTTGTAATAGAGCACTGGCATTCCAATCTTCTTGCCCGTGCGGGTATTCGTCACGCGCTTATAGACGTCACACAGGACAAAATGAAAGGAGTTCAGATCGCTGAGTTCTCCGTACAGCTCTCTGAGTGGGTAAGCGTTTGCATTCTCCAGAGGGAGGAAGGCGCCTGGGCGAGCCGTAATTGTGCCTTTCGTGTACAAGGGAACCTGTTCAGGGCTCCCGTCTGCGAGGGTGCGAACGGCGGTCCCATCACTTCGGAAGACCGAGTCGGGATGAAAACCCATGAGGTCTTGACCCATCATGGCCTCGCAGAGCTTCTGTGCACCACAGTAGCCGTACTGTCCCGTGGCGCCCGGCGGATTGTAGGACGAGTCAGGGTATCCGTCGAACTGGCTGGAGAATAATTCCAATGCGGCATCGATGCTGTGAAACTGGGCCTTCTGCTTCACGTTCGTGGCATACTGCTTCACCTTGTTCAGCGCCGGCACCAGCAGACCAATGAGAATGACGATGATGCTCATCACGGTCAGCAGCTCGACGATGGTAAAGGCCGCTTTCTTGTTTGCTTTGTTGATGTGGGACTTCATTTTTTTCTCCTTACTTTCTACTTTCTTTCGATCAACGTTCGGTCTATAGGTATCGCTCCTATGCGGCGGAGCTCAGGTTGGTAATAATCTGTATCATCGGGGCGAAGATGGCCAGGACGATGGTCATCACCATCGTGCCCAGCACGACAATCATGATCGGCTCGAGCATGGACATCAGCGAGGCCACCAGCACGTCCACCTGCTCATCGTAGTTGTCGGCCACCTTCAGAAGCATCTTGTCCAGGTCGCCCGTCTCCTCGCCGACGGCGACCATGTTGGAGACGATCAGGTCCACGGTTTTGGACTGGCGCAGCGGCCCGGCAAACGTATCCCCCTGTCGGATGGAATTGTGGACATTACCGAGCATTTTGGAAAAAACCTCGTTTCCCGCCGTCTCGCGCGTCACGTTGATGGCATCAAGGATCGGCACGCCGGCACTGATCAGCGTCCCAAGCGTTCGTGTCCATCGCGTCACCGAGACTTTGCCGGTAATCTGGCCCATGACCGGTATTCGCAACTTGATGCTGTCCAGGACATATCGGCCCAGGCGAAACATCCGGATGCCTCTGAGGCCAAAAATCACGGCGACCGGTACGAACAGCAATATGGCCCAGCCGTACTGCAACGCGATCCAGTTGCTGATCCCAAGGACGACGCGCGTGATCCTCGGCAACTGCGCCCCCTCGGTCATTTCGCTAAGGGCGTCCTTAAAATTGGGCACGACGAAAAGCATCAATCCCAGGAGGATAAGAAACGCCGCGGTCAAAACGACGGCCGGATAAATCATCGCACTCTTGACCCGGGATTTGAGTTTCTGGGCCTTCTCCATAAACTCAGCCACGCGTGACAGGATCAGGTCCAGCACGCCGCCGGTTTCGCCTGCCGCCACCATGCTGACCAACAGCCGGTCGAAGGCTCTCGGGTGTCGGCCCATCGCTTCCGAAAGTGTGGAACCGCCTTCGATGTCGTCGCCGACATAGCCGATAACCCGCTTGAACGTGCCCGACCGCTGCTGCTCTTCGAGAATCCTCAGCGACCGCAAGATGGGCAGACCAGCGTCCTGGAGCGTCGAAAGCTGTCGGGCAAATTGAGTGATCGCCTTGACTTTGACCTTACCACCGGCGCCGCGCCTTTTCTTGGGGGCTATACCGGCTCTCGCTCCGGCTTTCTTGGCCGCACCGCGCGCAGCGACCTTCGTGGGAAAATATCCCATGTTTCGTATTTTGCTGATCGCTTCCTTCTGGCTGAGAGCATCCACTTCGTCCTTGATTTCCACGCCCTGGGAATCCAGCGCTGAATATTGAAAAATGGGCATCTCAAATACCTCCACTGTATGGGCGATTAGTTAGTGAGTTCCACTTCATGACGTATGAATGCCGGTCCTACACATTCTCCATCATGGTCTCCTTGGCGATCTCGTCTATCGTCGTGATGCCGTCATAGATGATCGCCAAACCGTTATCGCGCAGGAGCTTCATGCCGTTCTTTTGTGCGGCCGCACGCAACACGGCCGTCGAAGCCTGGTTCATAATCAGGTCCCGTATGTCATCATTAAAGACCATAACCTCAAAAATGCCGATTCGTCCTCGATAACCGGTTCCGTTGCACTTGCTGCAACCTCGACCGTAGTAGAACTTCTTTCCCTTGACATCATCCGGAACCAGTTGCAGCTCCATCAGTTGAGCCTCACTGGGCTCAAATTGTGTCTTGCAGTTTGTGCATATTCTTCTCACCAAGCGCTGGGAAACAATAGCTTCGACTGTAGCGGTGATAAGAAATGGTTCGATCCCCATATCCAGAAGCCGCGCGATCGAGCTCGGGGCGTCGTTCGTATGCAGGGTCGTAAACACAATATGGCCTGTCAGAGAGGCCTGGGCAGCAATCTCTGCCGTCTCAAGGTCACGAATCTCACCTACCAATATAATATCAGGGTCCTGACGGAGTATATGTCTCAGGCACCTTGCGAATTTCAAGCCAATAGCCGGTTTCATTTGAACCTGAATAATCCCGTCAATGTCATATTCTATCGGGTCCTCAGTAGTAATTATTTTCGTCCCAATGTCATTGAGTTCATCCAATGCCGAGTAAAGAGTCGTCGTTTTGCCGCATCCGGTGGGGCCCGTAACAATTATAATACCGTTAGGTTTTTTTATAAGCTTGCGGATTGTTGCATGGTCGTCCGCCCTCAACCCAAGTGCCCCCAAATCAAACATGGCCTGACTTCGGTCGAGGACACGCAGAACAACGCTTTCCCCGAACATCGTGGGCAAAACACTAACGCGCAGGTCAATCGGATTACCCTGGACGGTCAGCGAAATTCGGCCGTCCTGCGGAAGACGCCTTTCAGCAATATCCAGGTCCGCCATAACCTTGATACGCGAGCTCAGCGCCGCCGCGATGTACTTCGGGGGAGGCACCATTTCGTAGAGCACGCCGTCGATCCGGTAGCGCATCTTGTACTCATCTTCAAACGGCTCAAAATGAATGTCCGATGCCTTGTCACGAATCGCTTGAAGCAAGACGAGGTTGAGCAGCTTTTTGACCGGATTGGACTCGGACAGCTCCTTCAACTCATCCAGGTCGATACTCTGGTTCCTGCCTTCGAATTCCGCGAGGAACGTGTCGCCCTGTATTTCGTCGATCAGCTCGTTGATGTTTTCATCGCCCTGCGTCTCATAATACTTGGTCAAGGTCTTTTCCAGGGCATCAGGATCGGTTATCTTCGCCGAAACCTTAAAGCCCATCAGCGTGCTCAGATCGTCGGTGGCTCTGAAATTGTCGGGGTTGTCCAGGGCCACGGTCAATTCATTCAACTGCCCGTTGTATTCGATGGGGACGATGTGGTATGTCTTCGCCATTTGCGCCGGCACCTTCTCGACCACATCGGGGGCGATATCGAGGCCGTCCAGGCTCACATATTCCATGCCACGCTGGGCCGCCAACGCCATCTGCAGTTGCCCCTCATCCACGAGGCCCAGTTCAAGGAAGATCTGACCTATTTGCACCTGCCCCTGCCGCTGGCCCTGGATTTTCAGGCACTCGTGCACCTTGTCTCGGCTCAAAACACCCATTTTGATTAGTATTCTGCCAAGGGTTCTGCCCCTAAGCTGTTCTATGGCAGGCATCTTCTCCGGCGCTACCGTCTTTCCCATCAGATATCACCTCTACGAAATTGCTTTCCGTTGTCTTTCATAGCGCATTCAATTATACGACACTAAAACCTTTTTGGCAAACAAATTATCAATTGGACACATGGTTATTCAGACCAACCGGCCACTCATGCCCGTGCTTGCCAATTCGAATAAAACGCCCGCAAACGCCGCGTATTTCGCGGGAAACGCCCAAACTGGGCGGTGCACTCCCGGAAATCGGTACGCGGACTGAGATTGGATCATCTTCGATGGTCCGCAGCAAGCTCGCTTCTCAGGACAAGTCTCGCAGCAGTCGCTCACGGGTGGGTTTCCTCTTCCTGGTCCGGTTTGCCGGCGTTTTCGGCTCAAATCCGGCCGTCTATGACCTTTGCGGCTCGGCATCTCAGCGAGAGTGATGACAGCAACCAATGCCTAATGCAGAATATTACCTCATAACCCAGCGTTTTCCTCTGTAAGCTAAGCTGACAGAAGATCTTAGGGCCGGGTCACCTCTGAGATCATAGCTCAAACCCAGCGTCTTTCTAAGAAAAACCCTGACCGGGTTGCCGGTTCCATCCGTCGCCACCGGGTGATCGACACCAGCCGTCTCATTACTCAGACCCGTTATGAATAGCCCGATGCTCTTGGCTTGCGTATCAAAATCGGACCATATGACGGCAACATCCTTCGTATTATCTTCGCCCTGGAGGATCTTGTTGCCGGCTCTTTCCAAAGGTTCCAGAAATGGATATCTTTTCTCATGACGTTTCCTGATTCGCTCGAAAACGACCGGTGGAACGGACCTGCCTGCCGGTACGATCTGGAAGGTATCCGTCATCAAATCGCATTTGGGATAGAAACCCACATCATTACCGGTGTTGTTCGTGAGTGTCAGGATCACGTACCAGAACCGGATCGGCTGATTATCGGAACTGCGTTGCAGAACGAGTTGCTGGGGGTGGGTAAACTCCACATCTACGGTCCACTGCCCCGGAGCGGGCACAATCGCCGGTTCCGGCGCGGCCAGACAGACACAGGCTCTTATCGCAAGGATTCCAGATATCCCAAGGAGAAGCCTTTTCATCGTATCGTCCTCATAGAGAATAATGTGCTTTCTTAACTGCGCAACCCGAAAAAGCATTTTACCCTATTTTACACTAAAACGATCCGAAAGCCAAGAACATTTTGCCTGTGGATTTTTGACCGGCAGACAATCGCCAAGTTTATCCGATAGCTCCAGGCCACCGTTTCTTGCAGGCAGAGTTGATATCCCCGTTATTGGCAGGCGGATATCCTCGATTTGCTTGACACTCCGAGGCATAGAAATCCAGAGCCAATTGATCTGGGTTAGTTGTTGCCTGGCAAACAGAATTCAGTTATGTTGGACCCGGTGGCGGGTGAATCGCATGACCAGCTTTCGCGCGAGTGGTTGAATGGTGGACGAGCAGAAAGAATTGCTTCAGCAGATTGAGCGGTTGCTCGAATCCGGGGACAGCTCGGCTCTGGGCGAACTTCTCGACGACCAGCGCAGTAGCGACATCGCCGAAATCGTGGAGCTTGTCGGCAACGAGCAGAAACGTGCCATCTTCGATGTCATGGACAAGCCTATGTCGGCCGAGGTTTTGGAGAAGGTCGATGAGGCCACCCGAGCTGGACTTTTCGAGTTGCTCCGCGATGAAGAGTTGCGCAGTCTCCTTCTGCACCTTGATCCCGATGACGCCGCCGACGTTCTTTCCGAGTTGCCCGAAGAAGAAAGGGCCCAGTTGCTGGAAGGCATCCCATCGGCTGAATCGGCCGAGATCAAGAAGCTGATGGGCTATTCCGAGGACTCAGCCGGCGGCATTATGGACCCGGTTGTCATCAGTGTGCCGGAGGACGCCACTGTCGCGGAGGCTGTCAACAAGATCCGTGCCGCGGAGATTGATGAGGATTTTTTCTCCGTCTATGTTGTGGACAAGGGCGGCCGATTTCTCGGCGATGTTCGCGTGCGGTTCCTCCTAACGCGCCCTGAAAGCACGAAGATTCGTGACCTGGTAGATCCCGACACCATCTACGTCCATGTTGATACGGACCAGGAAGAGGTGAGAAACGTATTCAGCAAGAACGACCTGATCGTGGTACCCGTTCTCGACAAGAGCCACAAGCTGGCCGGGCGCATCACCGCCGACCGTGTCATCGAGGTTGCCGAGGAGGAGGCGGCGGAGGACTTGTACACAATGGCCGGCACCGATCCCGACGAGCTGGATACCTTCTCGGCTTTTCACGCGGCCCGCGTGAGAATGACCTGGCTGCTACCCTGTCTGATCGGTACGGGTATCACCGCCCTGGTTCTGATGTTTTTCCACGACACGTTTGACCTCGAAGGTCTGTCCCTTGTTTATACGGCCGCGCTTGCGTTTGTACCAATGATTGCGGCGATCAGTGGAAACGCGGGCTTGCAGACCTCTGCCATTGTGGTTTCGGGACTGGCCACCGGCCACCTTGCGGCACTGAAATTCAGCCAGGTATTCACGCGAGAGGTGCGCATTGCTCTGCTGGTGGCACTAAGCTGCGGCGTACTGGGTGGTACCGCCTGCGCTTTTCTGGTTTACTCCAAGGCCGCGGAACAAACGATTGAATCTGGGCGTCTCGTGTTTGCATTCGGGACGGCCATGTTTTCAGCAATCATGGTGGCGACAACACTTGGCTTGTTTCTGCCGTTTCTGTTTCGCCGGATCGGGATAGACCCGGCCATCAGCTCCGGTCCACTGGTGACAACCGCCAATGATTCGATCAGTGTGGCGATCTACATGACGCTGACACTGTTATTGGCGACATGACGGCGGGCGGGGGAGTCTGCTCTGGGTGTGGATTTCTTACGGCCCCAAGGAAAACGGTCGCGGCGGGGGTGCTCTTCTATCCACGTGACCGCCGGACACCGACCGGCCCTCTCGACCGGTTCCTTCCAGGAATCTCCCTGATCCGAGGGCCTTTTGGCGCTCGTTTTTGTGAGGCGGGTGCCGGGGGCGTCTTCTCCCCCAGCAGCTCGAGGGCGTGCCTACACACCTCCCGGGTGGAACCATCGCGACGCTTTAGGCCCTGTTTGAGAACGTCCATGGCCATCTTTTTCATCCTGCCGCGCATTTTTCTCAGCCCATAGGCGGCTGCATTCTTGCTGGTTACAGGAACGTCGCCGAACAGGGCGTCTCGTAAGACCTCCAGCCCGTCCTCTTGCAACCAGGATAAGTTGAAAGCGGCCCGCCGTCTGTTCGATGCGTCGGAAGAATGGAGTTGATCCTGCAGTTTCTCGAGAAGCCTTATGGCCGCCTCATCCTTCTCCCGGCCCGAGAATTTCCTTCTTTCTGACTCCATAACGACACCCTCTCATATATCGGCAAACAGGTATGAATTGCTGAAGTGGATTTGCTTTTTTGCCCCGGCCGCCCCGGGCGCTGAACCGTTCCGTCAGATGCTCGCGGGCCAAGACCGCGACGGATATTCCCAAGATATTGGGCCCAAAAGCAATATTGTTCGAGCATCAGACTTGACAGACCGTTGTGAAACTATATAATATGTGTTGTATAAGGGTTTGTCTCTGCAAATCTTATGGTAAGATACAGGGCCCTTTGATAGCAGCCGGGCTCAGATTGGTTCCACCTATCAGGTGGGTGTATAAACTCTTGATTCAAGTGCAATTATGGTCACCGAACACCCGATTGACGATCGAACAGGCATGGATCATGAACTCGAGCTGGACAAGTTCTTCAGGGCCGCTATCAAGACCCGGGCGAGCGACTTGCACCTGAAGGCGGGGCAGCCGCCGAAGTTGCGCCTTTTCGGAGAGTTGAAGAAGACGACCGGCGAGGTGATGACCGCCAAGAGAATCGAAGAGTTGGTGTTCGAGATACTCAGCCCGGCCCAGAAGAAGTATTTTCTCGAACACGGGACGATCGACTTCGCCCACGAAGTTGACCGCGAGCACCGTTTCAGGACAAATGTGTTTCGGCAGCGGGGGATGATCAGCCTTGCGGCGCGACGGGTCAACACGATCATCCCGCCGTTTCGAGAGCTGCACCTGCCGTCGGCGCTGGAGATGATTTGCCAGAGTCGGCAGGGACTGGTCCTTGTCGTTGGGCCGACGGGCTGCGGCAAGACCACGACGATCGCGTCGATGATAGACTACATAAACCACACGCGTTCCTGTCACATCATCACGGTCGAGGATCCCATCGAATACCTATTCAAAGACGCAAAGGCCATCGTCTCCCAAAGGGAGATCGGGCTCGATACCCGGGATTTTGAGGAAGCCCTGACGTACCTGATGCGCCAGGACCCCGATGTTGTCTTCGTCGGAGAAATGCGGGACGCCAGGACGGTTGCCGCCGGAATGCGGGCTGCCGAAACGGGCCACCTCGTTTTCGGAACGTTGCATTCGGCCAATGCGGCCCAGGCCATTCACCGGCTCCTGGACTTGTTCCCGCAAAACGAGCGCGACCTCGTGAGGCAAACCTTGAGCTTGGCGATTCGCGCCGTCATCAGTCAAGTATTGATGCCGTGCCTGAGAGAAGGCGTGGATAGAATTCCTGCCGTGGAGGTTCTGATCACCAACGCCGCGGCCAGAAAACTCATCTCTGAAGGGCGCGAAGCGGATTTGCCCAGCGTTATACGAAGCTCGCAACAAGAAGGGATGCAGGATCTTACATACAACCTGTGTGAACTGGTCAAAGAGGGATCCGTTGATCCGAAGGATGCGTACAAGTACGCGCCGAACACCGAAGAGCTGAAAATGGCTTTGAAGGGAATAACGACCACGGCCAGCGGCATTTTGTGAGTTTTCATGGAGCAACCTATGACGGACGTTTTAGCAGCATCAGTCGCATATGGCGGCTACATATCCATTATCAAATTCTTGGTGTATTTGATCCTGTTCTTTGCATGGCTGCCACTGGTTGGCTGGGTACGCGACGATGCTCAAGGGGTTGATGGAGAAGGAGTGGTCTGGACGGGCGTTGTCTTGGGGGCAGGCATGGCCGCGGCTGTCGTCTGGTTGCTGATCCCGGTCTACATCGTCGGGATGCTGTTTTATCTGATCGCCGTGGGGGGGACATCTCTGGCGTATGTGAGGCACCGCAATGCGCGCGTTCTGGATTTCGACCGGGTCCTCACCGTTGATCACATCAAGAACCTGCTCGTCAGCAAGGAAAAGAAGCTTGCCGCCCTCAAGAGCTTCACTTTTATCACGGCAAACAAAAACGAGATCCCGGTACCTGAGCCCAGGACGCCGGAGTTTTTCGGCTACAAGATAGCCTACGAGATCCTGAACGATGCCATGTGGCGAAGGGCCACGAGCGTTGCATTCTCTCCGACGGCACAAGACTACCAGGTGGCGTATAATGTGGATGGTGCCTCTCTCAAGCAGCCGAACATAGCCCGAGACCAAATGACATATTTCATTCACTTCGTCAAGAGCCTTGCCGACCTTGACACCAAGGAGAAGCGGAAGCCACAAAAGGGAACGTTCAAGATCCGCCGAAACAAGGAAGATACGCCGTGGGAAGTGGCCACCGCTGGCTCGACGGCCGGAGAGCAGGTCAGACTGAAGCACATCACACAAGAGGGTATGGCCAGAGTGACAGAGATCGGCCTGATGCCCGAGCAACAAGAGCAGTTCAATGCTTTCCGCGAGGTGGGACAGGGCGTATTCATCATTAGCGGGCCTGCAAAAAGCGGCGTGACAACGACACTTTATGCGTTGCTTCGGAATCACGACGCCTTCCTGAACAGTATAAGCACGCTCGAACGACAGCCCGCAGGTCAGTTGCCGAACATCACGCAAAACACCTTCGCGCTGAGCGACACCGGTACAACAACCTTCGCCAAGAAACTCCAAGCCATCGTCAGAATGGGACCTGATATTGTCGGTGTGGCCGAATGTGAAGACGCCGAGACGGCCCAGGTGGCCTGTGCCGCCGCCCTGGACGGCAAGCTCATGTACGTGACGCTCAAAGCGGACAGTGTGATCCAGGCCTTGGGCAAATGGCTGAAGTTCGTCGGCGACAGCGGGGTAGTCGCCAAGACGCTCCTTGGGGTAGGTAACCAAAGGTTACTGAGAATACTCTGCAATGAATGCAAACAAGCGTACGCGCCGGACAAAGAGCTTTTCAGGAAGTTCAACATCACGGCCGAGAAGACAAAAGTGCTTTACCGCGCCGGCAAGGTGCAGTACGACAAGCACGGCAAGCCGTCCACTTGCGAGACGTGCCAGGGAACGGGGCACTTTGGCCGAACGGGTGTGTTCGAGCTTATTACGATGAATGACGAGTTGAGAAAGGTCATCAGACGCTCGAAGTACCTGCCGGAAATCAGCACGCAGTTCAGGCGGGCAAAAATGCTTTATCTGCAGGAGCAGGCCCTCAGAAAAGTGATCGCCGGGACCGTTACGATAAACGAAATGATTAGAGTGCTTTCGACGCCGAAAGCGAGAAAACAGAATCAACAGAGCCGTAAATGAGTCATGGACCGCGAATTGAATCGCGAATCCATCGAAAACTGGAGTTGTCAAGATGGCCAGCTTAGTCGTGGTGCTAATAATTCTGGGTTGTGCTGCGTTTCAGTATTTCAAGGGGACAGTTCTGAGGGCATTTGCCACGATCATCGTCGCTATTTGCGCTGGTGTGGTCGCGTTTAGTTTTTTCGAGATGCTCGCAAATGTCTTTATCAGCCGGGGTGATGACAGTCGATTCGTCTCGCTGGTGCCGTGGGCACAATCGCTTTGCTTCGTGCTGCTTCTCGTCTTGACTTTTGCCATTCTGCAGACGGGCCTTATGTTCTTGACCCGCCAGCCGGTGGATTTGGGATTTCTTCCGGAACGCATCGGAAGGGTCATCTGCGGAATCTTGCTGGGGCTCATCACCTCGGGATTCCTGCTGACCGCCCTCGAAATGGGGCCTTTGCCGACCGGCTATCCCTACCAGCGTTTCGACCCGGCGAGGTTGGAGGTCGACAGTCCCAACAGGGTCCTGTTCAACGCTGACGGCCTGGCAGCGGGCCTGTTCAGCATCCTGAGCAACGGCAGCTTCAGCGGAAAACGAAGCTTCGCCACGCTCCATCCCGCCTATCTGGACCAGCTTTTCTTCAATCGGCTCACGCGCGTCGGCGAGACATCGATCATCTGTAGCCTTTCCCCGGCGATCGAAGTGCCAAGGCCCGCCGTCTGGCCAGCTCCTGAAGCGGTCAGAGAGCAGGCAGATCGCTTCGCGACGGAGTTGAGGTCCCGTGGAGGCAAGGTCGCGTACGATGAGGCGGGCAAGTCGGTCCCCCTGCCAGCCTCCCCCAAAGGCAATTGTGATACGACCATCGTGCGGATTGGGATCAAAAGAAGGGCGATACGAAGGGCGGCGAAGGTCAATGGAGGCGCCTTTACGCCTTCTCAGTTGAGACTCATCTGCAAACGAAGAGGTTCCGGCAAAGAAGGGCTTGCCGGCAGAGGCATAAACGTTTACCCCATCGGCTACCTGAAAACGGCGGACGAGATAGAGATACGTCCCGAGATAAAGCTCGCGACCGATGACTTCAAGCGCAACGCCAATACAAAAGAGATTGACTTTGTTTTCCGCGTGCCGAGCGGCTTCGAGCCCGTGTTGGTGCAGTTCAAGATGAACAGTGTGGTGGAGATACCGCCGCGCGCCGCGGTGTCTGCCGACCAGGCGCCGCCGCCGGCTACTTTTAGCCCCAGATCCTCGTCTGAAAGCAACGGCGGCGGGGCGAGACCGGGGCCGAGGCCTGAAGCGGCTCCGCGACAGCGCCAGAGACCTCAGGGAGGACGCGGTGGCAGCGGTGGCACCAGATCCTTTGTCGATGAGTTGGACCGGTAAGAGGACGAAATTAGAGTAAGCTAAAGTGAGCCAAAGTGACTAAAGCAGGCTAAAGTAGTGTCGCGTTCAGCTTTCAACTTTCTGGGCACTTTAGCCACTTTTGACTTTAGACACTTTAAGCATGAGCGATGTCACACGCATTTTGAATGCGATGGAGCGGGGGGATGGTCAGGCTGCCGACGAATTGCTCCCCCTGGTCTATGAAGAGCTACGTCGTTTAGCGGCGCAGCAGATGGCACGGGAACAGCCCGGCCAGACGCTTCAGGCCACGGCACTGGTGCACGAGGCCTATCTCCGGCTGGTCGAAGTGGAGTGTCAGAATTGGAGCAGCCGGGCGCACTTCTTCAGGACGGCTGCGGAGGCGATGAGAAGGATTCTGATTGAAACCGCACGGCGGAAGAAAAGCCTCAAATCCGGCGGTGATAGAAAAAGAGTTCATTTCGACGAGGTGACTGTCACAACAGGAAGCGATTGGGGCGCAGACGATCTCATTGCGCTGGATGAGGCCCTCCAGAAACTTTCGCAGAAGGACAAGACGAAGGCGAATCTGGTGAAGCTCCGCTTTTTTGCGGGATTGACCATCGAACAGTCGGCGGAATTTCTGGGAATCTCTACGGCCACAGCGAAGCGTTATTGGACGTACGCGCGAGCCTGGCTGATTCGGGAAATCGGTTAGGTCACGGCCTCCTCCGACAT
>Ga0209427_10001066_pt1 | contig 31047 bp, 30 predicted proteins | sample DeeMarSWOR136_30_FD_187465 | JGI IMG/M metagenome (GOLD analysis project Ga0209427, IMG submission 187465) | Marine sediment microbial communities from White Oak River estuary, North Carolina - WOR-1-36_30 (SPAdes) (version 2) | ecosystem: Environmental > Aquatic > Marine > Intertidal zone >...
CATCGCGGCAAGAAGATTCTCAGCCATGGCGACAGCCATTACCTTTACCGGGTGGCGAACAGCTGCTGGAAGTTCCACGTATAAGGCATTACCCCAGGGAACCAGCCAGATGCCTTTTTGGAGACCCCGAAGGGTACCGCGGACTCAAATAACGTTCCATTTATATGCTCATTCTGCATGTGGATTGCCAAGCGCCAGAGGGCTTCCTTCAAAGCCTGCTCAGTCGAAGCGGTTTCCACCTCTTTCATCATCCGGTCCACTTCAGGATACTTGGAATATGTTATCGTACCATCCGATGCGAAAAGGGCGCGAACAATGGCAAAAGGCCAGACCCGGGAGCCTACCCAGTACCACCCGGCTACACACCCCTGGTCAGGGTTCTCTTTCCATTTCTTGCGCCAGGTCCCATAGTCTATGGGCACGATCTTTGACCTGACGCCAATGGTGCTCCAGTAGCCTGCTATGGCCTCAATCATCTTGGGCCCTTCAGCCATGCCGGGCCTCGACCAGGCCATCAACGTAATGTCGAACCCGTTCGGGTATCCAGCCTCTTTGAGCAGGGCTTTCGCCCGGGCTGGATCATGGGGAAATGGCTTCGCCATCTTAGGCTCCATGTATGCTGCGAGGGTTGACCAGGGCGCAGGAATTCCGGTCTGCTCCCCGAATCCTGCCAGAACGTGGTCAATAATCTCCTGCCTGTTGATGGCCAAATCCAGGGCCTCGCGTACCTTCTTCTTAGAAAGCGGGTTATCAGAGCGCCATTGGCTATGGTAACCAATGAATACAGATGCCTGGGAGGGCATCATGGCGACCTCGACACCCTCTTTCTTGAGCTGAGGAGCCCAATCCCGGGGCACGGGGGCTATATCCACCTCGCCCGTCCGCAACAAGGCCATGCGGGTCTTCGCCTCGGGTACGATGGTGAAAGTGATCTTTTTATATTTGGGGATTCCCCACCGCCAGTGTTCCCCCTCCACGGCCTCGAATTCCATGCTCACTCCCACTTCGTGACGCAGAAGCCTATAGGGCCCGGTGCCAACGGGATTTCTGCGAAAGTACTCATTGCCCTTCTCTTGGACGTATTTCTTCGGATAGATAAATCCCTCCTGATAGATTCCCGAGAAGATCGACCAGAGGAAAAGATACGGTTTTTTCAGGTGAATCCTAACCGTGTAGCGGTCAACAGCTTCAATGCGATCCACCACCTTTCGCAACGTTGGCCCCCCCAGGCCCAGAACCCACGGCTCCTGAGCCCGCTCCCAGCAAAACTTCACGTCTTCGGCAGTGAGCTCATCTCCGGTGTGATACTTTATCCCCTTGCGCAGGGAAAACGTCCAGGTCAACCCGTCAGCACTCTGCTCGTAGTCGCGGCACACGCCCCTATTCAGATCGATCCGAGCACGCTCATCCAGGGCAATGAATTGATCGTAGATCAACTGGTTCCATAGAGTGTTACTGGGCGGCCCATAGCAAGGGTCGAAGGATTCATTTTCCATGGACGAAACCGCAATCCTGAGCTCGCCCTCCGGCTTTACGGCCTCTGCCTGAGACGCCATTAGGATGGAGACAGTGAGCGTTGCCGCAAACAGGACCAAACCCGTTGCAAAAGGCTTTCGTTTAGAATTACTATAATACATGATCTCCCCTCCTTTCCTATAAAGCCTGTTCATCACTTTGATTGCCCGTATGCACCACCTCCTTTCAACGATAACGGGGCCTCACTTTCTCACACCCAAAGCTCGTCCCCTGCACGACTATCTCTTGTTTTATACTCCGTTTTGGTTTCCGAGAACTCAATGGATACTGGAACCCCGCAATCCTTGGTATTGTGCCCTATCCACCTCTTTTTTATTTGATCAAGAAACAATCCCCTGAACTAAATCCCAAAGTCACGGTGTCCCCTTCTTTGGGAAGGATACCGACATCATTTTTGGTTATATCGTGCATCTCAACGAGAATAGGAACCCCCTGGACCGATACATAGAAGCGACCGTATGAACCCAGATATTGTCTCTGCTCTACTTTTCCCTCAAGTTCATTTTGCATTTTTTCCTTCGGATTAATCTTAATATACTCCGGCCTGATCGATAAGAAAACCTTATCCCCTTTCTTAGGTTCTGATGTTGCGTCAATCTCTATGAACGTTCCGAGGGCACTGATCCGAGTGACTCCTTTATCGACACTCTCCGCGACGCCCCCTATAAAATTCGTTTGACCGATAAACTGAGAAACAAAATGGGTTTTCGGTTTGAAAAATAATGTAACGGGATCACCTACTTGCTCTATTTTCCCCTCGTTCATCACGATGATTCTGTCAGAAAGCGCAAAAGCCTCCTCCTGATCATGGGTAACATAAATGGACGTGATGCCAAGATTTTTTTGCAGGTTGCGAATCTCATTCCGCATCTCTATGCGTAGCTTCGCGTCCAGGTTGGAAAGAGGTTCATCGAAAAGCAGTACCTCGGGGTCATAGACCAATGCCCTTGCTAACGCCACCCTTTGTTGCTGCCCTCCTGATAGTTTAGTAGCGGATCGATCCTCAAGGCCCGATAATTTTACCATCTCCAATATCTGTTTAGTCTTTTTCCTGACGAGATCTTTTTTCAATTTTCTTTCCACAAGGGGGTAAGCGATGTTATCTGAGACCGACAAATGTGGCCAAATGGCATAGGATTGAAACACCATTCCGAGACCACGCTTATCCGGTTGAACAAAGACATCTTTTTCCCTTGATAAAACCAGCTTCTCCCCGATAAAAATATCACCCTGATCGGGTGTCTCCAAACCAGCAATGCAGCGGAGTATCGTAGTTTTCCCACAGCCACTCGGTCCCAGAAGGGTAAGGAACTCCCCCCTTTCGACCTCAAAACTGATGTTATCGACTGCTACCACCGAATCGAATTTCTTTACGAGATTCAGGACTTTTAAGAAAACCATCGTTCCCTTCCTCCTGATCATAGCTAGTGTTTTATCTGAGCCTTTCGGAAAACTCTTCTTTCACAATCAAACGGAAAAGAATGATTCCTCCCAAGATAATAAGCGCTTGTATAATGCTCAAAGCCGCAACCGCGGGAAATTCTCCATCCCGCACAAGCTGATAGAGCTGTACAGAGATGACTTCGTTCCCAGAGTACCAGAGAACAATGGCCGTTGATAACTCCCTCATGAAGAGGATAAACAGAAGAACCCAGCCGGCCATAAACCCGGGCTTCAAAAGAGGTACAAGGATCTTACGAAAGGTCTTAAACCAAGAAGATCCACATATTCTGGCCGACTCCTCCAATTCCGGGCCAAGCTGGAGGAGGGTATTGGAAAAAGCCCTCATTCCGTACGGTGTATACCGAGTAATGAAGGCAATCATGATGATCCATATTGTCCCATAAATGGGAATAGGCGCTCTGATCCAGGCCCAAAGGAGCCCCACAGCAATAACCATACCTGGAATCCCAACCGGAAGCATGGTGATGTAGTCAAAAAAACCGCGCCCCCTCGTCCTCGTTCTATTCACGAGATAAGCCACGAGCATCGTCATCAAAAGGCACAGAAACGCTCCCACCGTCGAGACGAAAAGGCTGTTCTTGATAGCCCTGAGAATTGCCTCGTCCTCGAACAAAACCAGGCGATAGTTCTCAAGGGTGAGCAGTTCGGGGCTAACATCCCCCGTCCAGAAACTGACAAAGGAAATGAGGAGAAGAGTCCCATACGGGAGCACAATGCTCACAATGAGGTAGATGATGTTGATCGTTAATGTCAGATATCTCCATTTTCCCAACTGAATCAACCGCGGCCTGTAAGCCTTTCCCGTAACGGTTATATATTCCTTTCCCCGAATGAATCTCCGCTGAATAAGGATTCCAAGGGCAGAAATCACCAGGAGGAACATCGCAACTGCTGAAGCTGTGCTATATTCTTGGGGATAAACCTGGGTAAATCGCATGATTGTGGTCGTCAGAACATAGTCACCTTTCGGCATGATAAGATGTGCCGGCACACCGAACTGCCCTGCACAATGAACAAAAACGATCACGCAACCCGATATTATGGCCGGCGCGGCCAGGGGAATGGTAATTCTGAAGGTGGTCCTGAATACGCTCGACCCGCACGTCCTCGCGGACTCTTCCATGCTCGGATCCATCGCCTTGAAAGAACCAAGGATAAAGAGATACATATAAGGAATATAGTACAAGGACAATACCCAGATGACCCCTGGAATCGAATAGATATCGAAAGGAGCGTGCTCCAGGTTAAACACATTCATCAAAAATTTATTGAGGAGCCCTACTCGGGGGGAAAGCAGGAGACTCCAAGCCACGCCCGCAACATATGGAGACAGCAAAAAAGGGAGGATGTTTAAGATCTCTAAAGAGCGTCGAAAAGGGGTATCGGTTCGGGTAGTGATCCAGACCAAAAAAAGCCCCACCGGGCAGCTCACCAGGGTGGTGCCGAACATGATAATGAAGGTATTGATGATTGTTGGGAAGATCTTGTGTGAAGTGAAGGCTTCTACAAAGTTATTCAAGGTAAATGTACCAGGGTCGCCAGGCAGAGCTGTTCGCAGGCTTCCATAGATAAGGTAACCCAGAGGATAAAGCACCAGGAAACTGGCCACTACGGCTGCCGCAAACATGACCACCATGGGGAGATTCCACGTTCTTCTTTGAAACATCGAAATTTTCATTTTGCCCCCCGTTGAGCCCCGGGGCGACATCCATACGCACCCGGGGCCCCACGAACCCCTTTCATTTATCTGCCTGAGATCTTACGCCATTCCTCGATGAGTTCTTTGCGCTTCGCCTTTGCATCCTTGAAATCGACACCTATGACGTTCATCTCACTAATCTTCGGCATTCCGGAAGGGGCAGGGATATCGGCTCGTCCGGAATGGACACCAATGGCCTTTCCAATGACGGATTGACCTTCCTTGGAGTAGAGGAAGTCCTGAAAAACCTTCGCCGCATTGGGATGGGGTGCCTGTTTCATGATCGTGTTAGGACAAACAAGCACAACAGTGCCTTCCTTCGGGAATATGCTGTGAACCGGGGCCTTTTTCAAAATCCCGAATTGATAATGTAAGTAAATCCAGGCCTCGAAAAGGATAGGCCACTGACCTGACAAGCAGTTATTCATCGCCTTATCGGAGGATTCGTAGTATTGGGCATCGAGGTCCACGAGTTTCTTATACCAGTCCACTCCATACTTGTTTCTTAATCCGTGGTAGTTTATATAGGCTCTCGTGCTCGTGGCCACATCTCCCGCCGCAATCATTCCCTTAAATTTTGGTTTCAACATGTCATCGTAGCTCTTAATTGATTTCCAATCGGTATACTTCGTATTCACAATGGAGCCTATCGGCATAACTCGCAGTGGCACGATGTATCCGGGATACACCCACCCTTCCGGCAGGCCTTTGTAAGCCTCAAACTCTGGAGAATCGTATTTCAGCAGGTTGCCCTTCTCCATCATGTCCAGAAAGAAGACCATATCCGTTATGTGGAGGGAGTCCACCTTTACCCTCTTCGCACTCAATTCGGCTTGATATCTTCCAACGATATCCAGAGACCCAGCTTGAAACATCTCGAGTTTGAGGGGATACTTTTTCTGAAAAGCCTTCTGAACTGCCTTTCTGCCTGCACCCGGCATCGTAGTGTACCAGACAACCTTTCCCTCTTTCTTCGCCTTCTCCATAATCTCTGATGTCACTGCCGAGGCTGACGTCGTGCTGGAAATCTCAAAAGCAGCCACGACAAAGAATATGAGCAAGAGAACAGTTAATATTCTTTTCATCATTTTTCTCCTTTCAATTGCCCTGGCTATAATGCGTAAGTAGCCAGAAGGCTCGTTTAGGTGGTTTCTATGAACCACCTTTCCGTTGATGGGATTTGATCATTTGCCCAAGTACCAGTATTAAATCTTACCTCCTTTCACCCACCAGACTAATCGATTTCACCTCCTTTCATCCAGAACTTAATCAATACATTAATGCTGATAACTGAGTTCACGAGAAAGATCTTATTGCTCCTTTAAATTCTTAATTACTAATTGACAAGTGCCAATACATCGTTTACCCGGATGTGCCAGAACATCGTTTACCCTGAGGTTGGAATTGCTTTATGATATTTCTTAAAAACCAACCCCGGAGTTAAACCTGATGGAAGAAGAGAACTTGAGAAAGATGGCAATCGAACAATATCTGCAAGACAAAGCCCCGGCCTCGATTTATCGTGAGATGGGAAGATCTAAGCCATGGTTCTTCAAATGGCTTCGTCGATACCAGTCTGGGGATGCTGATTGGTATCGAGATCGCCCCAGGATCCCTCGATCTCATCCGCATCAGATCCAACCCGATACCCGTAAACTTGTTACCAACATCAGAATCCAACTAGAAAAAAATCCTTACGCTCAGGTTGGCACCTCTGCAATTAAATGGGAATTCAATAAGCTTGGAATCACCCCTCCCTCCGATCGCACAATCAATCGGATTCTGAAAAGAGAAGGCTTGGTCAAAAAAAACTCCTTATACCCCAAAGGAGTGGAATACCCTTATTTCACAGAGGCCCTGGGGATCAACAACATCCATCAGGCGGACCTCCTTGGACCAAGGTACATCAAGGACGATGGTCGCTTCTATTCGCTCAATGTCATGGATCTTTACAGCCACCGAGTCTTTCTTCACCCCCAACGAAGAAAAGACGACCAAGCCGTAGCTCTGTGCTTGATCAACTGCTGGAGGACCATGGGCATGCCCGATTTTCTCCAGCTCGACAACGAACTCTGTTTCCGAGGGAGCAATCGTTACCCCCGTTCTTTTGGCGTTGTTCTCAGAGTCTGTCTTTTGCTGGGGATCGAACTGGTCTTCATCCCGATAAGAGAACCTTGGCGTAATGGAGTTGTGGAGAGCTTTAATGATACCTATAACCGAAGATTCTTCAGAACCCAATGGTTTCATAGCTATCGTCACCTCAGATCCCAATCCAAGAACTTTGAGCTCTTCCATAATAGACATCATCGTTATAGCTGCCTCAAAGGTAAAACGCCCTTACAGTTCATCCAAGAGAATGACTATAGCCCAATCCTGCCTCCTCCAAGATTCACATTGCCAAGTATTGACTACGTTCCGGACGGAACGATCTCTCTCATCCGTTTTATCCGGAATGACCGAAGATTGGATATTTTCGGAGAACATTTTGAGCTTCCTAAGGCTCTTATCTATAGTTATGTCCGAGTTAAAATTATTACCGATTTACATCAAATTCAGATCTACACTGGTAATGATCTGGTTATTACTTTCCCTAACCAGTTACCCCCATGGGTTGCTCCAGATTCTTAAAATGGGTAAACGATGTTGTGGCATTTACCAACTAATCCTCAAACACCTCCGGGTTAACCAGGCATTCTCTATCCGGTTTTTCACCCCGGAGAATGGTTAAGATATTTTTCGCCGATTCGATACCCATTCTTTTGAATGATTCTTCGGTGCTCCCAGCTATATGAGGGCTTAGTACCGTTTTACCCGCATTATACAGAGCGTTGATATCTTTAGGAGGTTCCTTACTGAATGTATCGATACCTGCACCAGCTACTTCTCCTCTTTTGAGCGCATCAATAAGCGCTTCCTCCTCAGCAACTTCACCCCTTGCGGTGTTAATGAGCCAAGCCGTTTTCTTCATCATTTTTAATTCATTTCTCCCAATCAGGTGCCTGGTTTCCCGAGTGAGGGGGCAATGAAGGCTCACGATGTCAGCGGATTTAAGCAATTCTTCCAACTCTTCTACTCGTTTAACGTCAGGGGGAATCTGATTGGGTTCTAAAAAAGGATCGTATACAAGAACCTTCATATGTAAAGGAGCTACCAGTTCTCTTACGCGGCGACCGATTCGACCGAACCCGATTAACCCCAGAGTCTTGTGATAGAGTTCAACCCCTCGACAGTGAGCCTTATCCCAATGACCTTGACGAATCCGGCCATCGAGTCTTGGAATCTCTCTTGCCAGGGCCAACATTAAACCCAAGACATGTTCGGCGACCGATTCATAATTCGCAAAGGGTGTGTTCAAAACGGGAATCTTTAACTCGGTTGCGGCACCTACATCGATATTGTCAACGCCTATCCCATGTTTTGTGATGACCTTCAAATTCGGTGAGGCTCTGATTACTTCCTCGGTAATTTTCCCCGTTCGGACAATAAGACCATCAGCCTTTTCATCACGAAGCCTTTGTGCAAGTTCAGAAACTTGTAGGTAGGGCTTTGTATATTTGACGGTGCATGACTTCGAGAGAAGTTTCATTCCCCCTTCGGCAATCGATCCGGTGATAACGACATTGAATAGGGGATTCGGGGTTTTCATCTTCAATGGTCCCCATTTGTGTCGGGATGATATGAAGTTATTCTATCTCTATCGAAAAGGAATTAATTTCGCCCTGTTAAAACGTCGGTATATCATAATCGTATTTACCCTGGGCAAGGCCTTTTAATGTCTTTAATACCTTCGGTTCAAGGGGAATGCCATTGACTCGCCTATCTTGCTCCATCTGTGCTTCAGGCTCTCCGGGAATAAGGATCGGTTTTTCCCGGTCTATTCGACGTGCATCTCTCATTAAATCAAAGAGTAGCTTCATCCGATCTGAAAAAACTTCCCAAGTCATGAATCGAGTAGGATCGATAGCTATGAAGAAGTGCCCTATGTGTTGGGGCTCTTTCCACTGCTGGAATGATGATTCTACAGCGGTGGAAAATCCTGCCCCAGTCAGGACACCACTGAGAATATCTATTGCCACAGCAAGGCCATAGCCCTTGTAGAGACCAATCGGCAAGACAAACCCCTTGAGTCCTTCCAAGGGATCTGTTGTAGGTTTTCCTTCCGAATCAAGAGCCCAACCCTCGGGGATCTTTTCCTTTTTTTCGGCCATATACCTGATTCTACCCCTTGAGGAAACGGACATGGCCATATCCAATAAAAACGGGTGGTCTCCTTCACACGGAACACCAATAGCCAGGGGATTGTTGCCAACCAGTTTCTCCAACCCACCCCAGGGGGCCATGGTGGAAAAAGCATTCGTACCTACGATTCCTATCATCTTCTCATGAGACGCCATAAGAACGTAGGGGGCTGCGGCACCGAAATGATTGCTATCCCTACACCCCACAAAGCCTGTCCCCAGGTCTTTTGCCAGATCAATAGCCTCCCTTATTCCTCTTGCCGCAACAACAGGCCCCAAGCCATCGTCTCCGTAAACAATTTTCATTGCAGGGGCCACGGATTTAACCGCGATCTTAGGATCAGGGTTAATCAATCCCTTTCGTATCCGGGGTATATATATAAGTAATCTTTGGATACCGTGAGTACTTACTCCCCTCAGATCCGCACGGAGTAAGACATCAATAGTAATCTGTGCAGCTTCTTTCGGAACTCCTACGATTTTCAAAGCCCTGATACCAATTTCGGCAAGTTCCTCATAACGAACGAACATTCTGTCAATCCCTTTTTGGTTAGTAAGAAACCAGAATTTAATGAATATTGGGGTCCCTTTTTATCAAGCATCCTCCTCTAATAAGACGCATCTTGGCAAAAAACGTTTTTCTTAACCCTCTTTTTTTTCTTTGCGCTTCAATTCTGAGAGAATCCGTCCCATGCTATCATTTGTATGCTTCTCCATTAAGGCTCGGACTTTCTTTGCATCTCTTTGTTTAAAAGCTTCAAAGATGGCTAGATGTTCCTGGGTGGAGCGTAAAGGGCGGTCTGGTAAATTAAGAGATAGGGAGGCCGCCCATCTGACCTGTTTTGTTAACAACGTGTACGTTTCAATTACCTTCCGGTTATGAGAGCAATAAACGAGAAGATCGTGAAATTGAAAATTATAAGTTCTCAGCTCCTCCGGGCCCCTAGAATTCACACAATCTTTCATCTTATCTATAACGGATTGAATTTTTTTCAGGTCTTGACCTGTCGCGTTAAGGGCTCCCTTCATAGCACCGAACGCCCCTACCACATTTTTTAATTCGTGAATTTCACGAAACTCTTCTAGCCGGAATGTTGCAACCTCCCTTCCCAGGTGGGTTTTCCGTACCAAGTTCATTTCCTGAAGGCGCTGTAGTGCCTCGCGCGCTGGCACCCGACTAACTCCAAACTCATTAGCAACCCCTAGCTCGCTTAATTTGTTCCCTGGTAAAAGCTCTCCCGTTAGTATGCGATCTTCCAAAATATCAACAATCCTATCCACGAGAGTTTCTCGGTTTAAGTTACGGGTGATATCCTTCGTGTTCAACATCTAGTAAATATCTCCTCCGAACAAACCGCAATCGCGGTAATGGAACAAAAGAATGTATACTGGTATACTTGTATACTTTCCGGTCTCCCTTTTGTCAACCAAGGGAATTCCCTTAATTTTCTTGTTTGGTTCCAAAAACAGCAACATAGTAGTAATTTTGCGCTCTAATGCAATTTATCACCGATATTCTCGGGTTTGTCATGCCGCCATTAATTTGAGCAATGTAGGACCACTGCGACGATCTTCCCCGCGTATGCAAGTCGAGTGAGTTTCTCAAAATATCCTGTTGATATGGGAGCGGGTTATTGTTAAGGTATCAACATGGCAGATATAGCAGGGGGAGTACTTCCGATGTATCCGTATCATGTTATTCAGCGTGGGGTCTTGACACCGGCCACGGCCACATAATCTCGAATAAGATATAACGAAGATATCGTTTTTTCCCATTAGGGTAGAGGGGGCACTGATATGAGAAACAAACGTTTGCGCGTGTACAGAAAGCCAGCCTCTGGAAAGAGAGACGGTAAGAAATCCCTTGATGATATTGTGAGGGAATTGAGAGGAAGCGGTTCCAGGGTCACCGATTACAGGGAAAGCTCGCTGAAAATTCACGGGCTCATCTGTGCCAAATGTGCGAGAGAGTTTGATTACAAAGACAGGCATCTCCTGACTGTACACCATAAAGATGGAAATCACACCAATAATCCCCCTGATGGTTCTAACTGGGAAAATCTCTGCATTTATTGCCACGAGGATGAACATAGTAGGGGACTGCTTGGTGATTATTTCAGTGATAAAGAATAGGGATTCCTCATGTCCGATGCCTTCACTTTAACAGCCACCTGACCATGACATAGAGCTGGAGGTGCTATGGACATATTGATTTTTTCCTGGCCCAAAAACACCTTTTTCCCGGATCAAATAGACGCCCACCCATGAGCAAGAACAAAACGTTTAGATCGAGTATCGTCCCACCACCGGAGCAACTGGAACCTGCCTGGTGGTTTGCCTTCCAGGGGGATCAACTTCTCGTGAAAATGAAAACATCTTCCATCAGCATCCCTTGTGTTGTTGACCTTGCAGAGTTGGGATTGACGTCCATGCGCCAACATTATCTTGGGCGGCTCGCCGGCCGCCATTGTTATGCAGTGGAATTGGTTGAAGGTACTCCACCAGCGGGAATGAGCTTTCAAGGGCTACGCCAGGTTTATGGCTGTGTGGATGACCACCTGTTCTCCCTGGCTGGCCGTGCAGCGCAGATTGTGCACTGGGATAAGACAAACCAGTTTTGCAGCCGATGTGGAAGTCGGACGAGGAACAGCCTGACCGAAAGGGCCAAAGAGTGTCCCCAGTGCGGTTTCCTTGACTTCCCCCGCCTGTCCCCGGCCATTATCCTCCTTGTCGAGCGTGGTCACGAACTCCTGCTGGCCCGACCCCACCACTTTCCGCCTGGATTGTATAGCGTGATTGCTGGGTTTGTAGAGCCAGGCGAAACGCTGGAAGAAGCTGTGATGCGCGAGGTACGGGAAGAGGTGGGCCTTGCCATCAAGGATATCCGCTACTTTGCCAGTCAGCCCTGGCCTTTCCCTCACTCCCTCATGATTGCCTTTACCGCCACCTATGCCGGCGGCAAGATCTGCCTTGATAACACTGAGATTGAGGATGCCGGTTGGTTTACGCCTGACAATTTACCTACCCTCCCTGGCAAAATCAGTATCGCTCGTAAATTAATAGACTGGTTCCTGACGAAACAGGGAAAGTCTCCAGAGGCCGATCGGAAAAGGCGGAATGCGGAATAGGGTAGATAAGTGTTAGGTTTGGATATGGGATTTAATAAATACTGCGGGGTTAACAGGTCAATTGGCCTACACGTGCCGCCCTGTAGAATAGGAAACATCGAAGAGCGACCTTTTCAGACCTCTCTCTTACTGAAGTTTCTCGATCTTCTGAAGGGCACGGTTGTCCCCTGAGAGCATTGATGTCTCTCACGCCAGCTCTGCATTATGTCTCTTCCGTTTCCCTTGACATGGGAGAATTCTTCCTTTATGCTCGATCAGAAGCCACAGGCTATGGCAGCGGCTACTATGCTGCTCGTCAGTTGTATGGAATATTCAGGCGAACGAAATCATATGAAGGAGGAATGAGAGATGAAGTATTTCCTCATTTTTTTCACCTTGATTCTTCTGATTATTACGAGTGCAACCACCTCAAAGGCCAACGACGTCCAGGTAAAATCTACAGAAGAGCCTCGTGTCTATCCTATTGCCCCTGGTGTATGGTATCCTGGTGAGCCCTTGCCTGAAAAACCGATGCGTTACTACAGGGTAAGGTGCTTTCCTGGTTGCCATCGCGGAAGCTCATACGGCAAATATCCAAGTGAGCCCCTGAACATGAAACCCATATTTCCAACTCGATCGATAGATCTCCCCCCCGCTGTTCCAACCGATGCAAAATGAGAAAAGCCCCTTCGAAAGAGCTGATTTCTCCATGCTCTCGGGTGGGGTAGTGTTTTCCCTCTTTTGTTCAAGGGCTTTATCTACGACGTTTCCTCGTTTTGGAAAAACCCGGAAAACCTTTGATAGACTAAAATGGGATTCACGAGATTTCTGTTGACAAGACATGCAGTATTAGGTGAAGATGCAACGGTCCCATGGCTTGCCGGTCAGAATAGAGACGCTGAAACTTTTTTTTACGGCTGTGTCGGCAAATCACCCAACCGAATGATCTTTCTGAAAGGAGGTGAAAGAAATTCAATAAGGAGTGATGGGAGTAAAGATTCTCAGGCCCCAACACGGGCTTTCAACGATTCATTCTTAGAACAAAGGGAGGTTTGATGGTATGAAAAAGACTAAAATCATAATAATATGCGCTCTATGTATCGTAATCGGGCTCGTTCTTATTTGGTTCTTAACCAAACCGCCCAAGCCCATCGCCTTGGTTTACGGGACTACCGAAAAGGTCATTGATATGGACCCAGCTAATGCTTACGACTTCCACACCTGGCAAATCTTTTACAATATTTACCAGGGCCTTCTCAAGTATCCTCCTGGGAAGACGAACCTTGTTCCGGGTTTGGCCGAATCTTACGACATCAGTGGCGACGGCAAGGAATATACTTTTAAGCTCAGAGAAGGTCTGAGATTCACTGACGGCACCCCATTTGACGCTCATGCGGTCAAGTGGTCCATCGATCGGGTAATCGCGCTCAAGGGAGACCCCTCTTGGCTGGTTACGGATTTTGTTGATCACGTGGACGTGGTAGATAAGTATGCGGTCAAATTTGTCCTTAAGAACCCCGTCGCGTACTTCCCTTCTCTGGCCGCCTCTTGTCCTTATTATCCGGTGAACCCGAACGTCTATCCCAAGGCTACGATTATTCGTGATCCCTCTGAGCTCAAAGGGGGGCAGCTTGTTGGGTTGGGCCCGTACAAAGTCATCTCTTTCAAGAGGGATCAAGAAATTGTCCTGGATAGGAATCCAAAATTTTACGGGGAAAAACCGAAAAACAATCGGATCGTCATTCGATACTTTGCCGATGCCACCACGATGCGCCTCGCCCTGGAAAAAGGGGAGATTGACTTTACTTTCAAGACGTTAAACCCTTCCGACATCAATGATCTTCAAAAGTCGAAGAAGATCCAGACCATAAAGGCCCAAGGGCCCTACATCCGGTACCTATGCTTTCTCTGTGACACCCCTCCTTTCAGCGACAAGGTTTTGCGGCAGGCGGTAGCCGCTGCTATCAATAGGCCAAAGGTCATCGAGAAGGTCTTTCTTGGCCAGAACGCACCCCTCTACTCCATGGTGCCCATGGGCATGTGGTCTCACACCGACGAATTCAAGACAGCTCTTGGGGATGGGAACATTGAGAAGGCCAGATCACTACTGGCGACCCAAGGGTACAGTGAAGGTAACCCATTTACCTTCGATCTGTGGTACACCCCCAGCCACTACGGCGATACTGAGGTAGATGTGGCCGCTGTGCTTAAGGATCAGTTCGAGGCGACAAAAATGATGAAAGTCAATGTTAAGTCCGCCGAATGGGCCACTTATAGGGATCAGTGGAAGAATAAGCAGATGCCAGCCTATCTCCTGGGCTGGTACCCGGACTACATCGACCCGGATAACTACACCGCGGCTTTTGCCGGAACGGCTGGCTCCAGAGGCCTGGGTATCTACTTTTCGAACCCCGCATGGGATCAGAAATTTGTCGAAGGCCAGAAGGAGACGGATCTGAAAAAGAGAACCGCCCTATACGGGGAAATACAGCGGATGTGGACCGATGAGGTGCCGACTGCTCCTATTTTCCAGGGGATCCTCTATCTGTTCGCACAAAAGGACATCAAGGGCATTATGCTTTCGCCGACGCTACAATTCAACTACGGCCCTATCCATCGGAGTAAATAGTTGGATCTTTCGGTGAAGGCCAGGCGTATAACCCGGCTCTCACCAAATCCTCAGACGTCCGTGGCTTCTTTCAGTGGAGATTAATGGGTAACCTTGCCCGATACATCATCACTCGAGTCCTCTTAACCATCCCAATGGTCTTTATCCTCCTGAGCACTGTCTTCGTGGTGCTTCGGATCATGCCTGGCGACCCGGTAGGTACCATGCTCGGAGGCCATGCACCGGAGAGCGTCATTGAGAAGAAAAAGGAGGAGCTCGGCCTCAATCGACCCATACCGATCCAATACCTGGATTACCTCTGGCAGGTCTGTCGGCTGGACCTTGGCAACTCCATGGTATTCAAACAGCGGGTGACCAAGGCCATCGCCGAAAAGCTCCCGGCGACCATCGAGTTGACGACGTTTGCCATGATCATCACCATCCTCTTCGGTGTGTTCATGGGGGCTTATGCTGCCGACAAGAGGCGATCCCTCCAAGACAACATTATTCGTCTTTACGGCATCGTGATCTTTTGCATCCCAGTCTATTGGCTGGGCCTGATGTTTCAGCTCATCTTTGGTATCTGGCTTGATATCCTTCCTATTGCCGGTAGAACGGGTCCAAGGGTTTTTGCATCCACGTTCGAAAAGACAGGCTTCTACGTTCTGGATACCATATTGATCGGAGATTTTTCCGCCCTGAGGGATGTCCTGATTCACCTAATCCTCCCTTCTTTTACCCTTGGGATGGTCCTTTCTGGAATTTTTGTGCGGCTCACCAGGGCTAATATGCTGGATGTCCTCAAGGCTGACTATATCCTCGCCGCGGAAGCGAGGGGACTTGAACATCGGAAAATTGTTTACAAACATGCCCTCAAAAACGCATTCATTCCAGTGCTGACGATGTTTGGGCTCCAGTTTGCCCTTCTCATGGCAGGTGCTGTCCTGACGGAGTCGACGTTTTCCTGGCCTGGGATGGGACGGCTCCTTCTGGAAAGGATCTATCTGAGAGACTATCCAACTATCCAGGGAGTAATCATTATGTTCGCCCTGATAGTGGCGATGGTCTCCCTTATCGTGGATATCATCTATGCCGTAGTGGATCCGAGAATTCGTTACTAGGAAAAGAGATGCGCCTTACCACACCAGCAGAAGCTATGGCTCGAGCGCTTTCCCGCTTCACGGGTATGGGCAGACGATATGGCGTGGAGTGGTGGATTCTGCTCGCCGGAGCGCTGATAGTGTTGGTCATCCTTGCTATGGCCGTATTCTCAGGAGCCATTGCTCCTTTCAACCCCCATAACCAGGATGCCGGACCGCAACTTGCACCGCCAGGTGGAAAACACCTCATGGGGACGGACAACCTTCAGCGGGACGTCTGGTCCCGGATCGTCCACGGATCCCAAACGATTCTCCGGGTGGCGGTTTTGGCTGCCATTATCTCCTCCCTACTCGGTATTATCCTTGGCTTGATCTCGGGTTTTTCAGGCGGGATCTTCGACAGGGTCCTTTCCCTCATTATGGACTCCGTCTACTCATTTCCAGGCCTCATATTGGCTATCGCTTTTGCGGCGATGTTAGGACCGGGTGTCATCAACATCACCCTCGCCGTGGCAGTTATCTATATCCCAACGTACTTTCGTTTGGTCCGGAGCCAGACCCTCTCTATCAAGGAAGAACTCTACGTGGAGGCGGCCAGGGCTATCGGTGCCTCGGGTCCGACCATTTTATGGCAGTATATTTTCCCCAATGTGATCGCCACAACGGTTGTTGTCTACACACTGAATGTCGCCGATGCCATCATGATCGAGGCGGCTTTGACGTACCTCGGCCTTGGACTCCCTCCGGACATCGTAGACTGGGGCATGGACCTGGCCATGGGAAAGAAGTTTCTGCCCTCTGGCCATTGGTGGTTAATTACCTTTCCTGGGGCGATGATCTCCATTCTCGCCCTGGGTTTCACCATGCTCGGTGAAGGCCTTGCTGAGATCCTGAATCCCAGACTTCTGGAGCGATGAAACCGTGACAACGATCCTCGAAATCGAAGACCTTGCCGTGCACTTCCCCATCAGTATTGGGACCGTTCGTGCGGTAGAGGGCGTGAATTTGAACCTGGAGCAAGGGGAGGTGATGGGTCTCGTCGGGGAAACGGGGTGTGGTAAGTCGACCCTCGGCTTTTCGATCCTGAGGATCCTCAGACCACCCGGGAAAATCGTGAAGGGGAAGATTCTCTACCACGGTCAAGACATCGTGCAGATGAACGAGAAAGAGATCCTTTCCTTACGGGGGAAACGGATCGCCATGATCTTCCAGGATCCTCTGACCTCTCTGAATCCCCTCTTTCGCATCGATGAGCAGTTCACCGAAACGCTTCTGACTCACGAAAAGGGGCTCGATCGAAAAACCGCATTCAACCGGGCGGAAAGAATGCTCGAAACTCTAGGCATTTCGCCGGAAAGGCTCCTCGAATACCCCCATCAAATGTCAGGAGGAATGCGCCAGCGCATCATGATCGGGATGGGGCTCATCTTAAACCCGGACCTCTTGATCGCTGACGAACCGACAACCTCCCTTGACGTGATAGTCGAAGCCCAGTTTCTCGACCTTCTGAATGATCTCCGCAAGCATTACAACTTAACCATTTTGCTGATTACCCACAACCTTGGAAATGTTGCCCAGTTGGCCGACCGGATCACGGTGATGTATGGGGGCACTATTGCCGAGATAGGACCGGCAAAAGCGATCTTCGGGGATCCACTCCACCCTTATACGCAAGGTCTCCTCTCTTCCATACCCAACATCAAACTTGACCAACCCAAGCTGATGACCATGCCGGGGAGTCCACCTGATCTAGTGAATCCGCCGTCAGGTTGCGTGTTTCATCCACGGTGTCCCCGTGCCATGGAGATTTGCGGGCGCGAAAAACCAGATGTTCTTAAGAAAAACGGCCGGCTCGTTACCTGTTGGCTTTACGGATAGCAGAGAAGATGGAAGAACTACTCGTAGTGAACAATCTGAAGAAACACTTTCCCCTCCAAAAGGGGGTTATCGACAAACTCCTGGCAAAGGAAAAACGGTTTGTCAAGGCCGTGGACGGCGTCTCTTTTTCCATCAAAAAGGGAGAGGTCCTTGGTCTGGCTGGGGAAAGCGGATGTGGCAAGACGACAACGGGGAGGCTCATCTTGCGACTTCTCGAACCGACCTCGGGGGAGGTTTTCTATAAGGGGAGATCCATATTCTCTTATTCAGGAAAAAAGATGGAGAAGTTGCGGGAAAAACTGCAGATCATTTTCCAGGACCCTTATGCCTCCTTGAGCCCTCGGATGGCGATTGGCAAAGCCATCGGACACCCGCTAGCTATTCACAACCAGTACAGCAAGGCTGAGCGAGCGGAGATTTGCCTTCGGATAATGGAGAAGGTCGGCTTAACCCCCGCGTCCTTTCTATACAAGAAGTATCCTCACCAGCTCTCTGGAGGCCAGCGGCAAAGGGCCGTGATCGCCAGGGCGCTGGTAACTAATCCTGAATTCGTCGTGGCCGATGAACCTATTGCTATGGCAGACGTTTCTGTCAAGGCCATGATCCTTGAGTTGATGGTACAACTGAAAGAGGAATTCGACCTCACCTACCTTTTCATCACCCACGACCTCGCCACATGCAAGTATATCTGCGATCGGGTGGCCATCATGTATTTGGGGAAAATCGTTGAAATCGGGCCATTAGAAGAGGTGTTTAAGCGTCCAGTTCATCCCTACACGGCTACACTCTTGGCCGCCGTGCCGGTTCCGGACCCCAAGTATCGGAGAACCCAGCCCATGCCTAAAGGGGAGGTCTCCAGTCCTATCAATCTTCCACCTGGGTGTCGGTTTCACCCCCGGTGTCCTTCTGCAAAGTCAATGTGTAGCGTTCATGAACCCGATCTCATGGAGGTGCGGCAAGACCATTGGGTAGCCTGCTTCTTCTAAAACAAGACTCCGACTGATGTCTCCACCCTTTTGTCCCTCATCCACCCTTCATATTACAAATAGGTCATCCTTGTGGGGGCGATGATTGTGCGGGAAATAGAAGGACTTTCGGAAAATCAATTATGTCCTCTTGGGGCTGGGCTACCTCGGAAAGAGAAAATATCAAAATATCAAAGGATTATACCCCCTTACCTTATGCCATTTAGACTGCCAGCTCCTGATACTGCCCTTTACTCTCCTGCCGTCGCATCCTCACGAACCCCGGCGACATCTTGTACTGCCTGCGGCAGCTCTCTATGGTCTCGCCGATCACCTCGATCTTGCTTAAATCGCCCTCCCCGAAACCCCAATCGCAGAGGAAGTTGAGGTATCGGATGTCATCGAAGTCTGCGCCCATGACTTCGGTGCCCACGCGGTCCACAGCGAGGTAATCCGTGCCTGCAATTGCCAAGCGGTGGTCTACCGGCTCGCCGTTCACTGGTCCGTTGCCTTCCATCCCCTCAAAGCCGTCTAGTACCCCGATATCAATGTGAAGGTGCTGCATGACGTTAAAGAGGTTGTAGTCGAGGACTTTGTTGCCCGCCTGGGTCGGGTGCAGACGATTCTTGTCCATGACCATAATGGCGCCCATGATCACATTCTTCGCGGTGAGTGTAACGCCCACTTGGAGGTGGGTCTTGATCCTTGTGGCTGAGATGATATAGTTATTCGGGTCTAACATGGTCTGTGCGAGCTTCACCGGATGGGGCATCATGTCGGGGTGTATCACGTAGACCACCTTGAAAGAATCAGGGTCGTTGAGGTCTATGAGCTCAAGATCATACTCCTTGGCTAAGACCTCGTAGCCGTACTCCCGAAAGCCCCGCGAAGTATTGCCAATTGTGGCGCCCTCCCCCACGGCGATGTCCTTCTTCCCCCGATCCTTGAGGAACTCCACAATCGCCCGCACCGCGTCCGGGTGCGTAGCACTGAGGGGATTGTAGGTGCTCACAAAGTTAACCTTGATAACCGGCCGCCGGCCTTTGAGGTCTATGTCATCGGCGATAAGTTCCAGGGCTTGGCGAACGTTCGCTTTTCGGTCGTCGCCTTTCACCAGTGCTACTCTTACCATATACCCTCCATGGATGGTATGCTTCAAATCAAATTTATTGAATGGAATAGTAAGAATTCCCCTTTTTGCAGCATAGTATAGGATAAGGGGCGGCTATGTGTCAATCGGAGGGGGTTAGGCTTTTTGTCAAGAATTTTAGAAGAGGGGCTGGAAATGCAAAATTGGTGGACCATGCAGGAATTAGGCAGAATGAAACAACGTGAAATCTTAAAAAAGGCAGAAATATACTGCAGGGTACAAAAATCTCGACCTAAACGCTTGAACCTTCATGGATCTCTTTGCTTTCTTCTAAAAAAGCTTGGCAAACTACTCGTTAATTGGGGATCTTTTTTCCCTAAACCGATGACCTCGAATCAGGATGACGGTTGAAAGAGCTCGATGGTAATGCTATCCGGGCCCTTTAAGAAGGCCATTTTCCCAGTTTCAACATCTTTGGGGGGAATGGTAAAGGTGACACCTTTTTCCTTCAATTCCTTATAGGCTGCATCGAGATCCTCTACTTCGAGGCCAAGGTGGTCATACCCATAGCGTTGCTGGGAAGAATCACCGATAATGTTATCATCTTCACGGCCTGTTCTCAGGGAGATGGTAGTACCGCTGAGATCTAAAATGGCACCATCTGCTGCTCCGAATTTCCGCCGCTTGATGAGCTTTGCACCTAGCATGCTGGTAAAAAAGGTTTCCGTTTGTTGCAGGTTGCTGCAAATCAGATGGAAGTGGTGGTATCGATACGTCATGACATTCCTCCTTTCACCCCAACCCTAGCAAGCCTCAAAATTTTGTCAAATATTTCTTCTCGAGGCGGCATAGTATCAACTGGGTTGATATGGGAGTGGACTTTATTGTGATGTGACCGGGGAAGGGAAACGGATCATGGGGTTATCAAGAGTGCTATTCTCAACGCAGTTGCCTACTACTTAACCCTCGATTCCCCTGTCTTGACAATGGGACCCGCCTCATGTTAGCGTCCTCCAAGATTCGAACCTTAATGCCAAGACAATTAGCGGGAGTATTAAAGGGGCATTGTTTTGAAAATGGCCTTCCCCACTAATGAGGCATCAATACACGGTTGAATCTTCCACAGGGGTTTTATGATGCAAAAGCGTAAAATCCTCATTACTGGCGCAACCGGTTATATCGCTTCTCAGTTGCTTCCCGTATTCCGAGGAAAGTACCAACTTACCCTCCTCGATGTGAAAGAGACCGATCCAAAGGGGAATAAGGTTCCTGGCCTAAAGATTGCCAACCTTGCTGACTCTGATTTTGAAAAGTATCAAGACTATTTTCAAGGGATAGACACGGTGGTCCACCTCGGCTACTATGAACCACCAAGGGTAAGAGGGGCCAAGCGGAGAATGCGGAGGGGGGGTTACCAACACGAACGGATCAACGTCGATATGGCTTACAATGTATATATACTCTCCCACGACGCTGGGGTCCGGCGGGTGGTGGTGGCAAGTTCGAACCATGCTGCTGATTGGTACGAACATCTGATTCACCAAGGACTCATGGACATAGTCTACCCGGATATCTTCCCCCTCACTGATAATTTCTATGGTTGGGCAAAGGTAGCATATGAGCAAATGGGATTCATCTTCGCCACCGGTCATTTTGGCCGTAAGCTCGGAATCGTTTTCCTTCGGATCGGTGCACCTCGAGAAATCAACTATCGGGATTTCCCTAACAACGTGGCTGGTTATAAACGAGATTTGGGGGCCTATATTAGCGAGCGGGACCTACAGCAACTTTTCATTAGGTCAATCGAGGCGAAAAAGATTGATAACGAGCATGGTATACCTTTTCAGATTTTTTACGGTATTTCAAACAACACGCGAAAATTCTGGAGTATCGTCAATGCTCGTAAGGCAATCGGCTATGCACCACAGGACGATTCGGAGGTTAAATATGCCGAGGATATCACCATATTCCTAGGCGGGGGGAAACCAGAGTAATCCCGAAAAATTCGGCGCGAGGGAGGAGAGAAGAGGATTTAGGCCTCCGATTCATTTGAGTCAAAAATCCACTGTGCCGCTGACACATATAGATGCAAAACCTCCTGTATCCCTTGGTATGGCAAATGTTGACGTTTTTTCGCCCAAATCTCCTGGAGCGAACTTTAAAGAATTTTTGCTAACCATTCTTAGTATTTCGATATGATTCCAATTAAAATTCCATTTAAGATTCAATTAGCAATTTAACTCGTAAATCTCCTGAAAATCAATTGAATGGTTCATCAGTTCATCTCGCCTCTCAGGTCGTTTGGCTGTTCGTTCCTACGGGTTCGTACAATATTTCAAACGCAAATCGACAATTTTGGCTCACCCCCCGATGATCGATATCATCTACTATGTACAGACAGAGTCAAGGGGTAACGTGAATCCCAAACCAGTCTACTATTCGTGGTCTTCATCTTGGATGAAACCACATGCAATCAATCCGAGGTATTCGATTCGGGGCTGGCAGTCTTGAAAACGGTGTTACTAGACACACCTAGCACACGCAGATGTTATCACGCCATGCCCCAGACCTTGGTTGTTTTCGATTCCGGATTCTCTCAGTTAACCCGCCAGCCCCAAGACATAAGGACGTCCATCGAGAAGTATCCGTCTCAGTCTCAACAGCAGCATCCGCGCAGTGGCCACAATCGCTCGTTTTGCCCCTGAGCGTGCTTTAATCCGGTCATACTTCTCTCGCATAGCCCTGTCTTTAGTGATCAGCATCCACGAGGCCGCAACCAACGTCCCTCGAAGTCCATTCTTACCACTACGGGTAATCCGACCCATGCGGATCTTCTCTGCACTACTGTACTGCGATGGCGTCAACCCCACATAGGCCGCAAGGTGCTCTGCCCGTCTGAAACGAGACACATCCTGAAACTCCACTAAAAGCTCCATGGCCTCAATCAACCCAATCCCAGGAACACTCCGCAGGATCTCCACCCGACCTCGATAAAGGGGTATCTGAGAAAGCTCTCTTAAGAGCTTGGTCTGTTTGCAATCTGCTCGCTCAAAAACCCATACTGCTCCAAAAGCCTCTGAAAACTCTGCTGCATCCATCGATTACCAAATCGAATCGACCAAAGCCTCTCGACGTAAACCCGAGGCCATGGACCCCGTGGCCCAACCAACTCTACCCCATAAAACTGAAGCTCAGACTTGATGCGATTCTGAACCCGTACACGATCCCCAATCAGTTGGCGCCGTCTCCTTGTAACCTGCCGGTGATAGCGCTCCTCAAGCCTCGGTACCCACACTCGCCTCAGCATCCCCTTGGCCAAAAGATACGCCAACTTCCGACTGTCTCGCCGGTCTGTCTTGACCCGATCCCCATACTCCTGAGGTAAAAGACTCGGCGGGGTGACAATACAGCCTGCCCCATAGGCCATCACTCGATCATGAAACCAAAACCCAAAATAGCCCGCCTCGTACACTACCTGAATCGAGCAGCCTCGATACCGATCCAAAAGCCGCCGCAAAGCCTCCCAGTGGCCCGGCACAGTCCCACTAAAAAGCTCCTGGCCCTCGGCCATCACCGTGACGTGCCATTTAAACCGGTGAAGATCCACTCCCACAAAAACGGCCTTGCCTTCCTCGCCTCTCCTTGTGTAATCTTCCATTTGAGCCTCCTGACTTGAGGGTTTTTTGGTGCTCATTTAGTTTTACCCCTCTTGCCAGTGAGGCTCAAGCCTGTAGCATAGTTACTTGAAATGTTCATCTTGGTTGGATAGAAAGGGCAGGCTGGAGATGGCTGTCTTTCATCAAGCGAATGGCTAAATAACTGATTATCCGCATCCCTGGACGTCACATTCCATTGATCCTCCTGAAAATTAACAACTACAAATATGTCCGTAGGCTACTTGCTCATCTCAGCACCTCCCTATTTAGTAGTATTGACTGCCTTCATATCCTTAATCCCACTCGTAACAGGAACATTTCGCAACTTTGAATGATAGGTACTCGTATTCGAAGACAGAGTCCTGAATTTTTATTGATTCCGGGAAGATAACACTCATTTTGTTGATATGAGAGTGAGTTTTGATTAAGATAGGAGGATGATACACATAGCAAGAAAATACGTCCGGGGTATGCGCACCATGTATCCAGCGAAATTACGGTCAAAGCCGTCTCCGAAAATATAAAATATCAAATAAGTATTACGTCCCCCAAAATCCCCTAGGTAAAAAATCGGGAGGAGAGCATGGAAAAGAATATCAAGCTCCTCAAGATCGGTGAGAGCGGTCGCATTAGTCGGATTGATGGTCCCTCCCTCAGAGAGAGAATGAAGAAAATAGGAATCAGGGAAGGTGTGTTTGTGGAACGTCTGGGACTGATGTTTCCTCCAGGCTGTGTTGAAATCAAAATCAGCCGAAGAAAAATAACCCTTGGACTCGGAGTCACAATGAAACTGAGGGTCAATCAGGGTGGCAGGACCCTGGGGCTGCTAGAGATGAAACCCCACGGTCGGGCTGTGGTCTCTGCGATACAAGGCGGAAAAAGAATTGTTGAAATCCTCAAAAAAAACTTTGGAATCGAAACAGGGAAGATCATTGAGCTGGTAAAACGGAAGCCAGATAGAGAATTTCTGGTCGAAGTCGAGGGACGGCAGTCAAGCATCTGCGAAGGCGATGCATCTAAAATTCTTGTCAGAAAAGGAAAAACGATTCAATTAAACTATTTAAAGGAGGGCGACGAGGCACCAATTGTGGTCATCGCTGCGGGTTTGCAGGCTCGGTCGATGCTCCACGATAACGGCATTGAGGAGGGTCGTGTGATTCGCCTTGTTCAAGCCGCTCAGAGCGATTTCAAGGAACCAGAGCTCCCTTTAGTGCTCAGAACCGATGATCAAGAAGTGTCTATCGGCTATGGCATGGCCGAAAAGATCTGGGTTGAAGAAGTGAACTAGGCGAAAAAAAAACGGTCTTTCCCCTGGATGCTTCCGAATGTGGATTTCGCCGGAGGGATGGAGATTTTTGTAGGAATCCTAGATGGTTTGACTTCCTCGGTCTTTGGTCTGCTTGAATTTCCTTCCTTCAGGAGACCTTTGAAAGAGACACCTGGGTTAGAATAAGACTGGAAATTGTGTTGGAAACAACCTTCCAAAAGTGCATTCCACATTTCGCGGGAAAATCTTAAATGCCCTTTTTCATCTACCACCTGTCACTCATTTGCCACTGTCATATGAGATTTGTGTAAGTCGGGATTCGTGAGACCATCCTACCAGTACTTGTTATTCCGGCGCAGCGATGAATAGAGGAGTAAGGGAGGTTCGCCTGCCAAGGTCATGGGCAAAAGAGAAAAGAATCGGGGACCCTCGTAGTAAAGCCCTTGCCTTGGTCCAAAGGCTGGATATCACTATGCCGGTCAAAAACGCTAAATATCACCTTCCATGAAGACCTAGGTTGCCGTGCAGCTTTCTGGTGGGAAAGGAGTCGCAAAGATCCAAAACCTGTCGTCAAAATAGATAATTTCCACTGTCACCACCTTCTTAAGAAGGTTTGGCCAACTTGGCCAGGTCTTTCTGATATAACACACAGCGGATAGACTGTGGGACGATTGTAACCGAAATACTTAGATTCGAGACTCTCTGATCAATATTAGATCTTAGACGTAAATCAGCAGAGTTGGGCTTCGCCAGGAATTGTTCAGTCCATCTTGCAATTAAACGATTACTTTTCAGGCAAGAAAGATCTTCTGCACCGATCTCGCTGTCATCTTACAGCACGTGTTTCATAATTAAAAGAAGGGCAACTCCAAGAAGGATCCATCCAAATATCACTCTGACGGATTGCGATTTCAACTTCTCTGCCATCAATCGAGATCCTATCTGACTGCCTAAAAACACTGCAATAACACAGAGCATCCAAACATGCCAAACAGGCCGCGCAGCCGCGGCAATATGCGAGATGAAACTGGAACTCCCTGAAAAGGTTACAACCATAGCCGAAGTCGCCGCTGCTAGTTTTGCCTCTAGCCCAGCCATATAGAGCAGAGGGACAACAAAACTACCACCCCCGCGTCCTATCAACCCCGCAAAAAAGCCGAGTACGCTACCAGCTGTGATCCCCAATACAATCCGTTGTCGAGATGAAAGTCCGCCGCTTTTTGGTCTCCAGCCACTGAGCATCAATAGACCCGCCGAAGCAGTGAACAATGCGAATATCAAAATAATCGGTTCTGTGGGTAATTGCACATTGATCCAGGTACCAACGGGTGCTAATAAAATCATGGAGATACCGAATGGGATGGCCAACTTCCACTCAATCATCTTTTTTCTTCCATATGTCCAGGCAGCCGAAGAACTATTTACAACATTTAACAACATACCCAAGGGAATTGCCTGTGTCTTGAAATCCATGCCAAGCCAGAACAGAATTGGAATATACAGTTGCGACCCGCCCAATCCAATCATCGCAAAAACCAATGCGATGACCAAAAAAATGGGAGGAGCAAGATAAATAGTCTCCAATTTATACTATTCCTCTCGGATACAGGGCTTTTCAGCTAGCTTTTAAGTTCCAGCATGGGGGAGTTTTGAGGATTGCCCGATAGATTCATGTAAATACCATAACGTGAACCTGTCAAGAACACGTTCCTTCTATGAGCATTCTGGCTCAAATTAGCGAATTGCGGCTCAAGTCGTTGATAATTGACATCCTGCCCGGATTACCTGATTCATCTTGTATGTTCAGAGTCAAGATTGATCGCCGCGCTCTTATCTCTTGCGCCAGCCAATGACGGCATCTTGAACGCAGTCCACTTCAGACGAGTAAGGCTTGATGTCTATCAAGGGCGAACCTTCCAACGCATCCATTCCCCTGACCTTAAGAAAGGGCCCATCACACTTTAAAAGCTCGACCACACAGAGGCCTATCGGGTTCGGACGATTAGGCGAACGCGTGGCAAATACGCCATGTGCCTCGGGTCCCCACGGCGTAAATGTACGAAGGACTTTCCTATCAGCCCTGTCCTGCCAGTAGAGTACTATGAGGTGCGAGCACTGATCGATGTCGAGGAGCGCGGGTTCGTAATCATCGAAGACTTCTAGTGTGCTCTCATCGTTCGCATGCTTTCCCTGGAAAGGGGCCTCCTTTGGCTCACGGTACGGTGAATGTACCACACCAATCTGCCTGAGATTTCCAACCTCCAACTTTATTTTCCCTTCACTAATTCTGTTTGAAATGATTGAGTCTCACTTGAGTACTTAAAAGCCGTCCTTCCTACTTTGTCACATTTTTTCCCCATCCCATAACGTACGGAGTTATCGGCTTGCCTTCCGCCGAAACGCCGGTCCTGCGATCCACCAACTGAAAACGAGAAAACCGGACGCTGCGAGGGCGCATATCCACGGTGGGGAGAAGTAGGACTGGCCGGAGATGCCGAACCGGAAGAGCTCCACCACATAGGTCAGGGGTGATACCATGGCTATGGGTTTCGCCCAGGCAGGCAAGGCCTCCAAGGGCATGAAGACGCCGCTAATAAATACGATTGGGAACCTCAAGAAGTTCATCAAGGTCATCGCCTCGAAAACCTCCCTGACCATCACCGCGGCGGTGAGGCCAAGGAGGGAAAAGACACCAACTCCCAAGAGCAAGCCTACTCCGAAGACAAGGGGATTGACGAGATTCACACCAAGAGCAACCTTTGGGGACGTAGCTACCTACGTTGCTTTTCTCTTTCGCCCCGTGGCCTCAACCATCCTCTCAATTGCCCTTGTGATGCTCGAAGTGGCCACCCCGAGGTGACAGGCAATCTCTGCCGCACTCAGACCGAACTCCTCCCTTCTCCTGACTGCTTCAGGGATAGTGATCCAACGCCTTGATGGTGGATTGTTGTCATCGGGGACGTCTACGCGGGCCTGTCAGGATATAGAATAACTCTATTGAATTCCCACAACATCGTCAAAAAGTTTTTGCAATGTAGGTAACAACGTCCCCTATTTTACGGATGGTCTCGCGTAAGATACTGCGGCTGATTCCAAAGATATCGCATAATTCGTTTTCTGGTGGCAACAACTCTCCATCGGATAATTCACCATTGATAATAGAATTCGTAATTTTATCCACCACCAGATCCGCTCTGGATTGAAACTTGATTTTTAAACAATCTTTCATAGCGCGATTCGTTTTTTTTGGTAACATCATTTGATACCCTTTGCAGGAGTCTCTTTTTTTATCATTTGCCAATTATTTGCCAAAGGCCAAATCAGGCAAAATCGTGACAATAGAGGGAAAAACGGTAATGAAAACCAATACAACCAATAAGGGCACGAAAAACGGGAGACAAGCCCTGGCAATCCTTAAAGACGATACGCCGCTGACTTTATTCAGAATAAAGAGATTGATCCCGAATGGTGGGGTTAATAACCCAATCATTAGATTGAGAACCATGACCATTCCAAAATGCAGGGGGTCAATCCCTAATTTGACAATTAACGGCGTAAGGATGGGAACCAGAATACTTAACGCCGCTATGGTTTCCATAAAACATCCGATGAGCAACAGAAACCCGTTCAAGATAAAGAGCACCACCAGCGGATTGGTGCTGATATCGGCAAATAAGTCCAATAAAACAATGGGGGTTCGGCTGCGAATGAGGACCCAGCCGTAAAACATCGCGCACGCGATAATGAATGTGATGGTCGCCGTCTCACGGGCAGTTTCCTTGAGTATCCTCCACAGATCGGCAAGCGAAAGCTCCCGGTAAATAAAAACCCCTAGGATAAACGCATAGAGTGCAGCGACGGCGGCGGCTTCAGTTGGGGTAAATATCCCACTCAGTATCCCGCCAACGAGGATAACTGGCGTCATGATAGGGCCAATTGCCCGTTTAAACGCGTGCCAAAGTTCTCCGAATTGGGCTTTCTGGTTTTGAGGAAAGCCCCTTTTCCTAGCATAGAAGGCAACCATGACCATCAGCGATAGCCCAACAAAGACTCCTGGGATGATACCCCCGATAAGCAGACGCCCGACTGAGACATTCGCTAGGATTCCGTACATGACGAGAGGCACACTGGGAGGAACAATCGGGCCGATAGTGGCGGATGCACCGGTGATAGCGCAACTAAAATCCCGATCATAGCCAGCATCGTTCATGGCCTTTATTTCTACCATACCCAAACCAGCAGTATCGGCCGCGGCCAATCCACTCATACCGGAAAAGATCATGCTGGCAATGACGTTCACCTGTCCCAGGCCGCCCCGTAGGTGTCCTACCAACAGATTGGCAAAGTGAAAGATTCTGTTCGTGATTCCGCTGGTATTCATTAATTTCCCAGCCAACAAGAAGAAGGGGATCGCCAAAATCACAAAATTATTGACTCCGTATAGCATACGCTGAGCAATAATTCCGGGGTTGACAGACCCTCCCCACAACATTTTCAATAGAGCAAAACCAGTAATCCCCAGCGCAAAAGCTACCGGCATCCCGACCAGAAAAAGGAAAATAAGTATTCCGATAAAATAGATAAATGCCATAGTCTTTACTTCGTTTCTTTCCCCGTTTCTTTCCCCGTTTCCTTCCCGGAATCTGTGAATCCGTATATCGTTTCAACCATCCAAATAATCAAATACGTCACCATCAATATAATCCCCGAAGGGACAATTAAGTAGACGCGACCCGTGGTCAGCCAACTTATGGCCCCAACCGGAGTATCCCACGTGAGTTTGATCATTCCCAGGCTTCCTATAAACACATTGATGAGAAAGAACCCCATAGCGACAATAAAGACCAATTGAACCAGCAAACGAAGTTTTTCGGGTATTTTTTCGAACAGCGTAGAAATACTAATATGTTCCCTTTCCCTCAGCGCAGCGGCTCCTCCCCAAAACGTGACAAAGATGAGTAAAAATCTCCCTGCCTCTTCGGTCCAGGGGACAGAGATATGAAGCACGTACCGGAATAATACCTGCAGAATGGCACAGAGCAACATAAAAATGAATCCAAGCGTTATGATAATATCCAGCGCATTGTCCAAAATCGCTGTTCCCTTCTTCATCAGGTTTGCCCCTAGTTGATCCGGTGTGAATTCGATGACCGTCAGGCAATTTCTGAGATAAGATAAGGCCAGTGATGTACTGCCCTTATCTTATCCCGGCTTGAGTGAAGATTAATAAGAGAGAACCTTTTCCCATGTTGTTACGGGCCATTCCGTCTTAAAGAGCTTTTCTACAGCCGGTTCGGCCTTTTTTCGGAACGCGTCTGCGTCAGCGATAATGACTTTCATCCCCTTTTTCTTGAGATCATCAATTAAATCTTGCTCCCCGGTAAGAATTTTATTCGACCCCCATCCTGAAGCTTCTTTTCCGGCCTTTGAAACAATGTCTTTATGTTTTTTACTGAGGGAGTCAAAGAAATGCTTGTTAATGGTAAGAGCACCGGTTTGTACCAGATGTCCGGTCATCGACAGATACTTTTGCACTTCATGCAGATGGAATGAATGAATCTGAGTCACATCACCTTCAGACGCATCAGCCACACCCGTTTGTAGTGAGGTAAATAACTCTGTGAGAGGTACAGGAACGGGAAGTGCGCCGACTTCTTTCCACACTGCCACCCAAGTGGGAAGCTGAGGTAGACGCAGTTTTAGTCCTTTGAGATCATCCGGAGTGCGAATAGGCTTGTTCGATGTAAACTGTCTTACCCCGCGATATACGACTCCCAAGTACAGGGTATTTCCCTTTTTCGCGATGAGTTCCCTCGCCTTTTTCCCGATTGGACTATCAAAGAACACGCGTTTATAATGTTCCCAGTCCTTTATCACATAAGGGGAATCGAGAAAATAGTAATGAGGAGCGTAGTTCTTTATCGGCAACCCTCCGCCGGCTTGCATCTCAATAGCTCCGATACTCACTGACTCAGTACACTCTTCTTCGGACCCCATGACTCCTCCTAAGAAGAGTTCAACGGCGATTTCACCATTGCTGCGTTTTTCCACAAGTTCTTTGAATTTTTTCGCTGATTGGCAGAGAATGTGCGTTGGTTCAAAGGCACTGGCTAATCGGATTTTCACCTCAGCCGCCCCTGCCACTGTAAAAAAGCAAAACGTGGTAATAGATAGTAAAAGCACCCCTAAAAACAATTTGTCCCTTTTCATAACCATCCCTCCTTTTTGAAAAGAAAATCAATCAATAGCAATGACTGCCCAGTATTTCTGCACTCCTTGTGCCCTTTATCACCCCCTTTCCAATAATACGGGTATGGTCATGGAGAAATAGATCATTTCATATGATGATTATTCAAATCGCATTATTCACCGTCTGTCAAGAGTTTTTTGGCAAATGTGCAGAAATAATCGTTTTGGTCCTGACTAACCTAACCGCCGA
>Ga0209427_10001067_pt1 | contig 31043 bp, 14 predicted proteins | sample DeeMarSWOR136_30_FD_187465 | JGI IMG/M metagenome (GOLD analysis project Ga0209427, IMG submission 187465) | Marine sediment microbial communities from White Oak River estuary, North Carolina - WOR-1-36_30 (SPAdes) (version 2) | ecosystem: Environmental > Aquatic > Marine > Intertidal zone >...
CTTTGCTTTTGAGAGCACAGCCGGACCGGTTGATTTGATCATCAATCTTCCTGTTGGAATAGGTGGAAGCATCGAGGGTGCAGTTGCATTTGGAACTGTGGACATTGATGCACCCGGATGGACTGAAGTGACTTCTAATCACTATGAGTCTAGTGACTATGATACAGCAGAACAGAAGGTCACTGTAGTAGCCCAGTCTAATACAGGTACCATTGAGGCACACATAAGCTAGCCTCTCCATGTAGTAGAGGAGGTCCTCATCCTCCTCTGCCCCATCCTTTTTCCGTTCGCAGCATACCTCCTGGTCATCTAACTGTTCCTGACTGGACTCTGAGAACGCGATTGAAGCCACCCCGACAGTGAACGGGAACCTTTTAACGCGATGCTCTACTGAATAGTCTGTAATGTCCGACCATCATCCAGAAATCGACATGTCGGAAGTCTACCAGCTACCCCCTCAGGAAGTCAACCTTGCTGACTTTCCTGCAGATGAAGAATGGATTCTGGATGTGGGGGGTGGTGGAGAGGGAATTATCGGTAGGATGAAAGGTAGACAAGTAGTCGCGATTGACCGACTTGGACCTGAGCTGGAGGGCACCGCCAATGAGGCTCTCAAGCTTGTCATGGATGCACGTGAGTTGCAGTTCTTGGAAAACTCGTTCGGCACAGTGACGCTGTTCTTCACTCTCATGTACATACCTTTCGAGGACCTCGACACCATATTCTCTGAGGTGGCTCGGGTTCTGAAGCCAGGAGGAGCGCTACTGATTTGGGATGTCAACGTGGAGGTCTCTCAGGATACAGATGAGAAGAAGTACTTCATGGTCCCTCTAACAGTCACATTCCCGGATGGAACCAAGAAGGAAACCGGATACGGGTCCAAGATACGTAACCAAGATATGCGGTCGTTCGTTGGTGCGGCAGAGAAGCACGGATTCGAAGTAGTCGATCATGATACAACGGACCTTACCTTCTTTGCTAGACTCGCATTAAGGAAGGGCTAGGAGGATTACTTCCGACACCTATAGGGTCAATTCGAAGACGGATTCTGCTCGAGCAGACATAATCCTTTTATCAAGATTAGACGGTGACGCGGTATCTCTTCTTCTGGAGACCCTCATAATGACAAGCAGAAGTACACAGGGAAAGGTCCGGGACTTCGAAGCCACAACGGAGGACGCAGCTCGGCTGGCCGAATGTTTCAACTCATTCGACGATTCCGACAGCTGGCCAGGTGGTTTCACTCACGGCAATCCATATACTGCCGAACGAGTACTGGATGAGAAGAAGAAGCGCAAGACCTTCAGAGTATTGGTTGCGTACTCGGGCGACAATATCGTTGGCACCTGTGACATAGCTGAGTCCATGATGGACAAGAACGCCGCATACGTTGGCGTCCTGGGTGTCAATCCAGCATACCAAGGACAGGGCTTCGGCAAAGCGCTCCTGATTGAAGGGACCAATACTTCTGCGGAAGTCGGGTGCAGAAGACTTGACCTCCACACATGGGGCGGCAATCTCAAAGCGATGCCGCTCTACAAGAGAGTAGGCTTCAACTGGGTACCAGGAACAAGGGTGCTGATGGAGTCCTTTGTTCCAGGTATCATCTCCAATCCAGTGTTCAAGGAGTTCTTCGACAAATACGATTGGTATGATACTCTCACACGCGAGATACGACAAGAGATTGATGACTTGGTGGAAGACAATGTTGGAGTCTACAAGTACCATTTCAAAGGCGACAATGAAGATTACTTAGACGTGACCGTTGACCGTGAAGCAAAAGGAATCTGTGGATTTAGCATGGGTCTTCGGGGGGCGGTCATCTCTGTGACCATTACTCCTCAGTCTCACTCTGGCTACATAGGTTATGATGCAGTCCCGTTTGCAGTCCGAGTGGAGAACGGGACCTCCGCTGACCTGCCCTTCTCACTCAAGGCCAGGGGATTCCCTCACTTCAAGACCCGCTTGGAGAGTCCAGCTTCCGGAGTCCTATCTCCCGGTGAAATGACGGATATCAAAGGTGCTTACTCCATCACTACCGGGGCCGACCATCTGGATAGGGAAATGATTCCGGATACAAAGGTGGAAACTCAGACTGAATGGTCATTGACCCTGGGCGGCAAGACGATGCACCTCTACAGCGGACTAGTTCCGAGGGACCTCCTGAAGGTAACTTCAGGACCTAGGCACCCCACTCTTTCGCCAAGTGAATCGAAGTCAGTCCAGATCTACGTTTCCAACAATGCCGAAGAGGTAATCAAAGGAGAGTTGGAGGTCGCGGGCAGCGATGATGTAATTGTAGGGAACCTCAAATCTCAGTTCACTTTGGAGCCGAAGGGTCTGGACTCCATGCCTATTGAAGTCACGGCTCGGAATACTGATGGTAGTTCTCTCTTGTCCTTGGATATAGCGGTCTATGTGATCAAGGACTCGGAGAGAATCCCAGTGAAGAAGCAGAAACTAGAGATTCCGGTTCTCGGTGCTGCAAGTGCGCTTGTCTATGAGGACCTAAACAACATGATAGTCTTAGAAACGGAGAGTATCCGACTTGCTCTCAGAAAGACTCCTCCAATGATAGCATCCGAGATGGAATACAAGACTCTGGGAAGGGCGATGAGTGGCTGGTTCCTGTGGTCGGAAGTTGGTTATCCTTTCCCAGAAGAAGGCAGTGAGTGGAGCCGCAGGAAGTTCAAAGTCACTCTGACAAACAGCGATACATACGCAGAAGCGCGATTTGAGGGTGACTCCGAAGAGCGTCCAGGGCTAAGGCTGTTCCTGATTTACCGCATCTTTCCCGGGCGGAACTACATTGAACTCTCAACACGGATGGAGAACCACGGTTCTGAGAAGATCAAGAATCTTGGAATCGTAACCAAAGGATGGATCGATCCAAGAATGCAGGCTCTGTATGCACCCATACGTGAAGAGATCTATCTTCTCGAATCGGTTGATTGGTCCGGATTCGAGCAGCTTCCAAAGAAACCTGATGAGTATCACGAACCGTGGATTGCGCTGACAGGTCATGATGAGAGGGGGCTCATGGGGTACATCTGGAATCAGGATGGAATCACAGAAGTCAGCCCGAGGAGAAAATGGTCAATGACCGAAACAGAGTACAAGCTGTCAGACCTTTCCCCAGGCGAGGCTGAGGAGAAGACTCTATTGTGGTGGGTCATAGGTAGCGGTAGCTGGAGGGAGGTTCGTTCACTTTGGGCCAGACTATCTGGCAATTCCATCAAAGAGATGGAACCGGTTTCTTTGAGGTCCGACCTAGATGTGGACCTACGACCAAGAACTAGCGTCATCTCTTCTCCGACTGGCACCCCAGTGCTTGTGGACTCAAGGAGGGACAACAAGATGGAGCTGTGTCTTAGGATTGCGCATGGGAATCCAGTTTCGACATCCATTGTTCTGCAGATGCCTGAAGGGCTTCTTGTGGATGGTAAGAAGGAAGCGCACTTTGAAGCGAGTGACATCATGCTAGGAAACCCGTTCATAGTTCCGGTTTCCATTTCCGTCGCCAAGAGTGATGGTTGGCTCCACAAGAGTGGTGAAGTGCGACTCCAGTTCAACAAGCGAAATGCCATCATTCCGCTGACGTTCGTGACTTACGACTCGGGGTGCGATGCAGTGCGTGAGTCCACGGATGTTGAAGGTATGGACCTCCACACGCTAGGTGCCGGTGGTGTCACTATGTCCGTTTCTGCAGGCTACGCTGGCAGTCTTGTGAAGTTCGGCCCTGAGAATCAGAGAAGTGTCTTCTACGACACTTTCCCAAGAGCTGAACCTTTCATATGGTGGGACCGCTTCTTTACCGGACTCATCCCAATCGCTGCTGGCTGGGGGGTCTGGGACTGGGAGAGTTCCCTGCCGAAAGAGAGGTGGAGGCTGTCTGAGAAGGATGTGAGCCCATGGAAAGGGTTTGAGGTCACTTCCGAGTTCTGTCATAGTCCTGGTCTGAAAGAGCTGTATTTTCGAGCCAGCTACATGATTCTTCCAGGTGTGCCAATTCTCCGTGCAGAGATATCGGCTGAGAACAGAAGCACAGAATGGAAGAGATTCTCCCTTGGCTTCGCCGGTGTCCCGCGCCTTGGTGGGAAGGAAGTGAGCAATGTACACACAGTCATCAACGGCAAACGAATCTTTCATCAACCAACGAACGATGAGACTGAGGTTGCTGTTGACCCTGAAGATAACTGGGTGGTATATGAAGAGCCCACGTCAGGTCAGGCGCTAGGGGTTTCAGTGGCATGCAAAACGAGAGATATCCTTGAGCTTCGTACCTTGTCAGAGAATGCTCAGTTAGTTACCATTAGTGACTGGCGCGAACTGGACCCCGGTGAGAAGACCACAATCGTCGCTTACTTAGTGCTAACCTCGGACCCAGAAACCATGATTCGATTGAAGTATATGCCTGAGAAGATTGACTGAAGTCAATGGCTCCTAGATGACACTAACTCGTTCTTGCCAATTCGCTTTGCCTTGGCGTTGCATTCAGCAGCCTTTACTTCGTTGCCTTCCTGCTCAAAGAGTGAAGCTGCTATCTGCCAAGTGCGACGCGCCTCGGGAAATCGGTCCAGCTTCTCGAGACAGAGTGCTCTGTGATACAGATGTTCAGGGTTGCTTGGCTCAACTGAAAACGCGGCATCGAAGTCCACGAGTGCCTCGTCATATCTCTCCTGGGAGATATAGACAAGACCTCTGCGGTGAGCGACCTCCGCGTTGTCCGGTTTTAGGGCTAGGGCGGTGTTGAAGTACTCCAACGCAGTATTATCGTCATCCATGAGAAGGTGGATGTCCCCATTCTTTGCCCATGCCTCGATGTTCTCGGGGTCTGCGTTGATTGCCTTCTGGTAGGCATTCTGAGACTGCTTGTAAGACTTCATTATCCTATGAACATCGCCCTTCCGAATCCAGAGGTTCGCGTCATCAAACTTGACACTAACGGCCTTGTCATAGTAGAAGAGAGCCTGATTGTAGTCCTTCTGTGCAAAAGCCACGTCGCCCATCATTGAAATCGCATAGGGTTGCTCCGGATCTCTCTTGAGTACTCTTACAAGTGCTTGGTTTGCGTCTTCGTATTTCTCGGTTTCAAGATACAGTGCCCCCAATTCCATGAGGGCAGGAATGAACTCCCCTTCGCTCTCAATGGCCTTGTTGAACCACGTAATCGCCCCCTCTCTCTTCCCTCTTTTCTTGAAGTAAAACCCCTTAGCCATCAATGCTCTGGGATGACGTGGGTTGAGCTTCAGGGCCGTTTCGACGCTCTTCAGCGCCTTCTCGTACTCCTCCAATTCCAACTGGGCCATGGACATGTAAATCAGCGCTCGAATATTCTCGCTGTCAATTGCTAGGGCGCTACCGAAACAACTCACGGCGTCTTTTGCAGCGCCTGCCATTAGATAGGCTAGACCCATGTGAACCCATGCGCCGACCTGTTCGCTGTTCAGACTCAGACAAATCTCGTACTGTATTATTGCCTTGCCATATACTCCCTCTGAAAGATGGAGGTTAGCTAATGCCCGGAGGACGCCAGCAAGGCGAGGATCTCCCTTCAAGACTTCAATTGCGTTCACAAGCAAGGTTTCAAGCTCGTTCAATTCCTTTCGATGCACGGAAAGGAGCCCTCTCGGACGGATGAGCTCTGGGTCGATCTCGTTCGGGACGCCCACGTTTATCAGTTTCTCTTCGATCGCACCGATCAGGTCTTCCGGCTCCATGCCATAGTTCTCCTATAACCCTGGGACTATTGTTTCGGGGCCACTTTAATAAGCTGCGTAACAGGCGAGGTGCCTTGGAATCGAGGACTCCATTACACGAAGATTCAGCCAGATTAACTTTGGGGATATTAGGCCACTATCTTGACTGGCTTGAGATTCACGATTCGATGTTCACCATCAGCCGCGTCGTACTCAACCATGCCGACGAGTTCACCCTCGGCACCAGGCTGAAGCTCGAATTCTACCATCGCAACAGCCAAGTCGCCCGGTTCCACAGTTCCTACACTCTCACTCTTGATGGTTTCAGTGAGATCAGGAATTCCTAAGACAACCTGCACGTTACTCATCGGACTTCTGGAGTCGTTGCGAACAGCTACTCCAAAGACGACCTTTCCATCACGGATCTTGTACTCAACAACCACATCCATTCCGGGCTCTAATCCGGGACTAGCAGGTTCGGCCCTTGTGACGTACTCCCTCTTGTATGTGCTCCTAACACGCCTGAAGATGACGACGCTCACCAGTGCCAAGATGAATAGACCTCCCATCGGAATCAGCCAATGGGTTCTTGGGTTGAAATCCATTGGGTCTGGCAAGGAGTCTCCATCAGTGTCTGCCTGAGTCGGTGAGGAACCATAGATAGCTACCTCCTCATAGTCTGTCCAACCATCAGAATCTGTGTCCACACTCTTCAAATCAGTGCCGTACTTGAAGTGTTCCAGATCATCGGACAGGAGGTCTCCGTCTGTGTCGTTTGTAGTGGGATCACTGCCCAGCTGGAATATCTCGAGTCCATCTGCCAGTGTATCGTTGTCAGTGTCATCAAGCCATGGGTTTGTGAAATAGACGAGAATCTCATCGTAATCATTCACGAAGTCGAGGTCGACATCGGCATTGGTCGGATCTGAACCGTATACCATAACCTCATCGTAGTCGCTGAGGAGATCAGAATCAGTATCGGAGTTGTTACCCGAAGTGCCGTATATGAAAATCTCTTCATAGTCAAGAAGCAAGTCAGAGTCTGTGTCGTTGGTTAGAGGTGACGTGCCGTGTATGAGCAACTCCGCTCCGTCCATGATTGTGTCCGAGTCTGTGTCTCTGTTGAGGGGGTCAGTTCCCAAGGCAATCTCATCACCGTCTTCAATATCGTCGTTGTCTGAGTCGGGGTCATTCGCCAAGGTTCCGTAGATTCTGAGCTCATCGATGTTGTTTATGGTATCACCGTCACTATCCCACAGTGAATCAAGTATACCTGCGTGAGTCATGTTCATAGTGGGATTCGTGCCCGTGAATCTCACTTCCTCATAGTCACTCAGCAGGTCTAGATCTGTATCATTCAACAAGGGATTCGACCCATAGTCCAATACCTCTTCAGCATCTTCAAGCAGGTCCCCGTCTGAGTCTTTTAGAAGAGGATCTGTGAAGTACTCCTCGACCTCTTCCCAGTCGTCTAGAAGGTCGCCATCAGTATCGACCTTCAACGGATTCGTGCCAAGGGCAATCTCTTCGCCATTTGTGAGCCCTTCACCATCTTCATCGTCGTTGAAGTCTGAAATCATGTCACCGTCGCTGTCTCTTTTTCTAGGATCAGTCTTTGTCAAGAAGCATTCTTGGTAGTTTGTAAGAATATCTCGGTCCTCGTCGTCATTGCCGTCAATCTTACCGTCAGAGTCGGTGTCTGTTACTTGCGGATTGGTCTTTGTCAAGGTAAGTTCTTGCTTGTTGGTGAGGAGGTCGTCGTCCATGTCCCAGTCCGAATCAGAGGTTCCGTCACCTTTCGTGCTGTACAGAAGCGGATTCGTAAGAGTCTGGTTGTTCTCTTGGAAATCGGTAAGGCCGTCAGAATCAGAGTCTTTCTTTCGTGGATTGGTTCCCAGTATCACTTCTTGAGAGTCCAAGAGTGCATCCGAATCAGAATCTTCTTCTAGGGGGTCCGTATTGTAGACGTAGAGTTCCTCTCCATCAGTTAGCATATCGTCGTCAGTATCGGCATCAAGTGGGTTGGTTTCGAACACCTTAATCTCATCATAGTCAGTGACCATGTCGGAATCTGAGTCAGAGCTGTTCAGCAAAGTGTGCCAAGTCAGTGCTTCCTCGCCATCTACCAAGTGGTCACCGTCTGAGTCTTTACGGTTGGGATTGCTAGAGTAGCGAAATATCTCATCCCAGTCGCTGAGAGAGTCCGAATCAGAGTCACTCTTCAGCGGGTTTGTGTCGCTTGTCAGTATTTCATAGCCATCTCCAAGCATATCGCCATCGGTATCGAACATGGTGCAGTTGGTTTCATATTGATAAATCTCGTCGAAGTTGGTCAAACCATCAGCGTCGATGTCATCTAGGTCGTCTGGAATCGTATCTCCATCTGAGTCCGCAAGATTCGGATCGGTGCCACTATTGAGCACCTCGTCGCTATCTGCAATATTGTCCTCATCAGTGTCTGGATTGAGAGGAGATGTACTGTAGATGTACAACTCATCGTAGTCAGTAAGCGAATCGAAATCGGAGTCTGCATTCTCTGGGTCCGTTCCTTCGTCTATCTCTTCCTTGTCAAACAGACCGTCTCCGTCTATGTCCGGTTCAATTGGGTCTGTTCCATAGACCTGCCACTCTTCCCAATCGGATAGGCCGTCGGAGTCAGTATCATTGAGATTAGGAGACGTCCCGAGCTCTAGCTCTTTCTTGTCACTTATGAGGTCTCTATCTGTGTCCCATGAGTTGGGATCAGTACCATAGTCGTTCACCTCAGCGCCATCGGAGAGCTGATCACCATCTGAGTCCCACTGCATCGGAGACGTCAATGAGACGTAGATTTCGTAATAGTCAGAGAGGGCATCGGAGTCAGAGTCTGACCCCGTGGTGTCAGTGTTATATACCATATACTCAAGGTAGTCTGAAACACCGTCGTTGTCAGTGTCTTGATCGGTCGGTGATGAGCCCGCCATGTTGACCTCGATGCCGTCTAGAAGCATATCGCCATCACTGTCATTGTTCGTGGCATTGGAATGATATCCGTAGATTTCAAGCCCATCCACCAATCCGTCTGCATCGTGGTCCAAATTGAAGTCCGAAGTCCCATTGAGGTAGGTGCTCCATCTAGTAGCATTGGTGCCAATCACCTCAATCTCTACAAAGTCGTCCATTCCGTCGCCATCTGTGTCTTGGGCCGTCATATTGGTCCCGTAGTTCAATTCGTCAAAATCAGACAGACCGTCTCCATCTGAATCCTGTTTCAGCGGATTCGAACCATGGATGCTGACCTCTGCTCCATCTCCGATATTGTCATTGTCAGAGTCGAAGTCACCTGGATTTGTGTCATAGATGTAGATTTCGTCCCCATTTGATAGGCCATCATAGTCTGAGTCAACAACATAGTCGCTGTGTGTTCCATTCGTCATTACTAGATTTGGATCTGTCAGGGTGAGTTCGACTTCTGTGTAGTCATCCAGCAAGTCGCCGTCTGTATCGTTAAGAAGGGGATTAGTTGAGTATTCTAGTACTTCATCTCCGTCCAGAAGGAGATCTTGGTCCGTGTCGGCCTTGAGGGGATTCGTACCGAATATGTATTCATCACCATCATCAAGATTATCCTCATCCGAGTCGGCGACAAGTGGACTTGTTTCCCATGGGTCGATGATGCCATCGGCATCCACGTCCTCGCCTTTTTCTCCGAGTAGTGGTTCATACATCCCATTTGAGTTGATGTCTTCCCAACCGTCGTAGAGACCATCATTATCAGTGTCTGGATTCGTAGCGTTTAGACCCAATTGAATCTCCAGTCCATCCCTGAGCCGATCATCATCAGTGTCCCAAAGAGTCACATTTGTACCATAGGTCCGGATTTCCTGCAGATTGGTCAGACCGTCCTGGTCTTCGTCATCGTTACCGTCAATGATTCCATCATCGTCGTCGTCGTTGTCATTTGGATTGGTGTGAGTATCGTATACCTCTTCTCCATCAGTCAAGAGGTCACTGTCGGAATCTGGATTCAGAGGGTCGCAGTCGAATTGTGACTCCGCAAGATTGGTCAAATCATCATCATCGAGGTCCTCCTCCCAATCAAAGATTCCATCATCGTCAGTGTCATTGTAGAGCGGGTCGGTCTGTGTCATGAAGACCTCGAACCAATTACTTAGCGAATCCGTATCACTATCATATTCGTCATCACGCACTCCACCGTAAGTGTGGGAATTGAGCGGGTCAGTCGAGGTGACGTAGAGTTCAATCCCGTTGGGAAGACGGTCGCTGTCGAAGTCTTCATCGTAGTCACTTATCGAGTTGTCATTGGAGTCCTTATCATTGGGATTAGTGCCAAGGACGATGTACTCATCCCCATCCTTCAATCCCTCGCCGTCAGTGTCTGGTCTTCTTGGGTGTGTGTTTGAAACGTACAATTCAACATAATTCGTCAAGTCATCAAGGTCAAGATCTTCCAGATCATCGGTTATGGTGTCCCCGTCGGTATCGATGTTGTTTGGGTTTGTCCGGGTGAGATAGATCTCGTCGCCATTTGTCAAATTGTCAACGTCTAAATCCCAATCATAGTCGTTGACGACCGCATCGAAGGTGTTAGGATTCGTGGCGTTGAAACCTGCACTGAGATACTTGATTTCATCTGGATCCTTGATGCCATCAAAGTCTGTGTCCACTAAGGTGGCATTAGTTCCATAGACCAGTATCTCCCGACCATCATCAATCGTGTCACCGTCAGTGTCGCTTCGTGTTGCATTCGTGTGGTGAGTGAAAACCTCATCAAAGTCCGATAGTAGGTCTAGGTCCGTATCTGCTGCATTTGGGTCTGTCTTGTGGGTCTTCACCTCTTCTCCATCACTCAGACCGTCAGCATCAGAATCACTGTTCAGTGGGTCTGTGTTGTATGTATTAATCTCCGCAAAGTCATTCAGAGTATCATAGTCTGAATCACTGTTGGTAACATTCGTTCCATATGTCACAAACTCTGCATAGTCGCTGAGAGAATCGTCATCAGTATCAGACTTTATGGGAGATGAACGGACTATCACTACCTCCTCCCAGTCCGTCAGCGAATCATCATCTGTGTCAGTATCGGTCGGAGAAGACTTCCAGATCTTCACCTCGGGGCCATCCAAGAGACCGTCGTCATCAGAGTCGGCGTCGAGCGGATTCGAGCCTACCGAGATCTCCTTCCAGTTTGCCAAGTTGTCGGAATCCTCGTCGTCATAGAAGTCTTGTATGCCGTTGTTGTCTGTATCTACCTCATTGGGATCAGTCTTGGTGAGTCTGACCTCCTGGATGTTAGAAAGACCGTCTCCATCATTATCATCCTGACCATCATTGATATCATTGTCATCTGAATCAGCTTCGAGAGGGTCAGTCAGAGTGATGTTGTTCTCTTCATAGTCGGTAAGCGAATCTCGATCCGAGTCGGCTTCGTTAGGATTGGTGCCCAAGTATACTTCCTGCCAGTCTGTCAGCAAGTCGGAATCACTATCAGGATTATTCGGGTCTGTTCCGTGAGACATTACCTCTGCGAAATCCGAAAGTCTATCGAGGTCCGAGTCCGTCGAAAGCGGGTCTGTTCCGTAATCCAGAATCTCCTGTCCGTCATCAAGCCTATCACCATCTGAGTCAGGATTGTCAAATGCCGTGCCCTCTATCAGCCTCTCTCGAGCATCAGCCAATGCGTCACTATCGGTATCGAGGCCGAAGACTGCTAGCAGTCCTGTGTTTGACCCTACGCAGAACTCATTCTGTCCATCATTGTCCAGATCGCCCACTTGGAGTACTCCTGCAAACCCAATGACTCCGGTCTGCGAAATCAAGCGGCCTGAGGAGTTAAAGAGGGAAATAGTCCCTCCATTATCGCCTGAAAGAATCTGATTGTCTGTCAGTGGTCCTACGTAGGCCAGTTCCACTGCGGAAACCACGCCGCCAAGAGTCTTGTTCCACAATAAGTGACCAGTGGAATTGAAAACATGAAGTCCATTCCCTGAGGTCCCAATTGCGAGCTCCGGCCAGCCGCCTGAAACCAGGTTCCCTGTGGCAATGGAGTGAATTCGGTCGTCCAGACTGATGTTGTACAAGGAAATCCCCCCGTACGAGTATGCCCGAAAGTCACCATTGGCGTTACCGAAGACGACTTCAAGTTGTGCTCCTCCCGTCAGGTTCTCAGCACCGACGGCTGTTATCGTATAGATATCAGCCACCTCAAAGACGACTCCACCATTACTCTCAATTAGCGAGAATCTGCCTGCCTGGGAACCCGCAAGTACTTCATAGCTGCCGTCATCGTCCAGATCCTCTCCTAGCACTACTCGCACCGGACTATTGCTGGTGTAGTTCCATCGCTGCGAAGAGTCCACATCGTATGCGTAGGCACGGTTGTCATCGGCTCCAAGCACAATCTCGTCAACGAGGTCTCCGTCCAAGTCTGCACCCACTACTGTACGGACAGCATTCCCAAGAACTACGCTCGTCATCACTGTCTGGTCATAGGCTATGACCTGAAAGCCATCTTCTGTCCCAACAAGAATCTCTACGGCGGGACCTAGATTCCCAGCCATAGAGCTGATGGCAAAGACATTTGCTCCAAGGTCCAGACTCCACTGAAGAGTGCCATCCTCATTGTAGAGAACCAGCGTGCCATTCTGTGTGATTGCCGCCACCTCATCACGAGTGTCGCCATCAAAGTCTGCCACTGAAACGTCAAGCACCTGTGATTCAAGGTTCTCCGACCACACCATAGCTGTATCAAACGGTGTCAGGTCTGCAAGTGAAGCGGAGTCTTGCTCTGGTAACATCCCAGTTGGTTGCATAGACGGATCTCCGGCTACCGTCTGGAGCCCTACCAGAATGCAGACAAACAACAGCGCCAAGATAAGCTGGTATGATTTCATGTTATACTCTCTCCTGATTGATTTGTCTTCCAAGGCTTGACCTGGAAGTAGTCAAAGAAATCGGCCTCAACCAGAGATATCTCTTCGAATGGTACCTTCCTCTCGTTGAATGCCCTTATAAGCGGCAGAATCTGATCTGCGGGGTCATCGATGAACAGCTTCATCGCGTTTCGCCCCGACATCGCAGTATACTTGACTCCGGGTGCACTCTCAACTCGGTTCACAATCTCCCTGGACATGACGGGCAGGACAACTCGTATGCTCTCACCCCTTCCAGGTAGTGTAGAAATCAGTTCTTCAGGAGTGCCAAACTGGCTTACCAATCCGTGTTCCAGTAGACACACCCTAGTACAGTAGTCCACAATCTCTAGGTCATGTGAGATAATCACCATTGTAGTACCGAGCTCGAAATTCAACTCTTTCAAGTAGTTGAGGGTTTCATGGCGCAGGTGGGCATCGAGTCCAGTCGTTGGCTCATCCAGAAGCAGCACCGGTGGATCGTGAATCATCCCAAGACAAATGGAGACCCTCTTCCTCTCTCCACCTGAGAGCTTCTTCACCTGCTTGGTAATAAGCTCTTCATCAAATCCAAGTATCGTGAGGACTTCACGTGCTCGCTGTTCAATCTCCTTCGGTCTGAGGCCGAAGAGTCTTCCGAAGAACTGAGCGTTCTGAAGTGGAGTGAAGTCATAGTAAAGACTCAGATGCTCAAGTTGGGGTACGTATCCCACGAGCAGACTGATGAGCATTCTCTCCTTTGTGACATCGTATCCTCCAACGAACGCCTCTCCATCTGAGGGGCTGATTTGTCCTGTGAGCACTCGGAGGACAGTCGTTTTGCCGGCACCGGACGCACCTATTATTCCCAGGAACTCCTTCTTGTTCGCGAAGAACGACACTCCTTTGAGCGCGTAGAAGTCACCGAACGCGACTTTCAGGTCCTTTATGGCAATCTCCCGTTCAGGCCGTCGATCCGCATCGGTCACTTCAGACACCTCCCACCTTGTCGCTAATCTTCTCGAACATCTTGCGGCCCTCCTCTAGTGTTACCATGAGTCCCCTGAGAGCCTCCACTTTCTGAATGCGGTCAAGGTCCTCACGCTGAATGAGGTATTCTATTTGTGTGAAGGCTGCCAGCAGAGTGTTCAATGTATTGTCTATCTCCCTGACAAGCTGTGTGTCAATATCAACGATTCTCAGCCTCTTCCTTCTTCGCGACCTGTACGACATTAGTCCAACAATGAGGCCGCCAAAGATGCCGACCGAGGACATAAGAGCTATCTGAGCCATTGTCAACCCGATATCTGGACCTGTGGTCGTCGTCGTGACGTCTGGCAAATAGAGATCAAAGCTGACACTGGCATATGCTGTGGCATAGTCCTCATTACCAAGCATGATGAATATGGCATTGATTCTGCCAGACGAGTTCCAGTATGCTGGAATGAACTGGGATGAATAGAGCCCATTCTCAACAAAGCCGGCAATGAAGAAAGCTAGCGAACCGTTCGGTAGTTCAAACACGATCGCTACGAAGAGGTCATTCACAGGCTGACTGTAGTAGTCTATGACTTCCAGATTCAGATATACGCTGATTCCTGTCTGATAGGCTGTTCTATCCTCTGAGAGAGATGCGACTCCAGTTAGGGTGTTTAAAAGAAGGTAGTCGTTCAGGTTATCCAAGAGAATGCTGTTGTTACACTTGACAAGGTTCTTGTTCATGAAAATCCTTGAGGAGCCGAAGAGAGCAAGCTCAGGCTTGGTGCGGTCAAGCAAGACAACGGGCTTTCCATCCAAGAACGCACACGCCAGGGACTGGTTCTCCAGAATGTACGTGCCCTCTCCAAGCCAGAGTGATTCGACACTAGCACCCAACAGAGAGCTTGTCACGATGTCCGTTGTGTTGTCTTCAGTGTGTTTACCTTGCATTGAATAGCCGTAGGATGCCAGAAGACCATTGATGACTGTGGTATTCGCCCGGTCATCGTGGTCTCCGAATATGATGAGCTTGCCACCTCCAGCGGTATAGTCTCTCATGATTTCGATATCTGTGCTATTGAACTCTTCAGAAGGCCCAAACATCAGCACAGCAGAAAACTGTGTAAGCAGGTCTTTGTTTAGAGGCATGCCTGGAGTTTCAACGAGGTCGAGCCCTCTGTTTGCCATTGACTTCTTGAGATCTGAGAGTCCGGAGAAGGTAGTCATCCGAAATACATCAAGTAGGCCGGTCAAAGCACTGAGATCGCCAAGATTTCCTAGACTGAAACCTCCCTCCAATGTGGGTCCTTCTTCTGAATCCTGCGCCAGAGCAATCGGGAAGCCTCCGCCTCCTCCAATGTCTTCTCCAAGCCCCCCACCAAGATCCCCTAGGTCTCCCATGAAACTAAGTCCTCCCCCGTGGGAGGTGTCGAGAAGGAGCATTGCTCTGGGGTATTCAATCACCCTATCCAGTGTGATATTATACGTCCATCCCTGCTCTGTCACAATAACATAGTCACAATGGCGATAGCCGTCCATCATGATTGGGGGTGCTAGAAGGAACAGCGAGAAGTTGTAGTATCCTTCAACGCTCTGAACGCTCGACAGAGTCACGTTCCCCCAATCACTTGCATTGCCGTGCTTCTGGACAGTGAGATTCCCCAACGGTACGTTTGAAGACAACATGAAAGTATAGAGCCCAAAGTCGGCTGGAAATCGAATATCAAATGGCGCAAATGGAATCTGCTTGGGATAGACTGACGTCGAGGGAATGGGTGTAACTACAAACAGGTCTCGCATAATGAAGTTGTCAAGTAATCCAAGAATCGCACTCAAGTCAAGCGTAGGAGCCAGTAGGGAACCAGTAGAGAGCGACAGTGCGTCATCGATGTTTCCTGCCGTGACCCAATAGACAGTGCTGATACCCATCTTCTCAGGACTCCACTCGGCGTTCATGACGGATGCTTGGAAGGGTTTCACACGGTCGTAGGAGAATACTCTGCCGTACAGTGAATCACCATCATCCTCACCGTGAATGATCAGCATGGCTCCAGTTACATCACTAGTGTTCCACCCGATATTCATCACCACTGCTCTTGATTCGTAAGTTTCACCCATCTCGGCAATTCGCGGTATCTCTGCCTCTACGACTATGAGGTCGTCTTCCGGTGCACCAGTTGTGGTTGGGTCTAAGTCCCACATGGCATCGATTGATGCACCAAGTACTGTCCTGTTCTCAGCGAAGCCCATGGCAATTGTCACGTTGGCTGGTTCATTGAGGGGCAGAACGCCGAAGTCCCATTTCATGGCCAATCCAACTGAACCGTCGAAAGTGGTTGAGCCAGTCAGATTGTCATCCGAAACATGTGAGGAGATGTCCGACGAGTTACCAATCTCGAATGCACTCAGCGAAATGCTAGAGTTCAGACCGAAGTAGAAGCTGTCCAGGTCTTCGTTCACGCCATATGCGAATATCTCTTCACTGTTGAGATCGTATTTTCCATGGTCATCTTCTCCATCCCCAAATATGTCAAGACTGTACGAAAGGAAAAGACTAACATTCTCTACAGGGGCGTGTCCCAGGTTTAGGACATATGGTGTCACTCTGAAGGCTGTAAGCGGCTGGTCCGAATACTCAGTAAGGTTGTAGGACTCTACTACCAATGTGACATAGATTTCATCCTCAAATGAGAGGACACCAACATAACGCGAGTAGCCATAATCTCCAGCACCTAAGGCCACTTGATGCATCTCACTCTTGACATCAAACTCCATCAGATTCGTGGGACTTCTGTTTCCCCACCTAAGCGCGAACATGCCCATCATTATGTGCATGCTGGGCTCCTGACTGGGGCGTGTGTCAAGTCCTGCCACAGTTGTACCATAGCTGCTCATCAGTAAGATGGTTGAGGCGTCTTTCCCTGATGCAGCGACAATGCCAAGAGCCAGTAGAGGAGTCCCTGTAGTCCTGTTGTGTGGTTCGATGGGAGTCTGTTGATTGAGGAGATACTGAAACGCCGCAGGCAGATTCAGCAAACCAGCGCCCCCGTCGTTTGCCCCGTACCCAATTGGAGTGGCCGTATCTCTCAAAACGTTCGAAAGGACTAGCGGAGTTGCCCTGTCAAATGCCTGTAGCAGGATTGCAGCTGCTCCAGCAACGATTGCTGCAGAGGCTGTTGTCGTATCAGAAACGGTGTAGTTCTCATCCACAGTTTCCCCGAGTAGTCCTCCACCAAGCAATCCGGAGATGTCCCCGAGACCTCCCAGGTCCAGGTCGCCGAAACCCAATCCGCTCAGGCCCGCCCCAATCTTTGCTCCCACGATTCCCACTCCTGGAGCAACAAGATCGGGCTTTGTCAGAAATGAGAGAGACGGTCCACGTCCAGAGAAGTCTGGAATCTCTTGCTTCTGAGTGTCGTATGCTCCAACAGTCAGAGCCTCTGCTGAGCCTCCTGGTGACATTATTGTCAAATAGTCCGGGCCGTCATCTCCTGAGGCGGCCACGACTAACACACCTTTCTCTGTGGCCTCCTTCACTGCAAGTGTCACTGCATCCCCGGGAGCACCAAAGGTGTTGAATGGAAGAAGTATGATGTCGGCGCCCCGACTGCATGCCCACTCTATTCCAGAGACAATCCAGCTGGGAGCTGCGAAGAGTCCGCCAAGTGTCACCTTCGCTGAGAGCAGAGTTGCACCTGGGGCTATTCCCGCATAGAGGCCACTTGACAGGTTGCCTGTCCCTGCAGCGATAGAGGCTGCATAGGTCCCATGACCAATTATGTCAGTTGGTAGTGTGTCTGCCTCTACAAAAGAGGCGTATGCATTGACCTTGTTGACATCTTCGTGACCAGTGTCAATCCCTGTATCAAGCACCGCAATGACAACGCCTGTGCCATTGTATCCTTGTTCCCATAGGTTTCTGGCACCAATCGTATCAACTGGAGAAGCATATTCATCGGCGCTGAAAGACGATGTGGAGAGCGAGTGTGTTTCAGAGATCTCTTGTACTTCATTTGACCAGACTGCTGTGATGAAGTCCTCTTCCGCCAGTTTTGAGATCGCCTTGCCTATCAGACTCACACGCAGCATGTTCAGTTCATAATATGTGTCTACAATCTCGGCGGTTCTGTCAGCCATAGCGATTGCGTTGCGAGCTTTGAACTCACTGGCCGCCGTATCATAAGAAACTAACAAATCCAACGTTTCTTCAGAGTCAGTTCGGTCGAGAAGAGAATTATCGATTTTGCTGGCTGGGTTGTACCCTGAATCGGCATCAGATCCAACAGGGGAAACTCCAGCGATAGAACTCACTACCATAAGCGCCACGAGAAAGGAGGCGAGGAATCTGCTCCAATGTTGTGTTTCTCGTCGTCCGAATCTGGCCATGCCATCACTTCTCTAGCGATCCTTGAATCAATCCTCTTGTAATTGCAATGTAGTAGTCAACCATGTCGCTCAGTGCTTTTGTCTTCACAATCTTGACAGGAATCCGCTTCTCCCTTAGCGCTGTCACGCATCTCTCTGCAATGACCTCTAGAGCCTCGTCTGTGTACACTTTAAGAAGCTCACCGCGCTGTAGAACAAACCTAACTCCCTTGACACTCTCCAGAGTGGTTCGGGCACGGGGGTCAACCTCTTCGAGAACTACGCCCACAGCGAATCCGCTGTTTGGCATCGACTCTTTCAGTCTTTGCGGAGTCCCAAAGGACACCAGACTCTTTCCTCTCATGAAGACCGCGACTTTGTCACAGAACTCGGATTCTATGGGATAGTGAGTGATCACGATTATCGATGTACCGTATTCCTGATTTATGTAGTTGAGATACTGCCAAAGCTCGGTTCTATTGTCAGGGTCTAGTCCACTGGTTGGCTCATCCATCAGCAGTACCTTCGGCATGTGTGCCATGGCAACACTAATGGAAGTTCTTCGCTGCTCTCCGCCACTAAGTTCCTTTGTGGCATTGTTACCTTTTTCCAGTATCCCAAAGTCTCTCAAGAGCGACTTTCCTCTCTGGATCAACTGCCACTCAGGTATGTCATACTGTTTTCCAAACGCTATGATATTCTCCAAAGGAGTGAAGGTTTCGTACATGAATGAGAGATCTTGAGGACAATAACCGAAGAAGTGACGGACTTTGGTGGTCTGTCTCGAGTCTATGCCGGCGATTCTCGCAACACCTGTACTAGGAATGTCTCCAATCAAGGCCTTGACCGTCGTAGATTTGCCTGCGCCAGACTCTCCGATGATCGCCAACATTTCCCCTTCTTGAACAGAGAATGTGACATTCTCGATTAGCTTCTGGCCTGACTTCAGCTTGACAGTGAGATTCCTTGTTTCCAAGACATCTCGGTAGGCAGGGGCTTCCTTCCAGGCGTAGGGCTGAATATAGACCTTATCTGCTATGATAGTGAGATTCGGATTTGATCTTGGTCCTAAGAGCAACTGCGGTTGTGCCACGAGGTATATCTTCGGATCGCCGACTACACCTTCAGGCTCAACGCGCACCTCTAAGAATCCCTCCGGAAGGATAGTTCCCCTTTGAGGTTGAAGCGCCTGGGTTGAAAAGCCCACAACAGTCCCGGTAATCATTATGGGGAGTCTGTCTGACGCTCTCTTTCCCCACACGGTGCAAATGCTCTGCTCGCTTCTAATCCTGACTAGCTCCTTCACTGCCTGCTGCAAGTCTCCTCCGTCATAGTAGAGGTCTTCAGAGAGGTTCCTCTTCAGGTAGTTCTGAAGAGTAATCTCAGTGGCAGCCACATCCTCCTGAGACGCCCCTTCTCCACCTACTGTGAGGACCATTTCTAAGTCGCCTCTTCTAGTCCTGCGCAGGTCCTCCTCAACATACACTACGATGCGTCTTGTCAGTACTCCCTTTTTCACCTTGAGTATTCGTCCCTTGAATTTCACCTCTCTTCCTGTAGACGTCAAGGCTCCTTGGACATCACAATGGAGCTCACGATCGTTTCTGGCAAGACACCAGTCTATTGCGTCACCAAGTCGTGCTCCTGAGAAGTAGCCCTCCTCAACAAAGGGAGGGACGCCTTCGGGCCGTGGGGGTTCAGCATCAATTCTTTCCATAGTAGTCCTCACCTCAGTCCAGAGTTGGCTTCTTCGAGAAGATGAAACTGGCAGACAATACAGCAATTACAGAGAATGCAAGAAGTGTCAGAATCGAGCTCCAGACATCTAGCAGGCTCAGTCCCTTGAACGCCGTGGCCACAAGTAGGTCCAACCCCAGATTCATGGGCAATATGTCGTTGAGCACTCCAACATCTATGAAGAAACCCGACAAGATGATGGTCGCAAACATCACAAAGAGAAACATCTGGTTTGCCTGCAGTCTCGTACCTGCAATCGCAGAGATTAGAATGCCCGTTGTAGAACCGGTCAGAGACGTAAGACTCATGATGATAATCAAGGATTCAAAGCCCGTGTTCAGATTCAGGTCAAAGGCCAACACCCAGAGAGATATTAGGAGAAGGGATTGGAAGAACCCGATGATGACGTAACCAAGTACCTTTGCAACTATTACTTCAAGTCTATTAGTCGGGGTTAGGAGCATTCTGCGAAGCGGTATGTCACCTACGATTGATTGAGCAGAAGTCATCGCTATTCCAAGATACGAGGAGAATACTACGATGAACCCCCCGAAGGTTGTGATGAGGTAACCTCCTTCAGGTGTAAACTCAATTATCATTGACGGAAATACTTCTGATCTAATCCAGAGTTTCGAGGCCCTGAAAATGATGATGCTCGCCTGCACGGTACCCATCACGCTACTTTGGCCCAGCAGGTCTGTCGCATCGACATGCATCTCAATGTAGGTTGGCTTGTTTATCGTGAGGTTTGCTTCGAATCCGTCCGGAATGATCACAAACCCATCGATTTGCATGTTGTAGAGGTCGTTGAAGGCGTCCTCTTCGCTTTCGTATTCTATTAGTTCGCCCGCGATTTGCTCTAGGAACGCCGTGAAGTTCTCAGAGAGATCCTCTCCTTCGTAAGTCCTGGTCGTGTCACGATCTATTATACCAAGAACTATCCCCCCTCCAGTTTGAGTTTCATTGGCTGAACCACCTCCTCCAAAGCCTCCACCACCTCCTAGGTCTAAGTCACCCATCTCGCTGACGTCTGTGACATACCAGAGCATGCCGATGAGAGCTGCTGGCAAGAAGAAGATTAGGAACAATGCCACCTTGTCCTTGATTATGAGACGGAGTTCCTTCGCCACCATATTCCTAATGCGACGCGATGGTTTTGTTAGTACCTCCGCCATTTCACATCCCTCTCTAGCTTATTGTGGGGAGGAGTGCCAGACATGCTCATTCTGCAGTTTTCGTTCAAATCGTCAAAAGTGTGCTATTAAGGGTTGGGTATCTATACTCGCTAGAGAGGCAAGAATCAACATCTACATGATAGATTAATAGCCTCACACGGCCAGCATCTCTGTATCTAAGTGGCAGCGCTACTAGTACGGTGAACTCGCTAATGCAGGAGTGCCTTGATGATACGTGCCTTGAACGGCTAAGAAGAGTTGCTGGCTACAACCGAGTATCTCTCACAGACGACCAAGGCATCCCTGCAACAGAGGCAGCGAAGCTTCTCCGCTCAGGTCTGAACGGGCGCGTTTACTCACCTGCAGAGCAATGGATGTTGCCCCAATGGGCGATTAAGAAGTCCCAGAAACAACCCATTGATGAGACTGGATTCGCCAATGATACCAATAGAAACTGGACATTTGTCGGAGGAGTTGGAACCAAGAAGTATGGAGTGGCCGATCCATCAGGGCTGTTGACAGTGTTGCCGGAGTGTGGTTCTCTTGACTTCTGGGTTCAAAATGGGTCAGAGATAGTATTTCCTGCTCTCGCAGATAGCGATGGTCCCAGGCTAGTACTGATATCCCCAGAAGACCAAGTCCTTGAATGGAAACACGTGCGGAGTCCGGTGGAGTTCACGCGCCTAATCTACCACTCATGCAACGGTGAACATGAGTACATCTACAACGAAATACTGGTAAAGAACAACTCACTGAAGGATGCCCTAATCACGTTCTATGTGGCAGTTCGACCTCTCTCTGTGAGAGGGGTAGAGCCGATAGAGAGCTTGGCGTTTCAGCCTGAGAAGCGACATCTGTATGCGAATGGTCTCCTGGCAGTTGTGCTGGACAAGGATCCCGATTCAGTTGTTATGACAACGGCGGACAACACTAATCTTCGTGTGTTATTGTCAGGACCAGCCACTCGTCTTGACCAAGAATTCAGTGCTACGAAAGGACTGGCAACCGCCGTTCTGAGATATAACGTGAAACTCGCTCCTGCTGCATCAAAGAGGTTCTTCTTCACTAGCCCTCTCTCTCCTGTTGAGGAGAGTGCGGAAGGTCCAGTATTTCAACCAAATCCGCGCGCACGAGACAAGACCGTGGGTAGCTGGTTCGATTTTTCGCAAAGCACGACCAAACTCAGGTTTCCAGATAGAGGTCTTGATTCGACCGTGATACAGGCCAAGGCGACTCTGGCTGCCCAAGCGGCATCCTTCGTACTACCTGGAAACAACCTACTCACAGGTGCCAGCTGGCGGGAGAAATCGCGAGTTCTCTCGGCTTTGTCTGCCGTTGGAAGTTTCGACCTGGTAAAGTCCCTGTTATCGACCACTGCGAGTATGGTCGCCGATAACGTTGAGAACTACGACCCTCTCCAGCTCAGCCCAATACTGTGGAGCCTATTGCATTATCGTCTGCTCTCTCAGGATGATTCATACTTGCAGGAGATTGGGCCCTTGGTGGGTCACCTTGTTCGTGCCTTGGGAAAAGGTATCGAATCACAGCTTGTCATGTCAGAGCCCCCTCCTCCTGAAGCTGCGGGTTTGGACCATGCGCCTGCTGAGGAATCACCTTCCTACGTTGGAGTCAATGAAATACTTGCAGCATCCATGGGAGCGGTAGAGGAACCTTCCCCAGTAGAAGATGAGACCCCACCACCTGAACCTTGGGGTCTCGAGGAGTATATCACAGCCCTGTGGAATCTCTCGGCTCTTGGATTGGGCATTGAAGCCTGCAAAGTTATTGGCGATGATAGAGAACTTGATGCCCTGAGAGGGACAATGCAGGGATACGAGGCGCTCATTAAGGAAACAACGGAATCCATGTTGAAAGATGCCTTCTTGTTCTCAACGCCGAGTAAACAAATGCAGGCATTCGAGCTCATCACAACTGCATCTTTCCTTAGGGCCAACGTTGTCGATTCTGGTCTTCTAGAGAAGGCGCTAGAATCAGTCAACGCGAACCTTGTTTTGAGCAATTTGGTGAGAGTGCTTGAACCCAACACAAGAGTCTCCGGATATCTAGGACTCAGGCTTGCCCAGTACAAGGCACAGCTAAAGGCCGAATATGACGTGGAGCTACTCCTGAAACGAGCTCTTGAGTTCCAAGATCTGTTCTACAATCTACCAGATTTCGTGGATATCAGAGGTGGAGGCGGAAGTTCGGGGAGCGGATCCAGCATAAGAGCCGCAGCAGATATCCTTCTGCTCATCAGAGAGATGACTATCTCAAAGTCTGGTGAGAATCTTGTCATACTCCCAGCCATCCCTGATCCTTGGTATACGTCTACTACCCCGTTGACATTGGAGGACCTGCCGACTGAGTTTGGTCCGGTTGACATTGAGGTAGGTGCATCTCCCAATCAACATCAGATTGAGGTCAAAATGAAGAACCTGCCAGAAGAGATTCTGATTCACTTGACGACGCTCTTCTCCTTGCCCATGATGAAGGCCTTCGGCGGGGGCATCGTGGAAAGGGTCAAGGACTCAGAATCTCCTTTCATCAGAGTAGTACCTCTGTCTAGCACAGTCGTGGTCACAATTCACAGGTAGAAGTACCGTTCCTTCTGTCAGAGATTCGGAAATGTCTTAACCGGGTCTAGAGCAACAGAGAGCGCATCAATCAACGCAAATCAGGGCTCATGGAGATAGAGGTTTGAGTGTCATCTATTCATCTGATTATCTGGTCATCGGAACGGGGCTCTCTGGTCTGCTATTCGCTCTGAAAGCATCAAACAACGGCAAGGTGAATCTAGTCACAAAGGCGTCAGTTTCGGATGCCGCAACGACCAACGCTCAGGGAGGAATAGCGGCGGTTGTTTCCCCAGATGACTCATTCGAGTCACATATCGAAGACACGATTCGGGTCGGAGCTGGTTTATGTCATCCAGAAGTTGTCCAGCGTTTCGTTAGGTCTGGTCCCAATCGAATTCAAGAACTAATCGAGCTCGGAGTTGAGTTCACCCAGAATGCAGGCGATGACGAGTTTGATTTGACGTTGGAGGGCGGTCATAGCTATCGCAGGGTTCTGCACGTCAAGGATCATACAGGGAAGGACATCGAGGAAGCTCTCATCCACAGAGTGAAGGCCCGGTCTAATGTTGAGATATTCGAGCAGCATATGGCTGTCAATCTGTTTGCACACCAGAACCGGGTCTACGGGGCATACGTACTCGACAAGAATACCGGAGAGGTCAAACGGTTTTCCGCCAAGGTCACTGTTCTAGCAACTGGAGGAGCAGGTAGGGTCTTTCTCTACACGAGTAATCCTGACGTGGCCACCGGAGACGGTATCGCAATGGCGTATAGAGCCGGTGCAAGCGTAACCAACCTAGAATTCATTCAGTTCCATCCTACTCTCCTGTTCAATCCCAGAATTCGCTCCTTTCTAATCTCTGAGGCATTGCGTGGAGAGGGCGCCCTCCTAGTCGGGCCAGACGGCGAGAGATTCATGGACAAATATCACGAAGACGCAGAGTTGGCACCGAGAGATGTAGTTGCCAGGGCAATTGACAATGAGTTGAAGCGAACTGGTGCTGATCACGTGTATCTGGACATCTCATTCAAGGATGCTGAGTTCATCAAAGACCGATTCCCCGCCATCTACGAAACCTGTCTGCAGGCTGGGGTTGATATAACGAAAGAGCCGATTCCAGTGGTGCCTGCTGTTCACTATGTATGTGGTGGAGTGAAGGTTGACGTCGATGGTAAAACCGATGTCGACGGGCTTTACGCCATAGGAGAAACTGCTGGCACTGGTTTTCATGGTGCGAACAGGCTTGCATCGAACTCTCTTCTTGAGGCAGCTGTCCTTGCTCATAATGCCTCCGAGGTTTCCGCAGAGGAAATCAAGAAGGACATAACTCAAGTGGAGATTCCTCCCTGGGATCCGGGTGAGGCCACAGATCCAGACGAACTCGTTGTAATCTCACACCTCTGGGATGAGGTTCGCAGGCTGATGGTAAACTATGTGGGGATTGTCAGGACTAACAAGAGACTCATGAGGGCTCGTGACCGTCTGGAGTTTCTCAACAAGGAGATTAACACATTCTACTGGGACTTCCATCTAGTACCTGACCTCGTTGAGCTACGGAATATCGCACAGGTCGCAGAGTTGATAGTGCGAATGGCAAGGATGAGAAAAGAGAGTCGAGGCACACACTACAACAAGGACCTACCTAATCAGTCTCATGAAGCCGTAGACACTGTTATGAAGAAGGGATACTTTCCCATCAGTGACTAGAGCGATGTGTTGGAAACATGAGCAGACGAGAACACGCAGAGTCATTCATGCTGCCAATCTTGGTGGCAATCATCGTTCCGCTCATAATCCTCTTCTTGACAAATGATTGGGAGTTCAGTTCGCTCTTGCAAGGCCCGTTCTTTCTAGCCTTCATGATCTCAGGAGCGGCATCAGTCATCGCAGGCATTGGACTTATGTACACGACAATCAGTCTCTTTGCGTCAGTCGGACAGGGAACCCTTGCTCCGTGGAGCCCCACCCAGCGTCTGGTGGTTCAAGGGCCTTATCGTTATGTACGCAATCCCATGATCTCAGGAGTACTCCTTGTTCTGCTGGGGGAGTCTATTCTGCTTACTTCACTCGTCCTGTTTCTCTGGTTTGCCTTTTTCTTTGTTGGAAATCACTTCTACTTCATTAGATGGGAGGAGCCCAGTCTGGTCGCGAGATTCGGAGAGGACTTCAAACGTTACTGTGAGAATGTACCTCGCTGGATTCCGAGAACGACTCCCTGGATTCCTCCAATTGACTAGTTGCCACCAGTCTTCTATAACCTGAGAGAGCAAGAGTCTTTTAGCAGGCAGTTTCGCTGACTGGGACACCAACACATAGCTGGGAATTATCGTGAGTGAAAGAACCATCAGTCATGAGAGTCTGTATAGTTTCGTCAAGCAAGTGCTGCTTAAGTGTGACGTACCAGAAGATGCCGCCCATTACGTTGCTGACAACCTTGTGCTTTCGAATCTACGGGGTATTGACTCACATGGCGTGGGACGAGTGAAACGCTATGTAGGCGGAATCAAAGATGGATATATTGTACCAGACGCTCGTCCAAAGGTGATACGAGAGAACAGCGTCATGGCGAACGTGGATGCTGATAACGGCGTTGGCCAGTTCGCAGGTGTCTACGGAATGGACTTGGCCATCGACAAAGCCCGGATGCAGGGCATCGGTCTTGTGACCGTTTCTAATTCAAATCACTATGGCTTTGCCGGCTACTACGCAATGAGAGCACTGGAGTACGACTTCATAGGAATCTCGCTGACAAACTCCGAGCCGCTGGTCGTGCCTACTTTCGGAGAAGATGCCATCTTGGGAACAAACCCGATATCCATAGCGACGCCGGGTTCAAGAAACAGACCTTGGGTTATGGATCTTGCAACGAGTGTAGTTCCACGAGGCAAGCTGGAGGTGTATGAACGACTAGGCGAGAGGATCCCACACGGATGGGCAACTGATGAAACAGGTCGAAGTACTGAAGATCCGAGTCGGGTACTCAACAATGTGCTACATAGCTATGGGGGTGGGATCCTACCGCTTGGGGGAGAGGGCGAGTTGCATGGCGGACATAAGGGCTATGGCCTCTCGATGATGGTTGATGTACTTACAGGCGTCCTCTCGGGGTCAAACTTCGGACCTGATGTTGTATTCAGAAGAAACGGAGAGGTTGCGCACCCTAGAGTTGGACACTTCTTCATGGTCTTAGATCCGGCCTTCTTCACCGAGCTAGACGATTTCAAGAGGAGAATGGATGATTACGTTGACTTGCTCCACACCTGTGCTCGGGCCGAAGGATGTCCTCGCATCTACGTTCACGGAGAGAAGGAGTTCGAGATTCATGACTATCGCGAGAAGAATGGCATACCCCTCGATGGAAAGACCGTAGAGAGCCTTCAAGGATTCTCTGAAGAGTTCAGAGTGGAGCTAAAGTTTATGGACTAAGGTGAATCGTACTACTGGAGATGGACAGGGCTAGCCAAGGGGGCGTTACGAGTTCTACTGTTGTACGGGTTTCTCGGTCCCCTTGGCGACTTATCTGTGCCCCATCGACCCACGAATTCTGCAAAGTTCGTGTCGTCCAATGGCTTCAGGCCATTCATGGTGTTCCAGACCGGACCACCGTCTTTCATTTTGTCACACCATACTCGAAGATAACATTTGGGTCTGCTTTGAGTAGAGGGGTAGTTTGCATGAGATCCGAGTGCAACCCAGACATGAATCTGAAGCCCGTCAAGCAGTGGTGGCTCTGGGGCCCATCCTGGAAGGGTAAGAGTGCTTGGCTCTGTGGAGAGCCGTGCCCCCAAATGATTTGAAAGGAGCCACAGAGTTCCAGGGTTTGCAGATTCTGGAAAGTACCAACGAACCTCCACGTGTTCCCAGTCCCCAATATGCCGACCTACGCCGAATGGAGCAGGGAACCTGTTGTAGTTGTACCAGAACCAGAACTTCATCTGAACCATGTCCGGTTCTCTCCAAAACTCATAGTAGCAGGGTGTAGAAGGATCGAGCTCATCCGGGGACAGGTCATCCTGAAACTTGCTCCAGTCCGAACCATACCTGGCATACACTTCCTCCGCATCTGACGGGAAGCAACAGTATTCCCCCTCCTCCGGATGGAAGTGTAGTATCGGGGCGAAGCCGCGGACAAACGTTTCCGTGTCGCCATTGGGGTCGAGCATGATGGATGCGGTTCGCATATTTCTCCTTATGGTTGTGTCGCCCCGCCAAGGCATGATATGATTCCTGCTGTTATTGAGGCTCAAGAAGAATCGTAACAATGTGTCGAGAGGGTATATCAATCTCAATTTCATTCTCATTCTTCAGTTTCAATGATTGAGAATCATCGACTGTTTCATCCAAGCGTGCAACCTCTGCTGCATTCACTGGAAAGCCCAGTTTGATAGTACATGATTCTGATTTCTCTGCGATATTCCATACTCTCAGAACAACACTCTTGGAGTCCTCGGAAATCTTGAATGCAGACAGCCTGATTGTGTTCGGCTCTATTGAGAGGAACCCCCTGCCATGAGTCACCCCATCCGAATCGCCCTTTGGCACGAATGTCCCAAACATCTGATTCAGGTACTTGTCTGATTCAATGTAGGACTCACTTTCGAACCAGCTGCCGCTTTGCGGGATGATGGAGTAGTCGAACTCGTGACTCCCCGGACATTGTGCCCCAGGAATCTCCAAAATGGGACCTGCGGCCTCAGGTCTGGATTTCATGGTGATTCTAGATAACCAGCCGACTGACCTTAGAAGGGTCAGGGCCAGGGTTCCTCCTCTCTCCTTCAGCAGCTCGTACTCCAAGAGACCCTTGGTGGCTATTGTCAGACCCCTCTTCTTAGAGCTCACCGAAACGAAGCTTCTCAGGGGGCATGTCGGTGCGGCTGGCTGTTTCCAGTCTTCTCCATCTTCTGGTTTCGCTGGTCTTTCTACGACGTCAAACATGCTGTCAGCAGAACTTGTTTTGGACGCGGTGTCTGAGGGGAATAGGACCCTCAGTCTGTGATCATTTGCTTCATTCTCGAATCCTGTCGTGATGTGGAGTATCGGGCTATCAGCAAACAATGTCAATTCATGGTAGAAATCGCACTCCACGAGCTCCTTCGAACGCTCTCTTGAGTCAGGTGTTGCAGATTCGGGGAGCACTAATGTTCCATCAATGCGAAGCTTACCGACCAGACCAGCGAGATCAGGTTTTGTGTCTGGCTCTGCGTCCTCCGCCTGGTGCCAATAGGACTCGACCGTAGTCCTGAGTTTCCTTATACCTGCTGATCGAATCGTGACTGAATTCTCGGCTGGACAATAGTCATAGGAGTCGCCAACATCCTCAGTGTCATCAAATTCGAGAAGTCCCCTGTAGACTTCTCCTGATCTCTTGTCGGTAAGCGTTATTGTCCCATTATCCTCAACAGAAGCAAGGATCAGCTCATTTTCCAACGTATTGTTCGAGAATCGAACAGGGACCGGTGGTTGAGGTGCCTCAACAGACTCCTCAGCCAACTCTATGTCATATCTCTTGAATCCCATACCTTCCACATTGTCTGCATAGACTGCGATGGTGACATTGTCTTCAGGATCTGCTACAATGTGTGCTCTCGGGTTTGTCCTATATTCAATACTCAGGATCTCCGATGGAACTACCCTGCCTTCCTCGTCCTTCACGACAATATGCCCACTAGTCAAGGGTTCTGCATCGAATTTCCTCCCCCAGACTTCTACAACTTGATTTCTTGAATTGACTCTCACTCTATAGGTCGTTGATACATGTCGTTTGAACTTCTCGAAGGCTGGGAACAAGAGGGCGAACGCAGAGAAATCAAACTCGAATTCAGTCAAGCGCTCGTTTCCAATCACAATCTCCCTCTTGCCAATTGGAGTCATGTCGAGCCCCCAACGCTTCACTGTGGCAATGTGAATCTCGTTCTTGGCGGCTTCAAGAGGAGTCGTCGGAGTTAGAAGCGGGTTCTCCAGTCGTACCTCCCCATAACGTGTGAAGCGAAGATCTGACAGAAGAATGTCCACGAGTGCAATTCCACTCCTCTTCTGTGGAGTAGGATTAACAATCATGATGCCTGGTTCAGTCTTGGAGCAAGTGCCAGCAAGGCACTCCAAGGCTTGGTTGGTAAGAGATTCTGCTATTTCTCCAATCCATCGGTACCTCTGCATCATATCATCGTGAACTTCATCAATACTGCAGCCGCATATGTCGTCGTGAGGATGGTTCTTCAGAAGATACTTCCATGCTTGTCTGATTTCGTGGCCGGGGTATCTGTTCCCCAGGATAGTCGAAACGGTGCAAAATGGTTCTACACGTCGCTCAAGAGTGTTCTGCGCTGACTCATTTGCTTGTTTTAGGAAGACTCGCGCTGAATAGACACCTGAGAGTAGGTTCTGATGCTTCGATCTTCGGAATTCACCCTTGAATCTCTGTAGCTGTTCACGCCTCTCTCTAACGCGCGCGATGAACATCGGCAGTGTTCCCATCACTATGCTCTTCTGGTTCTTCGAGTTGTATTTCCTAATCACCTCGGGGACATGTCTTTGGGGCTCCAAGTGATCAGAGCCATTCATCAATAGCATCAATCCGACACGTGAGTGGGGTCTCAAATCCTCCATTACCTGCTCGATGATTGATACTGCATCGTCTACATCATCTGGAAGACCTGCTACATTCCCATATGAAAGTGGCAGCCAATGAGCGAGAATCTCGCTTCCATCACTCGCCTCCCAGACAAACTCGGCTCCCAGCTCATCGGTTTCATTTCCTGTTCCTCTTGCGAAGATTACCGAATCGATTCCAAACTGAGAGAGAATCTGGGGAACCTGACTTACATGCCCAAATGGGTCAGGTATGTATCCTACATTCATTACGTCGCCGAATTCACTGGCAACCGCTCTTCCCGTCAGAAGATTCCTAATCATGGATTCGCCTGATATTAGAAACTCGTCTGGAAGCACGTACCATGGTCCAATCAGTATTCTGCCTTCTTGAATCAATCTCTGAAGAAGGTCTCGTTTATCAGGCACAACCTCCAGGAAGTCTTCCAAGACCACTGTCTGACCGTCAAATGTGAAGTAAAGGAACTCCTTATCGGTTTCAAGAATCTCCAGAAGGTTGTTTACCAGCGTGACAAGCCTTAGCCTGAACTGCTCAAAGGGTAAATACCATGCCCGATCCCAGTGGGTTTCACTGATTAGGATGGCCTCGATCTCTTCTTCTACCATCGCACTTCACAAATCCTGAATGATGATAGCAGTCCCTAGGTCAATATGAATATCTCGAAAGACCTCATGATTCTCCCTTGAAGTCAGGTGACTGGACGCAGGCTGTGTCAACTAGACTCATTTCTTCTGCTAGGCTCTTGGGATTGTAGACCATTTCACCTTCAAATGCATCTAAACAGCTTCTCTAAGTTCTCTTGCAGTCTCCTCTGGGATTGTGTCATTAGTGTATATCCCAGTGCCAATCTCCAATCCAGCAAGGTGTTTCATTTGCACTCGGCTTCCCCGAGTTGGGTAGAACTCTACGTGGAAGTGCCAGTACGGATGCTCCCCGACACTTGGCCGTGTGTGAAGGACCATAGTATACGAAACTTCGTCAAAAACCTTGGAGCAGCGCAAGATAGTGTCCC
>Ga0209427_10001068_pt1 | contig 31028 bp, 24 predicted proteins | sample DeeMarSWOR136_30_FD_187465 | JGI IMG/M metagenome (GOLD analysis project Ga0209427, IMG submission 187465) | Marine sediment microbial communities from White Oak River estuary, North Carolina - WOR-1-36_30 (SPAdes) (version 2) | ecosystem: Environmental > Aquatic > Marine > Intertidal zone >...
TGTCAATAACTTAAAAATCTTGTTGTAGATTTGTTCAACATTAATACAGTTTCAAAAGACGTATTATGGTTTGAACGATTAAGAAATTTCGATTCTTCAGAAAATACGGCACGTCAATTAATAAACAGGATTTATCAGCACGGGGTAGGTGGGATTCAAAAACACTTTTACTTTCTTCCTAAAATTAGATTGCAACCTTCAGGTTAGCCTCTTCGTAGAGCATTTTGGTTTTCCTTAATCAGCAACAAGATTGACTTCTATCGTTTTCTCAGGTTAGTTAAATATACATTTAATTATGTGCACTTCAATCTCTCATTCTCTTCAGTTCGGGTAGAAAAGGCATATATCAAACGATGTCAGCATATTTTTTAGCACGGTGATATGATGGTGTTAATATTTAACAAATACCCAGATATTACTTGGGTAAATAATATTAGCACCTAGTTCATCTTAGGAAACAGTAGATTGACTGAATGTTTGGTTAGTTGGAGAATAGGTTTATGTCGCAGGGGAACGAAAGCGCCAGAAAAGCGATTGAAATATTGAGAATCTTGAGCGAGTATGACAGCCCAGTGGGTTCGACATTACTGAAGCGGGAGTTGAGAAAAAGAGGTTTTCTTCTCAGCGAAAGGACAGTTAGATACCACCTTCAGCTGCTGGAGGCTAAGGGCTTCCTGTTGGGGCACAACCGCAGAGGAAGAACAATAACCGAGAACGGTTTGGAAGAACTGAGCAGAGCCCTTGCTTCTCAAAGACTCGGTTTCATCACCACCCGCTTTATGTCTCTGGCGTATTCGGCGACCTACGACCCCAACGTAGACTCGGGAACAGTGGTTGCGAACGTGTCAATATTCGATAAGCATCTCTATAACAAAACCATGGAGACCGTGAAAGCTCTTCACGAGGCGGATCTTTTGTCGGCGCCATACATCAAGGTGCTGGACGAAAATGAAGAATACGATGACATATCTGTTCCTAAGGGAAAAATTGCTCTTTTCACAGTCTGCAACTTAACTCTGGACAGCATCCTAATTCACGCGGGAGTTCCCCTGTTTTTTGAGTATGGCGGTCTTGTCCAAGTGGTAAACCGCAAACCCATCAGATTCGTGGAAATAATCTCCTATGACGGAACAACCGTACCCCCATTGGAAGTTTTCGTGTACAAGAAGATGACTTCCATCTCGAGAATATTGAGAACCGGCTCAGGCATGTTATTGGCGACCATGAGGGAGATACCTGCTGAGGCAAGAGAGAGAACCGTGAAGATTCTGGAAAAACAGAAGGAGAAGGGCTGGGGAGGGGTATTGGTTTTGGGGGAACCCAACGAGCCGGTGCTTGGGGTTCCTGTGGGCATGGACAGATTCGGCATATGCATGGTTGGCGGCATCGTCCCCGGAGCAGCCATGGTAGAAGAAGGAGCACAAGTTGTCACCTTCGCCCCTCACTGCTTTGTTCCAATCAAAGAGATGACCCGAATCTAGACAGCAAAAAATTCACATAACAGTCAGACGTCTACTAATCAAAGTGTGAACTTCCGTCACTAAAAGTGTGCTGTGCAGAAAAATTTCAGAAAAAAGACTAATAACCACAATTCAAGTTAACAATTTTCCAGTTGATATACCTTATGGACATAGAAAAAGCTTGCTTTTGAAAGTTATTGTGTAAGGGTTAAAATCTTACTCCAAACCCAACCCAAACAGGCACGATTCCGTTATGATACTTGGAATTCTCAATACATGTTTTTGATCCAATATTCGCTCAGTTCATCATTGTCCTTAAAGCATCGCCATTTCCAGAAGGCACACTCCTCAAATCCATATTCACCATTCCAAGCCTCAATTCCATCACGATTAACGGATAGATTGTGAATGTGACTGCATAGTTCACTGAAACCTGGAGACATAGATTTTCAAAACATCTTTAGTTTCGATATTTATGATTTCTTCGTTATTAAGGCATAAGGTTTGGTAAAGAAACTACGAATTTTGTATTCAAGGTTCTGGATTTCACTTGGACGCAGCTGTATGAAAAGGAAGGTCTTATAGCGACCAATCTCAAGACCGAAATAATGCAATTGAACTGCAATTTTGTGTTGAATGTTAGGCTCCAATGGAATAAAAACCTGATTGTCCCAGTCTAACTCTCTTCTCTGAATGTCGTTGATTAGGGCATATGGGAACAAAACCTCAACGAGCCCACCGGTTGTTTTGCAATTCATCCAGACGCCCGATGAACCCGGTGGTGGCTTTTCTAGGCTAACCTTCTTCAGCAATAAGGAGGTATCAATAATCGCCGCTAAAGAAATAAGTAAAGGGATAATTATTCCAAAACCTATTACCATCGCTATTCCATATATATTCCCTACTATTCCGAAGGGAATAAAAAACCATATTAAACCGAGGACTTGAAAAATACCCATATTCCGAAAGACTTTTGCTAGTTTATGCAGCCCTTTACTTCGATAAAGGAAATATGCCATGAATGAAATGATGGGAAATACCAGCATTCCAAAGGCGTTCAATACAAAAATTCCAAGGACAGGCAATAATCCACTTACCGCGAATAGGATACGAATAACATCAATACCTTCAATTCTCTGGCTTACTGAGGGCGGCTTTTCAGCTATTGTTGATGGGACTCTGGTCCCACATTGTTCACAGAAATTAACGTTGGGTTCCAGTTTGGCTCCACAATTCACACAATGACTCGGTTGTATGCTTTTTTCCACTGGGGAAGGATGGGTTTGTTTGGCGCCGCATTCAGGACAAAACTTTGCGTTTGAAACAATCTTTGCTCCGCAATTACCACAAACTATCAACTAAAATCCCCCAACAACTTTTATTTTTATGCAATTTTTTAGTATATAAATTTCACCGCCAAAATAAAACCTTTAAAAAAGGGAAGTTGCGGGATGTGGGTCACGAGATATCTCCACTGTTGGGTGGGTTCAAATCTGTTCAGACCCACTTCCATATTCACATGAACCCCTTTTATTATTGATTTTTTAGAGTTTCACATCCTCTATTTTGTGCCGCAGCTGAAACCTTTCTCAATTAGGGCTTTTGCGCGCTCATCTGTCGCAATAGTACTATAAAAATGGTATGCGAGTTTACACGAATAGTCGCATGAACTCAGTTAATATCTAGGACAAGTCTTAAATAATATTTGATTAGAAAATAGTAGCCTGATTAATTGAATGGAGATATGTTATGGAGGAATAAATATTGGCAAGGATTTTACCCGGTGTTGAAATTCAGGTAGTCAAGGAGATTGTACCACAGCAACTTCATCCATCTGGAATCGTGGGAGTAATAGGAACTGCAGAAAAAGGACCAATGCTAATACCGACTCCAGTGACCAGCTTCAGTGAATTCAAAGACATTTTTGGCTCAGACACAACCCAAAGCTTGGCAAAAGAAGTTAGGAGTTGTTTTCTGAATGGCGTTTTCCAAGTGTTCGCGACTCGCATAGAAGCTACTGGTTCCAAAGATGCATCAGTTACATTGAAGGATGCGGATGGTGCAGGTGTTGTAAAATTAGATGCAAAAATCTCAGGAGAAGCAGGCAACAAAATTAAGGTGGGGGTTGCCAAGGGGAGCGCTAAGGGAACTGTTGCAGTTCAGATAACTAATGGTGTAATTTTCGAGGTCTGGGATAATCTTGTGATTGATAGTAAAAGCGACTCGTACCTAGTTGATGTTCTGACCAAAAACTCGAAACTTGTTTCTGCAAAGGACTTGACCAAAGCAGGGAAGCCTGCCAAAAATCCGGAGCTAGTAGAAGAAACCATGAGTGGAGGGGTTACAGCTCAGCCTGCATTGAAAGATTTTGAAGCCGCTTTGGAAACTTTTGAGATAGAGGCGGACATCGACATGGTTTACGCTTGCGACTCTTGGGATCCAAAAGTACACGCGCTAGTAGACGCTCACTGCACAAATATGAGTAAAGACGCAAAAAACAGAATAGGAATAGGAACAGTTGCTCCAGGAGAGTCAATTGCGGATATTGTCAAGAGAACGGAAGTCTTGGCTAGCGATAGGTTTGTGCTTGTGGCTCCGTATGGAGTGGCGGGAGCAGTTGCTGGATTAATTAGCAAACTGACTTACTACGAGTCACCAACATTCAAAGCTCTAACAGGGATTGCAGATCTTGAGGTCCGCTATACACCCTCACAGTTGATGGAGTGCCTTAAGGCAGGTGTCCTACCGCTTGAGGCCCGCCGCGGCAGAGGTATTATTGTTGAAAAAGGGATTTCTACCAGCAAAGAACAGATTAGCGTGACCAGAATTGCAGATCATGCAGTAAGAGGTGCCAGAAATGTTTGTGAAAACTTCATCGGCACTTTGAATACAGAGGGCGGTCGTACTGCTTTAAGAGAAAAACTCACAGAATTCCTTTTGACAATGGTTAGAGAGGATGCAATAGTTCCGAGCGTTGATGGAACAAAGCCAGCCTTCCTAGTGGATGTCTACTCATCGCAGCTAGACTTTGCACAGGGGATAGTGCGAGTTGACATTGCAGTGAGACCAGTGAGAGCCATGGATTACATATACGCAACAATAAACGTTCAGGCTTAAATGGAGGTGAAGGAAAATGCCAGCTAGTCCTATAATCATTTCAGCAAACGTGAGCAACATCAAAGTTGACGGAGAAGTCGTTCCTGGCCTTCAATATATTGACTATAAGATCGTTAGAAATAGACAGAACGTCCACAATATTGGAATTGACGAACGAGTAGGCGTAGATTATGGACCAATGTATGTGGAGGGATCTCTAAGGGTGAGATCAACATACCCACCATTTGATACAATGCTCATAACTGGTGTTTCAGACGTAACGCCGTTCCAATTAGTTGTGGAATTGAAGAAATTAGGAGAATCAATAAAAACACTTTCCTTCGACGAGTGCTACCTTGAAGGCAAAAGCTTCTCAATGGACGCCAACGGTGTTGGAATGAGCGAATACACGTTCACTGGAACTAGACTCAGGGAGCAGTAAAAGTATGGCTAGACTTACAAAGCAAGCCATTCTTGAAGGCACAAAAACAAGAATTACGTTGACAGTCAAAGAATACGGGGGCGCCGAGGTAGTTATACGCCCCATCACAGACGGTGAGCTCTCACAGATCCTTTCGGTCATAGGTAACATTCCATTGAAGAAAGATGGGACACCAGACTTTAGTAAAGTCGACATCCAAAAGAACTTTGAAGCCCTAAGAATGGCTGCTTCCATAGGTCTAGAAGATCCAAAGCTGACCCTTGAAGAAGTCTCTCGCATGAAATTCGGTGTACCTGAATACATAGGCATGAAAGTGCTTGAACTGAGCGGCGTAACGGAGAGTGTAGCTCAAAAAAAAAGTTAGAAATCGGAAAGTTCGTTAGAAGTCCTGAGGGAATTGAGCTAGCAGCGTTATGTCTAGATTGTGGATACAAGTTCGCTGAAAACCCAGCCGACTTAACAAGGGATCAAATTCTATTTCTAACAGCCGCCTTAGTTCACAGGATTAAGCAGATGAAGGCGACAAGTTTAGCGGCAGAGGGAGTGAGTAGAATAGTTGTAACGGAAGATGAGGAAGTCGAAGCTTGAATGAATCCACTGAAAAAACTAGGTATATACAGAAAGTCCTAGCATTAGCGAATTCAAGCAGACACTACATTGAACGACTTTGGCGAATTAAAATAGATGTTTCACGTTTTAGCGATTTCATGGCACCCCTCTTTTATTCCATAACCAACACATTGGCTAAAGCTGCTACGCAACTGATGAGTTACAGTGGAACGATTCGTGAACTCTCCTTAACCAGAATCATATTTCTTCCACCCTTCGATTTCTTTTTCAGAAAAGCAACTCCCCCTGAGGAAGAGTTCGCCCCAATCGAAATGGGACGAGCCAACGTTTCTTTTCTATTCAACGTCAACGTAGCTAGAAAAACTGCGAGAAAACTCACTGAAAGAGTAGCCACAAAAACCCCAGAATCCGCACTTACTCTAGCTCCTCTCCTTTTTGAGGGTGAAGTTATTGAAAAGGGCGCGGAAGAAACTGCAGAAACTGTACCTAACATCATTTCTGACTTTCAGAGTAGTTATGCGTCAAAGATAGCCCCAAGCATAAAGAGTATGTCGTTGGCTCTTACTTCCGTTTCTCTTCTTTCTGAAGCTGAAGTTATTAAGGAAGGTCTGGAAAAACCAGCAAAAGGTGCATATCCTATTGTTGCTGATTTTCAGACCAGTTTCAAGTCAAAAATAGCGCCAAGCACAAAAAGTGCAAGGTCAGCTCTTCAAAAAATCAGTGGACAAACAATTTTGCCAGCTTCTTTGCTGGCTATATCTAAACCATTAATAACAATTCCTTCGAGATTTGATGGTCTTCCATATCATCCTCCGGCGGCTCCTCAGGTTTCCTTCATTGAAAAATCGTTGCCGGTAAGTCCTCCGGTTACTTCTTATCCACATAAAGAGATGAAGGTTGAATTTCTGACTCTGATTTCAATTCCACTTATCCAGTTTGGAGCTGAAGCTACAAGATCGTTTGGATACGCAACTGGATTGCCTAAAATCCTTATGCAACAGGAGATTCCGATTCTGAGAAGGTCAACTGCTGCCTTTCGTCCAGTATCTGCTGCTACAACTGTTGAATCCATTGAATCTCCAGTTTCAATGCCTGTTGAAAGGCTGAGATCAGATGTTGTAGGCCCATTAGAATCTGTGGTTAAATTGGCAAGTTATGTTTTTGACCAGAAGATTCCGATCTTGAGTTCGCTTGTCTTGTCCACGGTTTCAACTCCGAAGGAGCCTCTGCTAACAATTGAACCTGCTCCCACTTACGCTAGAGCAGTTCCGCCTCCTTCAGTGCGTCCAAGCCTGAGAAGCAGTTCGCTTAAAGAAGATGCTCCAGACCTAACTGCGTGGGTTTATAATATTTCTAAGGTTTTACGCACCGCTACACTCGGTCTCTTAGCTGTACAAACTGCCGCTTCAACTGCTGAAAAGATTATAATGGGGACCATACTTCAACCCGTCTCCAGTGTCGAGGCGCCTTGGTCTTTGACTACTCATGAACCTGATTGGGCACCATCCAGACCAGAAACGGAGGAAAAACCCATCGAGGTTGAGGCTTTTAAGCTACCCCAAATTCTTGCTTCTCTGGCTGTTGGACTAGGTCAACAGTATCCCCTCCTGATTGGTGAACCTGAAATTGCCGAAACATTGGCTCCAACTTTTGAACTGGCCGGAGTTGCTCCAGAAGAAACCTTGCCACTAGCCACAATGCCGGAAGTGAAAACGTTTTCTAAATTGTCAACCCTAGTAGCCCTAGCGTCAACAGAAAGCTTGATTGCTCAGAGACTACAAGAAGAGTCCAGCATGTTAATTGAGGGAATGCACGTTGCTCGTTCATTATCTGGAGAAACGTTAACTGGGTTAGGCGCTTTCAGTCCTACACGAACTACAACGGTAAGCAGAATGGCAGCGGCTCCTATACTATTTCCGCCTCGTGCAGCACCCACCCACTGGGGTCCACCCGCAACTCAACGTCCTTCCAAACCAGTTGCAGTAAGACCTACTGTTCAGAACACATTCAACATAACCATAGCCGCTGAGTCGACAAAGGAAGACCTCAGGGATTTGGAAAAGAAAATAAGCCGAATTCTTTCGGATCAGATAAGAAGATACTATGGGTCGACAAGAATTTGAGAGGTTTAATTAATGCTCATGAAACTAGATGACATTGAACTCATAAAACGTGTTGACAAGGATGGAGTAGTTGAGGAAATCAGAAGCATTTACAATCTTTCCATCTCTGGAAAGAGACGCATTGTAGAACTGGAGATTCCAGGTTTAGCGGGCAACGTATTTCAGGATCTGGGAAGAAATCCCTTACTAATCTCTTTTGACGGAGAACTTGTAGGCTCCAACACAACGAACACACTACAGGATATCAAATCAAAGTTTGAGCTGAGGGAACCACTTCCATTTTCAACAGACATTGCCCCAATAAACGATGTTACAGAAGTTGTAATAGAGAACCTAACGGTTCATTTCATCGGTGGAACCCCTATAGGGAGTCGGTATTCAATGCTTCTGAAGGAGCATAAATCATCCAGCACAGGTAGCGGAAGTGGCGGAGGTGGCGGAGGAGAAAGCAAAACTGAAACGCCGCCGCCAAGCCAAGAGGAAAGCGCAAAAGAGGATGTTGAGACGAAGACGAGTGAAGTATACTCGTCTGTACCCGGCTCTTTTGAGTGATAAAGATGATGCGACCAACCTATCAAATCACAGTCGGTTCAACGTCGTTAGGTACGGATAACGGAAACGATGCTGTGTCAATCCATGTTGTCCGAAGTGTCGGTTTGCCAACTGACAGCTGCCAGGTCTTCTTGGTTGGAAACAAAGGTTACGCTTTTGAGCGAGACGCCGAGGTTGAAATCAAACTTGGTTATGACGAAGAGCTGGTGTCCGTTTTCAGAGGTTTTGTTGATGAAATCGAATATGGAACCTCTCTGGTAAGGTTGACGGGTCTTGGACCAGCCTTGGGTCTTCTGCGTTTAAGAGTTAACAGAGTTTATCTTAACCAAACTGCGGGAAAGATAGTGCAGGACTTGGCTCAGGAGGCTAGCCTAAAGGTTGCAGAGGCGTCAGATGGAATCAATTTGCCTATGTATGTTGTTGAAGACACCGCCAGCGCGTATGAACATATTTTGAGGCTTGCAGACCGCTGCAACTTCATTGTGTACATAACTGAGGATGATGAGCTGGTGTTCAAGGAGTGGAATGGCAGCAAAACGCACACTCTCGAGTATGGTAAGGACCTGATTCGCGTTGAGGAACAGGATTTTGTTCCCCTCTACGCTAGCACAAGAGTGTATGGGGAAAGCCCTGCAAGCGTCAAGGGCGCCGAGACTTCCCACTGGCTAACAAAACAGGAAATAAAAAGTGAGGCTGGAAGCGGCGACATTCTGTCAATAGCTGATGCTGCCATAAGAGACACGGAAACCGCTGAAACTGTGGCAAAAGCAAGGCTGGATAAACTGAAATACACTTTCGCCGCGGTTGTTGAGACAATAGGCAATCCTGATATTAAAGTTGGCAACAATGTAACCCTTGAGGGTGTGCCCAATTCAGCCGTTGACGGTGAACTTGAGGTTAGGAGTGTCGAACATTACTTGAGCAAAACTAAGGGCTTTACGACAAGAATCGATTGTTGGACGAAAAGGTGATGATGAATGAGTATAGTTGAAAACATGAGGGAAATTGCCGAAAAAGAGCTGAAGAAGATACATTTCCCTGAATTGGCAGTCGTAACCTCGATTTTTCCGCATTCAAGCGCAGGCGACAAAGATAATTACGATTGCAATGCAAGGCTGAAGAACAGTGAAATTGAACTAAGGAAGGTTCCGATTGCTACCCAATGCATTGGCTTGGTGGGTATCCCACGGGTCGGAGACCTGGTTCTTATCGCCTTCATAAACGGGGACATAAACGCACCCATAGTGATTGGGAGACTATACAACGATGAGGATAGACCTCCCCTAAACGAGGCTGAAGAGATTGTTTACGTCCCACCCTACGCCGAGAACACTAACGTGAGAAGAATATACCTAGAGTTTCCTGGGGGAATGGTTTTCAGAGTTACCGACGATGAGGTGGACGTTAACGCTGGCGATACAAAAGTGGTTATACAACGTGACGGAGACATCCTCATCGAATCTAAAGCGAATATCAGCATAAAAGCGGATGGCGACACCTCAGTGAAGTCGAAGGGCAACATGAGCTTTTCGGCTTCCAGCATAAAAATGGAAAGTGAGAAGGATTTGAACTTGAAGTCGGGTACGGACATGAAAGTGGAGTCAGGCACCGCGACTGAAATCAAAGCATCTGCCACAATGAAGGTGGAAGCCAGCGCCACAATGACAATCAAAGGTGCAACAGTTAACATTAATTAGGGTGAAAAATGTTGTCTGGAAAAAGAGAACTTGGAAAAGATTTGAGATTGCAATTCGATGAGCTAGGCGGAGATTTGACTGCAACGAAAGGAGATTTCGAAACTGTTTCCGATGAAAGCAATCTTGTTCAAGCCATCATACACCGATTAACAACTGAAGAGGGTGAACTTTACGATGTTGGTCACGCAGGTTACGGTTCACGTCTTCATGAACTCGTAGGAGAACCGAACAACGCACGCACAAGAGAGAGGGTCAAGAACCTTATTAACGAGTGTCTGGCTGAAGAACCGCGAATCCTGAAGGTTACGGACATAACAGTCACACCGAACCAGTATGACCTAAACCGCCTAGACATCGAGATTACAGTTCTCCCAATTGGAAAAAGCACTTTGCTAAGTGTAGTTTACCCATTCAGCTTGGAGGGGAAGTAAATGCCGTTAACTAGGAAACCATATAGACAAATAGCAAAAGATATCCTAACACAAATTACCGGAGGAGAGGTCACTGAGCAGCATACATATGTTATTGGGAAGGCACTTTACGGTCTGTTAAACACTCCTGTCACTGAAATCCATGGCATTGAAGGAACAGCGAAAGGTGCACCAAAAACTTTCGCGGAGAATGTTGACTACCGATTAGCTAGAAACTCGGTTGAATGGCTGGCTACAGGAGAACACCCTGACGAGGAAACCAGTTTTACTGTAAAGTACACATTCTCTAGGTCAGCAGGGATTTCAGATGTTAACCCCGGAAGCGTTGTCAGAACCTTAGTTGAGTCGATAAGCAGAGAAATAGAGTACCTCTACGCCCAAATGGACCAAGCCTATCTTTCAGGCTTCCTAGAAAGCGCCACAGGCGAAGCTTTAGACTTAGTGGTTTCGCTTCTGGGCGTCAAACGTAAGCCTCCGCAGCCTTCATCGGGATACGTTACTTTTGGGCGAAGCACAGAACCTGAAAAGCTGCCTGTCACTGGCGAAGTCCATCTCTACGACGGCTCCCCAGAATACGTTCTGAAGAAGCCCCTCATAAAAGAAATCACGAAAATTGAGGGAACATTCAAGGGAGCCCCAGCACTGTTCGAAAATGGTGTTGATTACAGTTTGGTGGGAAACAAGGTCAGGTGGCTTCCTGAAGGAAAAAAGCCGGACAAAAAAACCGTTTTCAGGGTCAACTACATCTGCTACCAAGAAATTGTAATCCAGAAAGGAACCAGTGTTGCCACATTTTCGACAAGACCCGAAGAATCGCGGTCATTCACCACAACAGAAGAGGCATCATTGAAGCCCACAGGTGACAGAAAATGGGAAATCGAGGTTCCTGTGATCTGTGACGTGGCTGGAGAATGGGGAAACGTTCTTGCAGGCTCAGTAACAATTATGCCTCAGCCCGTTCAAGGCGTGGAATACGTAATCAACAAGGGCGACATAACTAACGGCGTGGAAACCGAAAGCGATTCTGAGCTGCGAGAACGAGGAAAACATGCCCTAGAGTTTGCTGGCAAAGCAACAGTTTCGTCCCTTGAAACGGCCATCAGAGCCGTCGAGGGCGTAAGATCATTGCTTATCGAGGACAAGCCCGAGGGCGTAGCGGGCGTCGTTAAGGTGATTGTTGACGGCGGAGATAAAGATGAGATTGAGCGGGTTATCAGTGAAACCAGAGCTGCAGGCATAAAAGTTGAGCTCCTGAGACCAAGAATTGTCTACATAGACGTCACATTAACCTTAACATTGCAGAAAGGCACCTTGCCCATAGACGCTGTGACTCAGGCAGAGAAGTTGGTGAAGAGCTACATTTCGTTGCTGAAAATAGGGAACGATGTGCTCTTCTCCAAGATCATAGAGGCGGCTTTGCGGGTTAGAGGGGTACTTGATGTAACGGACGTGATCATGACTGCTCAAAGGGAAGAAGAGATCTTTGAAAGTGAAATAGAGAACATTGCCATAAGCAGTGAAGAAAGAGCTGAACCGAGAACAATAAATATACTATACGAAGAGAAGGTGTAAGAATTATGGATCGCCTTGAAAGAATCTCCAATAGACTCCCAAGATTCTATAAGCATTGGGAGCGGAACTCGCTTGTGTTTACTTTTCTTAGGGCAGTAATTAAGCAGCTTGATGAGGCAGAGGAAAGAATAATAGACATGATGAAGGCTCATTGGGTAGACACGGCTGTAGGGGATGAATTGGATAAACTGGGCGATCTCTTGGGACTAAGTCGACTCGCTGAAGAAAAAGACCCCCCATATAGAGCACGCTTGAAACGAGCAGTAACCGAGTATGAGGGAGGCGGAACAGTTTCAACAATTCTAGCAGCTGTTAAAGCATTAATCCGCGCACAAAGCGAGGAAGACGTGAAGATTATCGAAAATCCGCCGGCTTCAGCTTCCGCAGAGTTTGTGGTAAGGGCTGGAGATAAATGGACTCTGGGAAGCAACAGCATAGAAGACGCCCAACCTAACTTGACCATAGCTGTAGAAGAGACTGGAGAGGTAAGTAACCCTCAAATCATGAACCTTGACACTGGCGAATCCATAACCTATAAAGGGAAACTGAAAAGCGGACAAAACCTAGTGATAAAAAAGAAGAAAGCCCTGATAGATGACCAAGACATTTCACAAAAGATTTCTCCACAGACCGTCCCACGGCTTCTTAGGAGGGGCTCAACGTGGAAATACACTGAATCCCTTGAAAGGCTTGTTGGATTATTTGACACAGCGAAATTTGATGAACACACATTCGCTGTCAAGATACCCGCAGTCAAAATACATTTTGATTGGACCAGACTCCGGCCTGCTACCTTTGAGGTGAGAATCAAGTCAAAAGCTTTGGAGAGTAGCGGTTATTCTGTGCCTTATTTGGAGAATGTGGTAAAATCTATGAAGGCTGCGGGTGTAAATGCAATAATTAACGTTTCAGGATAGTGAATTAAAATGGTAGAATTTGAGCCGATAAAAAAGAATGCGGGTGAAGTTATCCGGTCTGAAGACTGGAACAAAATACAGGAAGACATAAAAGCTGACCTTGAAGAGCTTGAACGCAAACTTCAGGATTTGAAGGACTACACCGACAGCATGCAAGAAACCACAACTTTGCTGAACATAATTAGCCTTGGGGGAACCTCCTACAATCTGAATGAGGTAATACCGAACGAAATGACCAGCTACGAGTCTCCCATTGTAGGTCTGCTGACAAAACAGTGGCTCATGGAGAAGGGAAAAACGGGTGAAATCTGCAGATTCGGTGTTGTAACCCACCTAGACTCGATTGATTACTGGTCTGGCGCAGAGAACGGCGACAAGAAAGCGTTAGAAATCATTTTTGACTACATGGATGGAACCAATGCTGTTGTAGGCGGACTCTTTGTTCATGACCGCTCAAAGCTTAGACCAAAAGGCGCCGACAACCCCTATCTGGAGTATATACTGTCCCCAAACGAGTACGTCTGGTACAGATACAGAATAACCAACCCGAACCCACAAAAAGAGGTCCTGAACATCAGCTTCAGATGCACAAGCCCAGACTGCACTCCACGAATTGGCAACGTTTTACATTACAAGTCCAAAATTACACCTGCAAAGTCTTAACTGAGTGACAGGGAATGCTGACGGAAATCGAAGACAGACTCGTAAAAATCCTTCAGGAAAGAGTCGACGAGATACCAAAAGACAGCATTGTAGTCAACATGGAACCTGCGAAGTTACCGGCAGTAGCCATCTCTAGCCTCAGTTTCGAATTTAAGAACATGGGCTTAGTTGAAAACATAGATGAGGGAAACATCGAGATGGAGGAGCTGTTCAGCAGCGACGGCCTCAAGAAATCATATAGTCTAAAGGATAAACCTCTGCAAGAGACTGTTCAGGTGGAGTGCCCTCAAGGAACCTCTTTGACTGAGAGAAAGGACTTTGATGTAAATTATGAAAAAAGTTCAATAGATTTCAGCAAGGCTCCTCCAAAGGGCAAAAACAATCTGTTCGTCAAGTATTTGTCACATAAAAAGATCATGACCGTGAAGGGTCTGAAGATTAACGGAACCTACGCAATCGATGTGCTGCACACTGACAGAGCCAAAGCAGATTCACTTGCTGAAAAGGTGGTTAAAGCTCTTTTGCTGGCGGAGGACGAACTTGCTGCGGAAGGCATTGAATTGAAGCCTGTTGGCGGGGAGACTCTGCTGGAGCAGGGGAAGAAGACGGAGAAGATTCGGCTGAACTACTCGTTTGAAATGGAGATGCGCGTGAGGAAGATTATACCTCCAATAACGAAGATAACAGTTAGCCGCAAAACCGTTTAGCCCTGAAGGATTCACTGAAACAGTTGGAGATTAGAGCAGAAAAATGCCTGCGACCAAACTGCCTTACGGAAAGCCGGTTAAGCTTCTGGTTGACTTTCAGGGATTTCCTGACGGAAGGCTGGTGCTGTTTGAGATTTATAGGAAGAAGGGCGGAAACGAGGAGAAGGCCACTGAAGTGTACGGTGTGACAAAGGGAGGTAAGGGAGTGGGGCGATGGGTTCCGCTGGTTAAACGCAAAGCGGTTGCGCCTCTAGAGGAAAAGACCAGCGAGCAGGCGCAGGAAGAAAAATACTATTTCATCGCCAAGATTGATAAACAAGAAACCAAGTCAGGGGACATGGTGTTCACCTATCCAATTAGCATAAACTTAAAGGATGAAACTGGGAAGCCCCTTGACGGAGCTGAATGCACCATCACATTTTCGGACGGAAGCGAAGAAAAAGGAGTCTTCAAGAATGGGCAGGTCAAGTTTCAGAATGCGGTCTCTGGAAAGTTCAAGCTCAAACTAGAGGAGTACGATTTCGTTTTCGAATCCTAAACCGTGCCCCAATTCAGCTCTTACTGGCAGATTTTCAGCTTGCCTAACCTTCAGTTCGATCTGCTTGCGTGTGCACAATCTTCCATGAAACATTCAACAATACCTTCAACCACCATGGACACCCTGCTCTGTAACTTATTGCCTCGGCTTATTCTTCGTCCTCATATATTCGGTTAGCAAGCGGAAGCCACTTCTTAGAGGACTTTGCCCTGCTGATTTCAGCGTCTTTTTCTTCCTCAGTCATATCCAGAAACTCGTCAGAGTTTAACATCTGGTCTTCTTCATCTTCCTCAAACGCAAGCAACTGCCGCAGCCGCAGATAAGCTTCGTCGCAAACCCGCCTTGCAACTGGAGTTTCTTCAGTGCCGGGAGGAAGCGCCGGCAGTTTGATGTACCGTCGGTCTTTCAGCATCTTATCAAGCGCCTTGACTATCTTCACCCTGTTTTCCACTTGAATGTTCACGATGGTTTCCATATCCCAAACATAGTCTTCGGGAATGTCTGAGCTGAGAGCATCCAGCAGAGGCGTTAATGGCACATCCTCCATACTTAGCAAAACTGCAGCGGCCTTACTGGAATCCTCTTCATCGTCTGAATGCAAAAGCTCAACTACATCGCTGGGGTCTTTCCAGGAGTTTTCTGTTATGGTCTTTGCAAGTTTTTCAAGCGCTTCATCATCATCCGAGTCAGTCTCGCGGATGATCATGCCAACCTCTTTAGCGTACACGTCCAGTTTTCTGTTGTCCCTTCTCAAAATGTATTCATGGGTCGCCCCATCGCCAACTTCAAGTACCACCCTGTTTCTTTCAGTGTCAAGCCTGAATGTAATCGTGTTTACTCCATCGGTCACTGTCACTGTTTCATTGTCAACGCTTTTTCTGATCTCTGCACGCTTTGCCCAGCCTAATTTTAGCCCCTTCTCAAGATGCTCTCTGAGTCGTATGCTATCGCTTCCGGGGATACTGTTCCATTTGAACAAGAAATACGCTCCATCCACCATTCGGTCCCCTTCCATTTCTATTACATCTGGCGTAATACAGATAAGAATATCGTGTCGCTGAAAAGACATAACTTAATCAAACAGGACAACCTGAAATCTAAAAATTTGTGACTCCCAATTAATAGACTCGACATTCTGAACGTATACTCCTCAATTTTTTGTTAGTCATTTTTTTAGCGTACTCAAGGCTTTTCCACCACGGTTTGAAATTGTTCTCTTTATTGTAGGCCAACAAATAGTAGAGCCACAGCGTTGGAACCCTCGAAGTTGACGGATTCTTTGTGAAGTATGCATACTTATCTGTTGGCGGCTTCGGTCGTTCCCACCCCTTATACTCCTTCTTTCTCACAATATGCCAGAAATGAGTATAAGAGCTGCAGCCAAAATGGCAGAACGCTCTACACTTTATGTTAGTTGCTCCCAGGTCATAAGGCTCGTTTATTGTTTTTTGCCACCCCTCGCGCAGAAGTATGTAAGCCTTTTTTTTCCAGTGCTTCCCCTCCTTTTCTCTTTTGATTCGACCAAAATATCTGTGTGTGCTAGATTCGTAGGTGGGAGGCCAGACAAGTGACCATAACTCAAATGGGAGAGTTATTTTTTTGAGAGATTTGCGGGCTTCGGGATGGCGACTAAATGGATGTCGATATTTTTTTGGTGGTGCACCGCTCTCTACTGGAACCGGAATGAAGTGATAGTTATGGTGTTCAATGTCTTTCAATGGGACTAGAACGTAGGGATAACCTAATCGAAATAACCCGCTTTTGTCTCCTGTAAAAGTTCCGATCCCCACTGTCCCTTCCCAGTGGTCACCCTTCTGATGAAGTGTGGCCTCGCCTGTATAGGTGTGGAAGCAGGCGCCCCTCCCATAACGTGAATGCCCAGAATATATGACAATGAGGTATGGAGGACCCTCCGTTTCTAGTGCCTGCTTGAAGTCTTTCTTACTTACAGTCGTTACTATTACATATTTTACCTTCTGTTCTTCATTGGTGTATGTGCCTACTCGGCGAACGCTCTGTAACACACCCAGATTGTGTTCATTCAGTATCTTTCTTATCTTAGCTGGGTCATCCTCAATCTCGAATTTGTCTTGAAACTTTTCACGTAAAAACTGGAATGCCGGCACAAGATATTTCCATCGTGAAAAAGGAAGAAGTTTAGGATGCTGCTTTACGATCCTAGCGTTTCTCTCAGTGTCTTCTTTATGAGACTCTATTCCGAGGGCTAACACAATTAATCGAGTTTCTATGATTTGACGCACAACGCCTAAAAACGTGGATGCACTCTCGACGATTGCTTCGGCGGACTTAGCCATTATTTTTTAACCTATTCAGTCTCAGTGTTTGAAAGTCAGCTATTAGCTTTTTCATTTATATCTTGTGATTAAAGAAAATGATAAATCTCCGCGCCATTATTACATATCGTTGGTTCTAGAAAATGGGTGAACCATACGCTCACAAGTCAATGGAGTTCAAAGCCTTCGGCGTTTCAGACCCTCATCTGGCAAAGGATCTTAACACAAGATTCGCTGATCTTCCAGAGCCTCAAAGGCATGTGCTGGAGACATACTCGGGCAACTGGATGCGCGATTTCTCGCAGGTTTTTGTTCCGATGGTAATTGACAAGTGCGCATGCATCAAAAAGGAGATTAATTTCACTCAACTATTCGCCAAGAAACCGGACAGCACCACAATAGGGCGACGCGGCGCAGAAGAGCTTGTCACTGCACTCCTGAAAGTTGTTGCGACAATAGAATTAGGCGAACCCATAGGCGACAAGGTTATTACACCCGAAAATCTGGGACAATACAAGACCGAAGACCACATGGATAACCCGGCTGGGCTCCGTTTAAAGGAGCTTGTGGTCAGGGTCGGAGGAGAATACGTTACCGCCAGCGGCAATGACCCCGGAGTGTCGGAGGCGAGAAAACGGGACATAAGCTCAAGCGCGTTTAAAGGAAAACTTCAGCTTGAAGAGCCGAAACTCTATGAGGTTGGAGAAAGCGGGCTTGCGTCTCACATCTACGGCACAATAGAGTGGATAAAGCAGACGTTCATGAAGGCGGTTACCAGTGACCCGCGGCACAACAGGATGCTATTCGGAACTGGACTACACGGCGTGGAAGACTATTTTGGGCATGCAAACTTCATCGAGGTTGCCCTGAATTCTTTAAGAGACCAAACTGTCGTGGACACTCTTTTCGAGAAATGTCAGGTGCCTCCAGAGGAACAGAAGAAGCTGATGCGGTCAAAATGCTACAGGGGAGACAATGTTAGGCAGCCCATCACGACAGGAACGTTTGGGGAACTGGATACTAGAATTAGCATAGCCCACAGTCTGCTCCCGCTAATAGATGTCTACTTTGATCGCCTTGACAAAGCAATCGACGTTTTCTTGGGTCTAATCGAGGAAGACAAGGCGTCTACGTGGGATAAACTGAAAGAGCTGACGGCAAAAAATAGGGCAGCTTTCGCGTTGACTCTCCTGTTGGAGGGAATGGACAGGGCGGGAATCCGCATGCCCATCTTGTATGTGGAGACAATCGAGTTAAGCCTCCCCACCATGCTTCTTCCTGACGAAATAGCAAAAGAACTGCAGGGCTTCGAGTTCCCAGTGGATATTGAAGTGAAATATGTTCCGCCCACTCAAGCAGTCATGGAATATAAGAAATACTATAAAGTCATCAAAGCTGCAATGCCGCATCTCAAGAAACTGAAGAAGATGGTGACTGAAGCAATTCTGTCCATGTTACCTGCCGAAGTAAGAAAGATGATTGAGACCTGGAAAATGCTTCAAGACGCATATGAAAGATTCCGAAAGTATCTCAAAAACAAAATCCGCATGATTATTCTGCTGATAATCCAGGACATACTGGGAATGGACCTTGAAGATTTTGCCGCCAAGAAGCACAAGACGCTGGAGGAACTGGCTGAGGACACCCGAGGTTTAGCTATCCATATTCTGGAAACCATCACTCATTGGGAGGCAAAAACAGCTCTTGAGGTACGCATCGAGAAGGGTGGTGACCTTTACAAGATGAAAAAAGACAAAAGAATCGTGCCGGAACATGACGACCCGCGAGAGCTTCCGCCTTCACACTCTGAAGTTTGCAAGGATCACCCTCCAAAATCCAACAGGTCACTATTCTATGAGCTGCAAATTGAGTTGGCAGTTAATGCTGACAAGCACCTTGCAGTGCTGATGCATGATGTTTGGAGTGAAGCCTCCCCAGAGACAAAGATTATCGCCAATGCTTCGTCTCTTCTGAGCGCAAGCGATCTGGAGAGGTTGAATAAGGAGGCGGCGATGGTGGCTGAAAGAGAGAAGAAGCGGGCAAAGAAGATGCAGCGCACGTTCGCCCAGAACGATTCAGGTCTTTCTCCTGCAATGGTGAAGCTGTTGAATGCTGTTGACCTTTACGTTTCGCATCCTGAAGAGTCGAAATGGTGGATAGACGTAATGAAGAACTTCAGTTACAGAATCGAGGATGATATCAGCAAGCGCAATGAGACAAGGAGCCATCGGCTTACGTCGGCTAAAAAGTAGAAAAACAGCCAATAACTTTTTTGGTGGGTAACTAGGACTGTTTTTTGGTTGAAGCCGTAGAAGATTCTGCCGCAAGTTTGAAGTTAAATGTTGCGTTGTCCAGTTCCAGTCGCACGTCGCTTGGAAGGCCCTCACAGGAGAGCAGAAGTATTTCCTCTCCTTCCGTTACTGTGCCTTCGCCGAGAACGTTTTTGTTTTTGTCTAGAACCTTGTAAGCTGCCTCTCCCTCGAAAGTTAACGCTTCGCCGTTGTAGTCGTAGAGTGCTATCCTGACAAGATTTTCGATACTGCAAGTTATTCTCTTCTTCTGAAACACGCCGGGTTTGCCGTACAGTTCACATTTCTTTGCCTTCTTTCCGCCTGGGGTGTGGCTTTCAGGGTCGTTTGGGGGTCCCTCATGGCAGAGTTTATGGAATTTGAGTTCTGGCTTGTTTTCAGAGTCAAAGAATAGAATCTCGACGCGACGGTCTGTTAGACTCTTTGAATGTTTTGTGGTATGGTGGCTTTCGCCGCAGCCAACTATTTTTTTGCCGTCTACAAACTTCAGGGCGTTTCTGTAGTCATCCAAACGGGAAACGTCGGATCCATAGCCCAGCGCTTCAGCGAGCATCAGCATGTAAAAATCGAAGAAGGCGCCCCAAGTATCAGAGTTAATTACCCCCTTCTCTTCGATGGACTTGCTGAACTGTTGGTTGTAGGTCTCCTGAAACGCTTTGATGGCTACTTTTGTTTTAGACCCCAAGATGTTATCGGCATCGCCTGGGTCGCAACCCCATCCCCAATTATCTGATATCCATTTCAGGATTTTCTGGTAATCCTCGATTTTGCTTTTTCCCCCATCCTGAGGAGAGACAGTTTTCACCCAGTCGCCTTTTTGACCCAGCAGGAGATGCAATGCGTTTTCTGCCCGCTTTTCTGAGAGCATCTGATTGTATGCTGGGGGACCGCTTTTGTCCGTGTGCCCCGCCACCAGCAGCATCTTGGAGGGATTCTCCTTGGCGTAGAGGTAACAGCATGCTAGGCTGTTGATGGCTCCGGGCAAAACAACTGCGCTGTTGTGATGGAAATTTATGTCCTCAACTTCGAAAAGGTCAGCGTGTTTAAGTTCAAGTGTGATCATTAGGGCGTCTGAGGTTTCTTCTTCTCCCTCGGCTTCGACTAGGAAGTAGTATTCCTGTTCCTCCTTCAGTTCTGCTCCTGCAAGGTCATCTAGCGAAAGACTCCAAGAGGCTTCAATCTTTTTTCCTTTCACTTCCGCCTCGATTTCAGTTATATACCCTGTTTGAGAACTGCCGCTTTCCCATATCATGAACCTCGCTGGGGTTCCATCTTCAAACTCTTCCACCTCGGCGATGAGCTTAACTTCTTCATCAAGTTTTGCCCGTTCCCTGTCCCAATTCGCGCTTGTGATCTTGCCGGGCTGCCCAAAATCTACCTTCACAATTTTCTTTTCGGTTGTTTGCGGGGGTGGAGGCGTTACTGGCGCTCCTGCCGCTGTTTCTCCTATGAAAACTGTTCCCACAGCCACAACTGTTCCAGTTGGAGCGTCAACTGGGTCGTTGCATGTCATAGCTGTGTCTCCCTGTCTGGCGGCTGGTTTGCCGTTTATGAAGACTCCTGTGCTTCCAACAATAATTTTTCCTTGATTTGTGGGTGGCTTTTGGAAGGGTCCTCCAGCTGGGATGTGGGGTGGCATGTTTGTTGCTCCGCTTTGTACCGTCGCCGCCGGTTTCTTTTCAATAAACACATCAGTGCTAAGCCCGGTAGTTAACATTCCGTTAAAGGGCATAGGTGTTGGCGTAGGTACAGGTGCTCCAGCAGCCGCTGGAATCATTAGAATATGAATGTCAGTGCCGACAATCTTGTCGCCCTGCTTGGCTGCTGGTTTACCCAAGCTCTCACCCTTGAGTTGGTGCTTGCTTCGCTCCACATGCACTACAGAATTTTGCTGTAGCAGGTATCACTGCTCCGCAGTGACAAACCTTAGTCATTGGTCCCCCAAAATTCTGGGGAGACGATCCACAATTGTTACAATAGCGCGCCTTGTCAGATAATCTGGTGCCGCATTCCATGCACCACCTTGATTTGGAGATGGCTTCTGGAACTGGTGTCACTGGACTTGGGGTCACTGGACTTGGTTTCACTGGTTTTTTTCGCCTTTTTAAAAGAAATATAACTACAACTATTACAACTATAGCAACTACAATTGGAACTATGATCAGGATCCACGGGAAACCGCCGTTGCCGTCGCTAATTGAAATACTATCCAATAAAGACTTGACTTCATTCCAGTCTTCATTCGTTGCAGTGTAATAAGCATATGCATTTAAAAATACGCCATTCTTGACAAACACTATTTCCAAGCGATTAATGTCTAGTTCAGAATCATAGCCAATGGCATATCCTGCTACTTCCCCGGCGATAGTCGTTGTTCCTGTTTCATCTAGTGGATACTCTTCGTGGTATTCCAAGAACATGTTGCCGGCTTTTGATTTCAAAGCAGACTCTGTCAATGTATAATCTGGTGCTTTTTCGTAGTAAAGCATAACAAAATCATAGTTTTCTCCATCCCAATAAACTAGCAGTCCAGCTCCTTCAGGATCGTATTCAGAATACTCTTCGGGATAAGGGGTTTCCGATTCTAGATACCAATTTGCAGGTAGAGTTACTGTTGGTTTTGAAATGGATTTTGCGCATGAAGCAATAGGAAACGAAATTGCAAGACAACATAAAATATATCCAATAAACGCAAGAGATTTTTTCATTCTCTCTCCCACAACCATTTTCTGTCTATTTTCAAATAAGACTTTTGGTTGCAACTCGTTAAAGCAGACATAAATCACACGCGAGGTTGGTATTAGTCATTCTGAGTTTTACATCAGGATAATTTGAGGGTGGGTGACAAAAGGCTTGTCGCTATTCTTGGTTGAAGATCTATACACTAACTTGACTCTTGATCTGGTTGAGCTGCGCCGCATTCAGCGCAGAAGTTCGCAACAATAGGAATTACGGCCTTACAGTTTCTGCATCTTTTAGTGTCTACTCCTCCAGGAGGACTCCTACCACACTCTGAGCACTTCTTGGCTAAATAAGCCATTTTCGCGCCGCAATGCATACAATATCGTTTCTTCTCCATGAAACTCACTGTTATGCTTGTTCCCTTCAACCCCTTTGCATCAGCAGACAAAGTAACCTCCCCAGCACTCCTAGGAGATACCAAAACAGACTTAGCTTTATCTTTGCCCTTAGGAATCTTCGTCAAAGGCTCCTCTATCTGTCCCATCGTCGAATTAAGCTTGATCTCAGTGTCAGACAAAGCGGACACCGGATTGCCCTCTTTATCCAGCAGTTCGATGATTATGGATGATTTTGATTTGCCATCTGCGATTAGCTCGCTAGGATCTACAGTAATCCTAATCTTAGTGGGTTTAGAAACCTTCTCTTTCGGTTCCCTTTTCTTAAGGAAGAAGAACCACAACAAAACCACAGCTACGATTACTGCTATGATTATGGGGATTAGTATCCAGAAAGGAAATCCGCCAGCCGCCGCCTCCTTTACTGTAACAAGAATCGTAACTGTGTGAAAGTTGCCAGCCGCATCCCTGACCGTCAAAGTTACTATGTAATCACCTTCAGCCTCGTAAGTGTGCTTAGGTGCTACTCCGGTTCCTGTAGTTCCGTCTCCAAAATCCCATTCATAACTGACTATGCCAACATTGTCGCTGGAGCTAGCAGCACTGAAGGGCACCACCGATCCAAGGTCAACAGTCCTATCGCTACCCGCATTTGCAAGCGGCGGTTCATTGTCGACACCATCACCATTGCCTGACGGTGGAACAGTTATGCTTTTTGTGGTTGTGCCTGTTAATCCGTCATTATCTGTGACGGTTAAGGTGACGGTGTATGTGCCAGATGAGGAGTAAGAATGACTGCTTGTTGCTCCGGTTGTCGTTTTTCCATCTCCAAAATCCCAAGCGTAATTAGTGATTGTTCCATCTGGGTCACTGCTGCCCGAAGCATCAAAGGCAACTGTTTGGCCCACTTCAGGAGAGCTGGGTGAACTGGTGAAAGAGGCACTGGGAGCTTGGGGCTCAATTTCATGTGGAGCAACGGTTATGGTTTTTGTGGTTGTGCCTGTTAATTCGTCGTTATCTGTGACTGTCAGGGTGACTGTATATGTGCCAGCCGATGAGTAAGAGTGAGTTGTCGTTATTCCAGTTGCAGTGGCTCCATCACCAAAGTTCCATGAATACGTGGTGATTGTTCCATCTGGGTCACTGCTGCCCGAAGCATCAAAGGCAACTGTTTGGCCCACTTCAGGAGAGCTGGGTGAACTGGTGAAAGAGGCAACAGGAGGCTCCGGAGGTGGAATGACGGTTATGCTTTTTGTGGTTGTGCCTATTTTTCCGTCGTTGTCTGTGACTGTCAGGGTGACTGTATATGTGCCAGACAAAGAGTAAGAATGAGCTGTTCCCATTCCTGTTCCTGTGTTTCCGTCTCCAAAGTTCCATGCGTAATTGACTATCGCTCCGTCAGGGTCAGAACTGTCCGATGCATCAAACTCTATGGGTTCACCAGCCACTTGAGTTTCATGTGAACTACCAAAAGAAGCAATGGGAGAAATATTTGGTCTAGGGAATACAAATATTGCACTTGTCACTGATGCTGCGATGAATTTACTATTTGGAGATACCGAAAGATAACCCACCATTTGTCCTGTTTTATAAGAATCAATGAGCTCACCGGTGTGAATATCTAGAAAATATATGTTATTATCATAAGAACCTGCAACCACATATTCACAACTTGGCGATATCTCGATTGCTCTAACATTCCCCTGTGCGGAATAAGTCCATAATAGTGTTCCATTGACATCAAAAAGCTTGACTTCATAATTGGCGGGTCCAATTCCTTCAAAAAGACCGGTGCCAACTGCAACATATTTGTTATCTTTGGATATTCTTACCTGTGATACCTGACTCGTAGTTTGGTATGTCCATAACTGTGAACCATTTTCATCAAGAAGGTAAACCTTTCCGTTGGGTAAGCCAAATCCGATAAGGGTTCCATCCGCAGATAGGTCAAAGTCCCCAACCCAAAATTGCTCCTCCTCCATGGAATACTCCCAAATCAATTGACCACTATTACCATCTATTCCATAGAGTGAAGAATATCCTTCTCTTAGGACAATGCTTTCACCATCGTCAGAAATTTTGATTAGATTGGGTTGAATCGAGTCTGGAAAAGGAGCAACATAATAATATTCCAGTGTATTGGCGTTAATTTTGAATAAGAGGTCATCTACATAGTCAACTCCTACCAGATAATTAAAATCGGGTGTAACAGCCCAATAGTTTGCACCTTCAGTTAATTCTTGAATAATTCTTCCTGTTAAGGGATCAAAAATTCGTGGACCACCACTTCCAGTAGTCAGTATACGCCCTCCATCTTCACGTATCTTGACATAATTAACTCCGCTAGTTGAGACATTCCACATTACTTGACCGTTGCTATCTATGAAAATTAGGTTATAAATAGGACTAAAAAAACCTCCACCTTGAATACAAACCAGACTTCCATCGTTGTTGGCTGCTATATTGTAAGAAGCTATCTCATATGCCCATAATGGCTCAAATTCCTGGGCAGATAAAGGTAGAATTCTGAAGGAAGTAATTAGGACAAAAGCTAGCAAAAGTGCAGAAATTATTCTCAATTTGGTTCGCTTTGTTGAAATCCGGTTTGAGGAGAAGTCTTCCACCATGTTTTTCACTTCACCTTTTATATAGTGAAGATATTATTGCATATCTAGGCTTTATATAACTTCTTAAGTTAAAGATTTGACTTCCATGTATTTCAAAGAAGACCATAAGTTCCACCTAAACCCAAAATCTTCACTTGACACAGACAATTGTTTAAAGAAAGATTACCCTATAATTAAGTGAACAAGAATCTATAGGGTAATGTTTTCCTAATCCTTTGGTTGGCTTGCTCCACATTCAGGACAGAAGTTCGCAACAATTGGAATTACGGCCTTGCAGTTGTTGCATACTTTTGTGTCCACTCCAGCAGGGGGACTCTTACCGCAATCCGAGCATTTTTTGGCTGTATAAGCCATCTTCTTCCCGCAATGCATACAATAGCGTTTCTTCTCCATGAAAGTCACAGTAACGTTGGTACTGCCTAAATCCTCAACGATAGCAGACAGAGTAGCCGTACCCCCCTCCCTAGGGGAAACCAAAAGAGTCTGCTCCTTCTCTTTTCCTTTGGAAATCTGGACAACAGGCTTCTCTATCTTACCCATTGTGGTAGTCAGCTTAATCTCAGTATTTGCTGGAGCCGGCACTAGCTTCCCGTCTTTGTCAAGCAATTCCACAGTAATTACAGATTTTGTTTTTCCATCAGCCAAAATCTCAGCAGGCTCCGCGGTGATTCTGAATTTTATAGGTTTTGGCACCTCTTCCTTAGGCTTTTTCTTCTTTAGAAAATACCAAATAACTAAAGCTGCTATTACTATTGCCACTATGATAGGAATTAGGATCCAGTACGGAAATCCTTCAGCTTCATCGGGACCGGGCACTTCAGTCACTTTTATTGTACGTGTGGTGTCTGCTGTATTTTCGTCATTGTCTTCTACGGTTAGGGTGACTGTGTAGGTGCCTTCTGAATCGTAAGAATGAGTAGCTGTCTTTCCCGCTCCTGTGTTCCCATCGCCAAAATCCCATATGTAATTTACGATTGTTCCATCTGGGTCACTGCTGCCCGAAGCATCAAAGCTTACACTCTCTCCTTCTTCTGGAGATAGAGGTGAATGAGTAAAAGAAGCAACAGGAGATTGAGTGGGAGATATGAGCGGGGTGACTGTTATGGATTTTGTGGCTACGTCTGTTAACCCGTCGTTGTCTGTGACTGCAAATTCAACTGTGTATGTTCCAGCTGATGAGTAAGCGTGAGACGCGGTCTCTCCGGTTCCGGTGCTTCCATCTCCAAAGTTCCATTCGTAACCTACGATTGTCCCATCTGGATCATTGCTGCCCGAAGCATCAAAGCTTACTGTTTGGCCCACTTCAGGAGAACTAGGTGAACTGGTGAAAGAAGCGATAGGAGCTTTGAGACCTAGTGGAGGGACGGTTATGGATTTTGTTTCGGTGTCTGTATTTCCATCATTGTCTTCTACGGTTAGGGTGACTGTGTAGGTGCCTTCTGAATCGTAAGAATGAGCGGCTGTCTTTCCCGCTCCTGTGTTCCCATCGCCAAAATCCCATATGTAATTTACGATTGTTCCATCTGGGTCGCTGCTTCCTGAAGCATCGAAGCTTACTGTTTCACCTACCTCTGGAGAATGGGGGGAACTAGTGAAAGAGGCACTGGGAGCTTGGGGCTCAATTTCATGTGGAGCAACGGTTACGGATTTTGTGGTTGTGCCTGTTAATCCGTTATTATCTGTGACTGTCAGGGTGACTGTATATGTGCCAGCCGATGAGTAAGAATGAGACGCTGTAATTCCAGTTGCAGTGGCTTCATCTCCAAAGCTCCATTCGTAACCTACGATTGTCCCATCTGGATCACTGCTACCCGAAGCATCAAAGGTAACTGTTTCGCCCACTTCAGGAGACAAGGGTGAATTGGTGAAAGAGGCACTGGGATTCTGTAGCGCTGGCTGTGGCGCTAACCATGAGACAACATTGACGAACAGGTTTTTTCCTGTTTGAGTCATAGCTGCAGGCGAAGCGTCGAATCCCCATAAAACATAACGATCGTCTTGCTGTATCAAAGGATAATGGTTAGAATCGGTTACTTCGCGACCTAAAGGAGTGACACCCTCAACAGGAGATGGCATATAGACACCCAGATGTCGAGTTGATCCGCTATAGACATCAATTATGTTATCAGACGGTATACTGATTTGATTGGGGGATTGAAAAATCTGATGGCCAACATCAACAGCATACAAGGATTTTTGTGATCCTACCCAACACTGCCCCCAGTCAATGTATATATCAAGTACGCTAAAAAAAGAGGAGCCACCAGTTCCAAGTCCCAGTATAGGTTTGCCGGTTCCATCTATTGCTGAAACTGCAGCCTCAGGTTCCCATGAATAAAAGGCTCCTGTTTCAGCGCCTATAACAATAAGTCCATAGCTACTATAGTCCCAAGTTGCAGCATCCGAACTAGGCACCAAATCAACAGTCATACCATTTGCTGTCAACAAGGATCCGTAGCTTTCTGCAGAAGCAAGATCTGAGGAATAAATAAAAGCCACAGAAACTGAAGCTCTGACTTGAAAAACAGGAACTAGAACCAGTAGAAACGCGAAAACGCCAACCATAATTCTTAATTTGTTGTTCATTCTTTTCCATCCGTTTTGCTTATGGAATCATCATCGGAATGCATGAAAAACTTTCTCTCGGGTACATCAAATCCCCTCAGACATATTTCATATAGAATTCAATAAAAGAATATATATACCTATGGTTGCACCCAAAAGTGCACAATCGCTCTCTACAGCCTAACTTCTAAACAAGACTACGGACACGATTATCAGAGATTTTGCTTCAATATTGGAGAATAAGGGAAAAATCGGATCCATCAAGATTTCTGATTACAAGTTAGCTGATGATCAAATAGGTTCCAGTTAAGTTGGAAATATGGGAACCCAAGAAAAGAGGAGTTTGCGGGACAAAAACGGGTGATATCTCCATCTGTCTCTGGTTCAAATCTAGCATACGACAATTTTAAACCATTTTTCATAGAAAGATGATGAAACAATAATCATTTTGTTACAGTTGAGCTTTGGGACCTGCTAATATCAGAAAGCGGAAATTGGGCGTATTTTTGTATTTAATTGGCAAAACAGGGTTTTTTTCAATAGATTTATTGGTACAACTGTTGTTTCTGGATTAGGCAATTCTTGGTGAGGGCCAGCTATACTTGTTTTTCTTATCTCATGTAAACCAGTCATTTTGAACAAATCAATTAGAGCTGATACGAAATCTGATACCAACGCAATTTGTAATAGGAATTCCACCTAGTGTAGACATAATAAGTCTTATATGTGGTTAAATTGCATAATTGTATTTTCGGTTAACGATGAAGAAGAAAATTTTGTTAATGGTGCTTTCAGTTTTTCTATTGTGTTCAATGAGTGTAATGCTGGGAAATGCCCAAACCGGAACTGTAGGAGTTAATGCTGGTGACTGGTACAAGTGGGACTGGAATTATGACTGGAGTTCTGACAATGAAAGTGAAACAATGCCCTCCGGTATGGACTTTATGATGTTGATGGATTGGACTAACTTGTCAATTATAGATGTTACCGGCTCAATTGTTACTTATACAGGTACAGTACACTTAAAAAATGGCACTGAGCAAACTGTTGAACAGCCAGTAACGTATGATGTAAATAATCGCACAGACCTCTCGAACCTTTTTTTCATTTCCCCTAATCTTGGCGCAAACGATATAGCCTTTAGTGCTGGCGGAGAGGTTGTTGGAGACCTGATGATAAATGAGACTGTAAGCAGGACGTATCCAAGTGGTACAAGAGAAACAAATCACATATCATTTACGAATGAAACTACTACTAATGGTAAAACAGAGATTACTTCCTTTGATTCTTACTGGGATAGGTCCACTGGAGTCATGGTTGAAATGGTGGTGACCGTGACAACATATGAGGGAGGTTATACCACGACTGTGAATATGGGTATGATACTTGATGAGTCAAATGTATGGGTAGTACCCGAGTTTCCAACATGGATACCAATAGTAATTGCATCCATCGCACTTGTGACAGTCATAACACTCTATAAACGGAAATTAGCCAGAATAACAACTATAAGACATTAGTCCTCTACTCCATTATTTCCCCCCTTTTTTAAGAACCAATCAACAAGCTTATTCCTTGTAGACATAAATGATGGATTCTTTAATACCAGAAGTGAACTTAAAGACCGATTCTTACCAAATTACTCCATTTATTTTCCTCAAATAATATTTGGCATACTACTATTGGAATTTTGTTATTACTCCATAAAATGATGATTACACTGATTACTAAGAGAATTATGGGTTTGGGGTTAAAATCTAACAATCCATACCCAAACTTTCCTTGTGTGCACAATTACTGCGTTGGTTTCATAAAGCGTCGTAGCAGAACTAGTCAAGAGTCCAACTTTTCAATTTTAGATTAAGATTCTGACCTTTCTCGCTTAATTATTAACTCTCCCTTCAAATATTGTTGGTTATACATTTTCTTAATCCTTAGAATATTCTTGACCTTATCTTCAGTTTCTTTCTCACAGATTTCAATTTCCCCATCAAAAAGACCTAATATGGCTTGTACTTGATCCGGAGAATGCATAAGAGGATTGATCAGAGCAAGAATGGTGAATCCTTTTGATTTCAACTCAGAAACAAGTCTACTTACCCATTTTCTAGTTATTATAGAGCCATGCTGAAGTAAAACGTCCGAAATGATATCTATACAAATACGCTTAGCTCCACTAGACGTTGATTCCAGCCTTCGAAGGGATTTGGTCAGCGCAATATCAATATTTGATAGATTACTAACTCCATCTAGATTGAATACATTGGGTAAGCTCATATCAGATTTGTTTGCAGATGGATTGGAAAGAAAAAGATAAAAATTTCCAGGATGTTCTTCGGCGAAAGACCTCCCATTTTCTGAGTCTAGAGCAAGGTAAAACGTCACTTCGCCTACATTAATTCCTGCTCTCAAAAAATTCTTAATTAGAATTTCCCGTTCATCATTGGAAGGTGAAGTTATTATAACGGCGTATTTTTCAGGTAAGCCTCCGAACAAAAAATTGTCTAAATCTTTGTATCCAGTTGAAATACGTTTTGCAGGAATAAATTCATTTTTGTATCGAATTGGGTTTACTTCAATTTGGTTCTTTTCAGAATGTTCTTCATTTCTAGTAGTGAGGATAAAGGCTGATCCGAAAATATTAGTCTTTCTAGAAGAGACTTTACCTACAAGTTTGCTCTTTAACTGTTCTATCTCATTCTCAAAAATCTTCCTGTCTCCAGAAGTGAATTCTCTTCCTAAAATATCAATAAGATAATCGAAATGAACAGTAATCAATCTATCAGAATGCGATTGTGAATTTTCCAAAGGATTAAATGAAATTTTAAGAGTGATATCATAATCTTTAAACTCGGTTGAAGAGTCGTTCTGAAGGCTCATCCGTTTTTTGAATATAAGGAGTCTAGGTTTAATCGAGTCTTTTTGAGCATACTTAAGATTTAGAAAAAAATCCCTCGAAATATTATATGCTCTTGTTACATGCATGCATGCAGAGTCAATTATAAAGGAGTCAGATATTTTCACTGAGAATCCAACTTCCTAAGTTTTTGGGAACAATAGAATATAAAACTTGTTAGAATTAGATTGTTCTTTGTGTGCGAGTGCGCGTTTTTTTCTTTCTTTGTGGGTGAGAGAGCGGGCGAGCGAGTGGGTGGTCGGTGAAGCACACACGTACACGCAAGTACACGGATACACGTATACACGCGCCCGTGTGAACACGCATGGGTTTGGGGGTTAAACTTTAACCTTTTTCTCTTCAGTTTGGGGAGTATTCATTGCTCATCCAGCTTGAGCAGCCTCATCAGACTTGGCAGCACGATCAGCTTTAGTGCCTTCTTTAGCCCGAGCAGCCTCATCAGACTTGGCAGCACGATCAGCTTTAGTGCCT
>Ga0209427_10001069_pt1 | contig 31027 bp, 29 predicted proteins | sample DeeMarSWOR136_30_FD_187465 | JGI IMG/M metagenome (GOLD analysis project Ga0209427, IMG submission 187465) | Marine sediment microbial communities from White Oak River estuary, North Carolina - WOR-1-36_30 (SPAdes) (version 2) | ecosystem: Environmental > Aquatic > Marine > Intertidal zone >...
TGAGATTGAGTTGATAGGAAAATATTTTATCTGCCAATATAATTAAACGACCTAATCAAATTTTATAACCATTTTATTGAGTACAAAGTAACATCCCCCCTTGCCCCCCTTCAAAGGTGGGAATCCTCGAAAGTCCCCCTTTGAAGGGGGATTTAGTGGGATGTTCGAGTTAAATCTGATCAAGTAGTATTAACTTTTATACTTTTTTATCCAGTTGGATTTTTTAGATTTAAAAATTGTTTTTTGAAAATTATTTGATATTTGAATTTTGAGTTTTAGAATTTTATCCAAGTACAAAGTTAATTAAAAAATAATAAGAAAAATACAGGACTGAAAGGAGCAACAACATGGTATCTGGATTTGGTGATATGAGTCTGTCGCTGGCGATTGCAGCAATTGGTTCGGGATTGGGAACAGGTGTGGCAGGTATGGCAGCTATTGGCGCCTGGAAACGGGCGTTCATGCAAAACAAAGCCGCGCCATTTATCCTCGTTGCATTTGCTGGTGCGCCACTCACCCAGACAATTTACGGAATGATTTTGAGAAATGCCATCCAGGGCGCTAACCTGCCACCAGAAAGCTATTTGCATCAGATTATTCTCGGTGCATTTGCAGGCATCGCCATGGGAATGTCCGCCTACATGCAGGGCAAAGCTGCAGCCAAAGGCGCCGATGCACTGGCAGAGACAGGCAAAGGATTTGGTAATTACCTGATGGTTGTTGGAATTATTGAGACTGTGGCACTATTTGTAATGGTATTTACCATGACGGCGATACCGAAGATGTAAGACATTCCAAAATTATCATCAAAATTTGAAAATATGTATCCCTTAAAATGCAATGCTTTTAAATTTGTAAGTATTGCATTTTTTTTATGATTCAAAATTTTTAAACACTCAAATCAAGCATCCACTCAAAATTATATGCCAAAATAATTAACAGAATTATTGATAGCAGAATAATAAGAAATAAAGAGTTTAATAATTCTACTATAAATTATTCTGCGATAAAATCTTTATTGCAATTTATTATAAATGATGTTTTTAACGTCTATTATTGACGGAATACCAAATCAATTAGTTTCTACTATATCCACCGTCTTAATCACTAAAAAACCATTCTTCCGTGTGAAATAAGTAAGCTTTGTACCATCAGCAGACCATTGGGGACAAATATCTTCAGCAGGATCATCAGTTATTCGTCGCAGATTTGAGCCATCGGCATTGACAACGTAGATTTCTTTATTTCCGTCTTGATCAGAGACAAGGGCTATCTTCTTACCATCAGGAGACCAGGTGGGTGTTTGACCTTCAGCGATTGAGATATCCAGTTTTGTCTTGTTTCCAGTACTTACGTCATAGATGTTAAGCTCCTTTTTGCCGTTTGTGCTGAAAATGATACACAATTTCTTATGCCCTGGCGACCATATTGGTTTTTCTGTCTTGAATTTTTGTTTGTTCCTTAGCTTCCAAAACCATTTCTGTAAGAGTAAGTAAATAAAGATCGTTAAAGCCAGTAGAACTTCTCCTAAGTAGTTTTTGATAACATCAAAAACTGCCTCCATAATCCGATTCGACATATATACACCTCCCTTGAATTTGTTATATTTTATACAGCAGCAAAGGCTATTTTCGATTGCTAATATAGCTGAAAAAAATAAGTAACGCAATAGTGGAAACCGTAATACGGTTAAAATTAGAGTTATGGTCGGCGAAAACTTTGTGAAGGTTTGAGGTATGCCACTGGATGCTGGAAAGTATATCTGAGAAAATTGCTTTATAATTCCGCAAATTCCACTTTACCTTTAATCAAATAACCTTTTCCCCTCCCGATCTCTTTTGGAATAAGATCCTCTGCCGCAATTATTTTCAGCTTTTGTCGAATTGAGGATATCCATGACCGAATAATTTCGTCATATACCGTAATTCGCCTTGAGCTAAAAACCTGTTCTAACATATCCCATTCAATTTGTCCTCTGTTATTTTCAATATGCGATGAGAGACGATACTCCCAGCCCTGTGGGATTCTTTTCCAATCTGAAAATCCTTTTTGGTGAGCTTTTAAATTCTTATACCCCAGGTAGCAGAAGATCAATTTCTCTTTGAAATCTAAATCTATTATAGGTAACTTCGCACCATCTAATTCTAAATGAATTTCAATATTATCAGGCATAAACAACTGATGTAAGAATTTTTCATCTAATTCGAATGAATTAGAACCTTGAGGGAGATCTCTAATTAGAATTGTCGTCACATACTCTGCTTCGTCGCTTTCAGTTGTATCTATACAATCGATAAGAATTACTCTTCTCAAAAAATCTTCATAGATTCTATTCCGAATCGCACAAAAATCATCCTGTTCAATGATCGGTCCTGTACCTGAAATGTTAAAATCCTGGTAAGGAAGGTATTGGATTTTTTCACCTTTTAAGATTTTTTCAACCAATTGCTTTAGCTTGTTATTTAACTGGATTTCTTTCCTCAATGCGTTAAGATTATCACTGGTAACAAACAGGGTTTCTAATGAATTTTGAACATCAGCCCTGGTAATAGTTGACTCTTTTTTCATTGCATTATCGACCAATAAGCAACACAGATGTTGTAAAAGCTGGGGATGACACGAGGTCTGAAAAATTAGCTCTTCTTTTATTGTTTCATCTACTTTAATTCCAATTTGCTTGATTGGCTCACTGATTAAATTGTTAGCATCCTCTTCAGTGAACTCTTCGAGGTATAATTTTTTTGAGATATTAAAAGGTGAAGTGGGACCAATTGTTAATGCGATTAGATCAACAGAACCGGCGATAACTACCTCGTATTTGTTCAATTCGGAACGATATTTTCGTTCATTAAAGATTTTTCGCCAGAGATGTAAAAACGATTTAACCGAGGGCGTCTTTGCAATTTCATCAAAGAAAAAGATTATTTTATTGTTATCTTTAATCTCAATTGATCTTAAAAAATTATAAAATTTTATCTCAGGTCCAAAATCTTTCCGAGCCTTAAAGTTAATTGTTGCACCAGTTGCAAGAATTTGATCGGTAATTATTTCAATAAGCCACTCATAAAAAGATTGTTCATTTTCAGGACAAACTTCCATGTCAAAATAGAGACAAATAAAAGTAGACAATTCATTGATAAGCTGGTTTAAAAATGTCGTTTTTCCGATCTGACGGGGTCCCAGAATTGTCCAATAATCACCACGCAAAATTCCTGAAATGACCTGTTCTATTTCCTTGTTCCGCTGGATGCAAACCAATTTATCCTTATCAGGATATAAGGGACCGGTATATTTATATGGATTTTCTTGCATCTTCTAATGTCTCCTCAATAATATCTTCTAAATCGTATCTCCGTTTTAATATTTCTGGAAAAATGGGCAGGGCAAATGTATATTTTCCTCCTCCTTCTTTAGATAAGATATATCTTAGAATTAGATTATCTAAATATCTTGTTAATCTCCCGGATGAGACTGATAAATCTTTTTTTCTAAGAATTTTACTAATTTCAATCGCAGTAAAGCTACTTTGATCTGAAAAATGATCGGCAAGCAACGATACTATCAATTTTTCAATTGGGGAAACATCTTCTTTAAAAATTAAATAGAAATCATCAATGATATAATTTTCATAACCGGGAGATTCAAACACGCTCTCAATATCCTCTTTGAAAATTACCCGTTGAAGATCATCGGCTTCATGCGTTTCGATTTCTTCAATTAAATGGACACAGAAAAATTGAAGTAAATTGGGATGCCTTGAAGTATATTCCAGCATAAGCTCTCTATCGTTAGGATTGTTGAATCGAACGCCGATTCTCTCCATTGGTATGGTCACCAGGTCCAATGCCTCACTTTTTTCCAGCTTATCGAGCTGCAGGGGATGACAGAAATTATAAAGCGGTGAATCTATCCGGTGTTGTTCATGATATAATTCTTCGTATCCCGAAATAATAATCTGTACCTGTTCCTCATTAAATAGGGAGCGCAAATTTCTCAATAAGCGATAATTATTTTCTCGATCGAATTTTAATAGTGCATCAATTTCATCTAAAATAAAAAGCGGTGTTCTCGTTGTCTGCTGACGTAATTTTCGAATGACGCGACGCATGTTGGAAAAATCGCTGGAAATCTCGTCAAACCAATAATAAGCATGGTTCATTTCCTCGGATAAAAGATTGAGAAATGTTCTATAATTTTGATCTTGTGGTGCTTCAAGATCTAAGTAAATGGGGAGAAAACTTGATGGCAATTCATCCTTAATTTTTTGAAGCAAAGAAGTTTTTCCAATTTTTCTCGCTCCAATTATTGCAAAATTTTTCTTTTTGGTTTTTATTATTTTACCGATTTCATCCTGTCTACCGAAAAATGTGACTTTAACCGGTCCTTCAGTCCGATAAGTAGAAATCGCTGATGGTTTCACCTGCTTTAAAATAATTTCTTTATTAAAAACCTGTAATGGATGTGTTGAAAGAACGATATTTTTAAGATCATGCTCTTCAAATAATACCAAGCCAAGAAATCGCTTTTTAATTAGCTCAAGAATTTTTTCAGATTTCTTAAGGCATAATATAAAAGAAGTCTTGCCAGGTCTATCCTGCCGCAAAATTTCATCCTGGATAAAAGAAACATCCAGATCATCTAAATCTTCCTTCTCAGGAATAAAAAACAGTACCTCCTCTAAACCACCAAGGTTAAGTCGGCCCATATTGATCACAAAATACGTCTTTCTTCCGGCTGGCTTTTGCTTTATTTCGAATCCTAATAGATCACTCAAATTAGCAACCAATGCTTCTACTAAGCTACGATCTGATTTCTTATCTGTTATCTTCGTCTGTAATTCCATCCAGGTCTTTGAAAGCTTAATGGTATTTTCAATGATATCTTTATCGAGGGGTAATTTCTCTGGTGGAATTAATTCCATAATTCTATATAAAGAAGTAAGCGACACATAATCTGCAATGGATTTCCAATTTTCTATTACCGTATCCATAAATGAATGATTTTTCTTAACCCAGGCGCCAAATAATGGCACTTTAATTGGATTTTCATCAAAACGTATGCCGTCGAATTTATTAATCTGGCGATCATTGTATAGTCGTTTCAAAAAGATAAACGTCTCCTGACCAAATATGGTATCAAGCAATGCTGATTCTTCCAAAAAATATTTTTCTCCTTTCTTTCTGGTTACATTTTCATCAGCCAGAGCAGATACTACTAATTGGTAACGCCAATTTATATTTTTCCAGAAAAAGACAAAGTCATCCCGTCGGTCATTATTGAAACGCTCAACTGACAAACGAACATCATTCAAATTGCAGTTATTGCGTTGTTGTTCACTCAAATAATCGAAAATATAGTGACAGAGCAATTGTTGACAAAACAGATTTCGACCGGTGACTTCCAGAATATATGCTATCGCCTCTGTATCATAGGAAATGTAACCCTTCACTGGATTGGTGATCAGCTTGATAATTTTATGCGCTTCAAAAATTTCTTCGATGCTAATTAATAATGCTTGTTCAAAGAAATATTCAGTATTTGTTTTTCGTGCCAGCTCAAATATTCGTCTTTCGCCAGCTAAAATAAGCCGAATCTTCGACGTTTTGCTGATGATGTGCTGAAAAAAATTAATGACCGTGTGAATCACCGCGGGATTTTCAACGGATCTTTGTAACTTATCGAACTCATCAAAAATCAGGATGAGAATTTTATTCCTTTCAAGAAATAGTTCCTGCTTATTTATGAATTTAATTAAATCAGGCAGTGAAATTCGTTCTTCCAGCCAGAAATCTGGATCAGAGATAAGGATGTCATAATGTTGAAATCCATTGATAATCATTTTATAGATATAAAATAAATAAGCATCGACTTCATTTGACCGATATTCATCGGAATCAATGTAAATGGGTAAGAACTTTTTTCCTAAAATATCCCTGTCCTCGCTCACCTGTCGTAACGTGCTTGTCTTCCCTGAGCCAGCGCTTGCCTGAATAACAATCATTTTGGGAGATAATTTTTTCTCATACGTATTTTTTATTTTGTTGATTACATCCTCATGATAGAAACGCCTACCTGACTCTAAATCATGGGCATGATAGGGATTTGCAATTTTAAAATAATTTTGCTCTGACAGTGAATTCTCTGTAGAATCTTTAATTTTCTCAAAGTTCTCTTGAATATCCATATTATTTGACCTTAAATTTAGATCATTAAATTGTTGGTACCCAAAATTTGCCAATTCTTTTCCCTATTCCGATTACCGTTGATTGATGATTTTGATAATAGTCCCTAAGAAATTTGTTATCCCTGGTATTAAAACTTGTATATTCATTATTCGACGAGTTTGTTCGGCAGTACAGTAAATCATACAAGATTTCTCGATAGGTTTGATCATTCATCGCCATAGCCCCGGGCGCTGGCAAAAAATACATTTGCGTCTCTTGTCCACAGATCAACGGCGGCAATGCTCCTAATCCAGCAAATTTAGTAGACATGATAAAAAAATCAGCAGGATCGATTTGCTCTCCATAATACATCGAAATTTGTTCTTCATGAGTTGGTGCTCTTTTATTCTGCTTATAAAATTCAATTCCCAGGTGCGCTAATTCCATTCCGACTCTTTTTGGGGATAGGAAGCCGAAATAAATTTGGTGGGTTTTGTGTTGGGCAGTATCATTCCTGGCTTTCTCGACCCATTCTGAAATGAAAGTACCCGTCGATTTCGATAGGTGTTCAATATCACCGTAAGTTGAAACTCGAATATCATTTTCTTGATAAAAATTTAACCAGACATCATCATCTAAAATCTTCTTTAATCCTTCATGTAATGTTATTTCATGATATTTTTGATTTCGCCCCAGGATGTTATGGCTGATAAGTGGGACAAAAAGGGTATTCAAACTGTGACCAAAAAATACTTTTAAATTTTCCATAAAATAGGTAGTGGTCATGCGGGCATTTTCATGGTAGAATTCGTCAGTATCAGGATTCAATCCGCTGAACGCCAATGTCATCCTTCTATTGCCATCGGGGACAAAGACGCCAACTTTTGGCTTTCCCAATTTTGATGTTATCTGGGCAATTTCATTGGCAGGTAATTTAAGGAATTCTTCTTTTGATATGTTGATTTTATTCATATCAGAAGTCTTTTTTGGGAATCAAATCAGATAAGAATTTATGGATATCATTCAGAGAGGCAATATCCAATTAGAATATATAAACAATATTCGTAATGTCAAGTAAAAAAACGGTTATTAACGGTTATTTTCAGTAAAAATTAACTTTCAGACAAATTGTTATTGACTTTTTGAATTTTATTTTATAAGTTTTATCCTGCAGGCACTTAGAACGACTCTGCTGATGCGGCTACGACTGTTAATGTTTGGCAATGATCAACGAATTCTTTGTATCGACTGAATAAAAAGTGTTGAATAGAGACGAAAGTTTTTTTTCTTAATTCTTTCTACCATATCTAGACCTTTTTTATTTCTTAGGAGCAATGTCATTTAAAAAATAATAACATAGGAAAAATATGAAAACCTTTACTTTTCATTTAATCCTGCTGGTTCTTACCCTATCAACTTCTATAATCGCTCACCAACAAGAATCATGGACAACTTTTACGACAGCAAATGGTTTAGCGGATAACCGTGTGATTGGTATTTGCCACGCGACTGATAGCACATCATGGTTCGGTACTGATGGTAGGGGAGTTAGCCATTATGCGAATGAGTTATGGACCACTTTCACAATTGCTGAGGATCTGTCAAATAACATTGTAAATTTAATCTGTGTGATCAGGAACAAAACACTTTGGTTCGGGACCTATAATGGAATTACCTGCTATCAGGACGGAATATGGACAACATTTACAACAGCGAATGGATTGACTGAAGGGACGATTCATCCATTTCAGATAGTCTTTCTGAAGCACTCGATTATGTTGGGATATCGTCGTGGCACTATAGCACCGCCCCCAGATGGCTTTGGTGATTTTTTTGACCTTACGGGTGCTGATGCCGGGAATAAACAGATCTGCAATGGCCCAAGTAATCTTAGTTTCATGGCGTTTCAAACGATGAAACAGTTGCGGAATGAACTGTCCGTTCCGAGCCCTGGGAATCGCAATATCTTTAATTATAATTTTTTATAGGCAAATTAATTGCAATAACTTTCAACTGTAAAAAGATCTTCAGATAATCCACGATTATTTAAAATCAGTCATTTGTAATATACTGCATTGATACTCTGATAGCAGTAGTTTACGTATAATATCGAAGATTTAAATCACGGAGAATAAATGATTGAAGCCCAATCTGAGTTAGAACCTCAACATATTTATACTGTCGCAGAATTAACTTATGAAATAAAAGTGTTATTGGAGACAAATATTCCCATTGTTTGGCTTGAGGGGGAAATTTCCAATTTAAAATTTCATTCATCCGGTCATCTTTATTTTTCCTTAAAGGATAAGAATTCACAAATTTCATGTGTGATGTGGCGATCTCGAAATGTCTCGCTTTTTTTTACTCCACAGGATGGAATGAAAGTTCTGGCTCTAGGAAAGGTGACTGTTTATGAAAAGCGAGGATATTATCAATTTGACGTCATAAAGATGCGACCTGCTGGAGTTGGGGAATTGCAGCAAGCATTTGAGCAGCTAAAAAATCGTCTTCATGAAGAAGGATTATTCAATGAAGAATTTAAAAAGCCGATTCCAGAATATCCAGAACGAATTGGGATTGTAACCTCACCGACTGGAGCAGCAATTCAGGATTTGTTAAACATCCTTAATCGTCGTTTTCCTGGCATTGAGATTATTTTAAAACCGGTGAAAGTTCAAGGCGAAGGGGCAGCCTTAGAGATTGCTGAAGCTATTGATGAGTTTAACCAGTATGGAAAAGTAGATGTCTTAATCGTGGGTAGGGGAGGAGGTTCTCTGGAAGATTTATGGGCGTTCAATGAAGAAGTAGTAGCACGGGCTATTTTTCATTCCAAAATTCCTGTTATTTCCGCTGTTGGACATGAAATCGATTTCAGCATCAGTGATTTTGTAGCTGATTTACGTGCCCCAACGCCATCTGCAGCAGCCGAGTTAGCAGTCCCCGATCGTGCTGAATTAATTAATCGTGTTTTTCAATACAGAAAAACCGTTATAGAAATAAATATGAACTTAATACAATTTCAGCGGGATCGATTAAAGCGTATTGTGGGAAGTTATAGTTTTCTTAAAACACCAGATATCGTAAAACAATATCAGCAAAGATTGGACGAAATAACACATACCATAGAGCTTTCAATAAATCATAGAATCAGTTTTCTAATCCAGAAGTTAAATGGTTTATCACAGCGATTGCAGACATTGGCTCCAGTGTCTGTTTTAAAGCGAGGATATAGCATCTGTTATCGAGCCAAAGACAATAAAATTGTGAGAGAAGCGATGTTGTTAACAATTCAAGATAAGATTAATGTCCAATTTTACAAAGGAAAAATTTCTGGAATTGTAGAGGAAATTCAGAATGGAGACTCACAATTTCATAATATAGTTACTGAATAAATTTTTTTATTAATGATAAATATATGATGGGATGACTATCATAAATAAATAGGAGAGGTTATGGCAGTAAAAACTTTCGAACAGGCAATCGAAAAATTGGAAGTCATTGTAGAACAACTGGAACAAGGAGAATTAACCCTTGAGGAGGCAATAAATAAATTTGAAGAGGGAATGGAGTTATCCAAATTCTGTAGTGATAAACTAAATCGAGCCGAACAAAAATTAAAAAAATTGGTGAAAACAGATGATGGTTTTCAACTCGAAATCATGCAGGAGTGAAATAAAAAAAGAATAACTTTTTGTTTTTAATATTATGGAAAGCAATCTACACAAGGATCAATTTCATGATTTTCGGAATAAGTGGCAATACCACTAAAGTAATGGTGAGAGAAGTTATTCCTGAACTATTGCAGTGGCTGAAACATCGAAATATTGATTATATAATTGATTCTGAACTGATAAAATGTTTAAATTCATTACGTCAGTCGGAAGGTGAAAAACTAAGTCGCATGGGTGATAAGTGCGATGTGGTTCTTGCTTTCGGCGGCGATGGAACAATTTTATCTACTGCTCGGATGGTAGGCGCATCAGGAGTCCCAATTTTAGGAATAAACCTGGGCGGAAGGTTGGGATTTCTTGCTGAAGTGATGATGGATGAGCTTTATGACAGTCTGGAAAATATCTTAAATAAACAATACACTATTCTTGAACGGATGGTTTTAGAAGCAATATTGCACCAACAAAAGTTCGAGGATATTTATTATGCTCTTAATGATATTGTGGTACACAGAGGTGGATTCAGCCGGGTAATCCGTATTGATGTGTTTATTAATGATGAATATCTGAATACTTACTTGGGAGATGGCATTATTGTCGCTACCCCAACTGGATCAACAGCATATTCACTTTCAGCTTACGGACCAATATTATTTCCAACTGTAAATTGTATGATAATTAATCCAATCTGTCCGCATTCATTGGGAGTTCGTCCCGTTGTTATTCCTGATGATAGCAAGATTCGCGTTGTTCCTCACATTGAAGGAAGAACAGTAACTTTAAGCGCTGATGGACAGGTGAGTCATCAATTCTCTAAAAAAGAGGGAGTGGAGATAAATATTTGCAAAGCCAATTATAAAATCAGATGGATTCGACATCAAGATAGAAATTTTTATGACCTGTTGCGAACGAAATTGAATTGGGGTATTGATAGAAGAACGTAACTGAAATTATCAACATTTTGAAAGTTGATGCTTATTAGGTTCTAAAAATTAGAAGTGAAGAATTGAGTTTATGCTATGAAAGATGGATTACGCTCAACACCACTGATGGAGCAATACTTAGCAATTAAAGCCAAACATAAAAATGCGATCTTATTTTTCCGAATGGGCGATTTTTACGAGATGTTTTACGAAGACGCTAAAATTGCTTCCCAGGTGTTGGGTATCACATTAACCTCTCGTGCACACGGTAAAGCGGCTGATGTTCCACTGGCTGGTTTCCCATACCATGCCCTTGAAACTTATCTTACCAAAATGATCAAGGCCGGATATCGAGTGGCTATTTGTGAACAGGTTGAGGATCCCAAAAAAGCAAAAACTATTGTTCGGCGCGACGTGGTGGAAATTATCACTCCAGGCACAACCTTTTCAGAAGAATTATTGGTTTCCAACCGAAATAATTATCTCATTGCTATTTCTCTTAAAAAAGAAACTTGCGGCTTAGCCGCTGCCGATGTTACTACCGGCGAATTTTTTGTCTCTGAATTCCCCAAACAAAAGTTGCAGGAACAGGTTTTGTCAATACAGCCATCTGAAATATTGATCGCTGAAACCCAACGTTCATATATAAACAGTCAGTTGAATGTTAACTATGAAGTTTTTTTCACCAGTAGAGAAGATTGGATTTTTAGTAGGGATTATGGCTATGAAATCCTCACCGAGCATTTTAAAACCGCCTCTCTCAAAGGATTTGGTTGTGAAGATCTGGATGCAGGGATTGCTGCTGCTGGCTCCGTTTTAAACTATCTCAAAGAGAATCAAAAAAGCGAACTCAGTCATTTTACGCAACTGCGACGACGTTATGATTCTGATTTTATGACCGTTGATCCCACTACTCAAAAAAATCTGGAATTAGTACAGTCTCTTTCCCAGCGTGGTAATCGCGGCACCCTGATTTCGATTATCGATCAGACCAGGACTGCTATGGGCGGGCGCCGTTTGGTGAATTGGCTGTTGAATCCGCTGAATCAGGAACAACCGATTAAGTTACGCCTGGATGCTGTTGAAGAATTTCTTGAACACGATCATAGTCGAACTGATTTAAGAGAACTACTTGGAAAGACAGGAGATTTAGAACGATTGGTATCAAAAATTACAACAGGCAGAGCCAATGCTCGCGATCTTATCGCACTGAAATCTGCCCTGAAATTGGTGCCAGAATTTATTTCAAAATTGGATAATACTGAGTCTGAATATGCAAATCGTATCAGAGAAAATTTGCATGAATTAAAAGAAGTTGTCGATGAAATTGAAAAGGCAATTGTTGATGATCCGCCATTATCAACTTCTGAGGGTGGATTAATTCGTCGCGGATACAGTCCAGAATTGGATCACTTGCGGGAAATTGCCTACTCTGGAAAAGACTGGATTGCAAAATTACAAAATATAGAAAGGAATCGCACCGGAATTCCATCGTTAAAAGTCAGTTATAATAAAGTTTTTGGGTATTATATCGAAGTAACGAAACCTCACCTGGCAAAGGTTCCTGATAATTATATCCGAAAACAGACACTGGTGAATGCGGAACGGTTTATCACGCCACAGTTGAAAGAATATGAAGAACAGATACTCGGCGCTGAAGAAAAAATAGCTAATTTAGAATATGAATTGTTTGATCAAGTCAGGCGGTTGGTTGCTCTTAGTGTAAAAGAAATACAACAGAATGCTACGTTATTGGGAGAATTGGATTGTCTCTTAAATTTTGCTCAGATTGCTCGGGATGAGAATTATTGTAAACCAATCATTACGACTGACGAAGAGATAGTAATAAAAGAGGGCAGACATCCAGTTGTCGAAAAATTGCTTCCGGCTGGAGATTCTTTTGTTCCTAACGATGTTTATCTAAATAATTCCAGTGACCAAATTTCAATTATCACTGGTCCGAATATGGCTGGCAAATCCACCTACCTCCGACAGGTTGGTCTGATCGTATTAATGGCTCAAATTGGAAGCTTTGTTCCAGCCAAGTCTGCTAAAATTGGACTAGTGGATAAAATATTCACTCGTGTTGGTGCTTCTGATAATCTTGCTGGTGGAGAAAGTACCTTTTTGATGGAAATGAACGAAACTGCAAATATATTAAATAATGCAACTTCTAACAGCTTAATTTTGCTTGACGAAATTGGACGTGGCACAAGTACTTTCGATGGTCTTTCAATTGCCTGGTCTGTTACAGAATACCTCCATAATTCAGATAGAGTTGCTGCTAAAACTTTATTTGCCACTCATTATCATGAATTAACGGAACTTGCATTGATCTTACCACGTGTAAAAAACTACAACGTAGCGGTAAAAGAGTGGGGAGATAAAGTTATTTTCATTCGTAAGATTGTTCCTGGTGGCTGTGATCATAGTTATGGTATTCAGGTAGCTCAACTGGCTGGTTTGCCATTAAAAGTTATTGAACGAGCGAAGGAAGTTTTATCGAATCTCGAAGCTGATGAGCTAACACCAAATGATGAACCTCGATTGGCTCGTCATCATAACAATAAACAGAGACATAAAGAAGATACTTTTCAGCTCGATTTTTTTGCCAAGCAGGAACAACAGATTAGAAAAGAATTGGAGGAATTAGAAATTAACAAAATGACACCAATCGATGCGTTGAACAAGTTAAATGAATTAAAAAAACTAATTACAAAAAAACAGATAGAATAAAGAGACAACTTATGCGAATCATTCGACTTAGTATCATCCTGATCTTATTAGTTCACTTTTTAATTAACAATGGATATGGGGGAAAGATTGTAAGGGCAAAATATGCGGGAGAATTTATATCAACCGGTGTTGGAGCGAGAGCCTTGGGAATGGGAGGCACGTTCGTTGCTATTTCTGAAGATTTAACTGCCGGATACTGGAATCCCTCTGCCTTAGCTACTCTTAATTATCCTCAAGTTGCAGGTATGCATGCCCAGAGGTTTGCTAATTTAGTAAATTACAATTATGGCGCGATCTCACTTCCGGTCGGAAGCAGTAGCGGGCTGGCATTATCATTGATCAGATTGGGCGTGGATGATATCCCAGATACCAGGTATGCCCTGGAAGAGATAGGTGATCCCAATGGAATACTTGATCCCGGAGATCGTATCGATCCCAGTAAAGTACTATATTTCAACTCCGCAGAATATGCTCTGTATTTAAGTTATGGGATGAAGAGGAACAGCAATTTTTATTACGGTGGGAATGTGAAGGTAGTCCATAAAGGTATTGGTGACAATTCTGCATGGGGGATGGGATTTGATCTCGCTTGCCTGTGGAAACCATATTCTCGTCTGAACATTGGTGTCAATTTACAGGATATTACAACAACGCTACTTGTCTGGGATACGGGAAGACAGGAGGCGATTACGCCGACAATAAAAATCGGTACAGCTTATTTCTGGGAATCCACAAAAATCGCCGGGCAAATCATTCCCGCATTCGATGTGGACATCCGCTTTGAAAATCGAAGATATTCTGCCCAATATAATCTAAGCAGTGTTAGTTTTGATCTTCATTTTGGAATGGAATACAGATTAAAACAACTTGTTGCCTTACGATTGGGCCTGGATACGGGAAGGTTTACTGCTGGTGTTGGGATTAAACTGCCCAATTTGAATGTTGACTATGCATTTCTCAGTCATGAGGATTTGGGCAACACTCATCGAGTTTCTCTCATATTAACCATCAAAGAAAAGAGATTTGGACGGCAATAATTTCATTGTATAGTCAGAATTATTCTCCATAAGTATTTCCTAGAAATTTAGCAGAATAGGGGGACTGAAAATATAACTACTACATATTGTGGTATTGATAGATAAAAGGTCTTATTAAAGACCTTTTTATATATCAGGTTGTTGATAACTATTTAAAAAAAAAGAAAAAAAACAAAAAAAATATTTGACAAATTCAAAAAAAATTTGTATACTTTGCCTTGACCTTAATTTGTTAATTATTATTATTTACGAGTAGTGGTTGAAAAATGATAGCAAGTATGACTGGATTTGGACGTGGTGAAGTGAGGAAGAATGGTTATGAGATTGTTGCAGAGATTCGTTCTGTTAATAATCGGTTCCTGGATATGCAACTAAGACTTCCCAAAAATTTTTTTCATTGTGAACAAGAAGTAAAAAACATTGTGCGCAGATATGTAACCAGGGGACGAGTTAATATTTTTGTAAATTTAAAAAACAACAATGGAGAAAATCACATTGGCTTAACAATTAATCGAGAGCCAGCTCGCACCTATTGGAAATTGATTCATCAATTGAAAAAGGATTTTAAAATCCCTGGCAAAGTAAAATTGGATCATTTATTAATATTTCCAGATATTATCACTTATGAAGAGGAAACTGGAGACAATAAAGAAACATGGGAACTGATAGAAAAGGTGCTGATAATTGCTCTTGAAAATTTACAGGAGATGAGAAAAAATGAAGGAGAGGAATTAGCCAATGATCTGATTGCTCGGATTCGATCTCTGGAAGATAAGCTAAATCAAATTGAAAAGATTTCTGAAGAGCGGACTGGGGATGAATTGAACAAACTACGCCAACGGATTAAAGAAATTCTCTCTGTAAGAGAAATTGAGGAATTGCATTTAGAAACTGAAATAGCGATAATGATTAATCGGATGGATGTTACTGAAGAATGTGTTCGCTTTAGGAGTCATAATAAATTATTCTTAAAAACATTAGAGTCTGATAACGCTGAAGGGCGCAAATTAAATTTTCTTTTGCAGGAGATGACTCGTGAAGCTAACACAATTGGAGCGAAAGCAAATCACGCAGATATAGCGCACCTGGTAGTCGATGTTAAAGAAGAAGTTGAAAAGATTAGGGAACAGGTGCAAAATATTGAGTAGTTTAATCATTTAATTTAATACTGTCTGAAAAAACTATGATGTTAAGTATCGGATATAGCAATTATATAAATCTGGACCGAATCGTTACAATTACTTCTCCAAACTCAAAACCAATAAAAAATATGATTTACAGCGCAAGAGAGAGGGGTAAATTGGTCGATGCGACGTTAGGAAAAAAGACAAAAGCTGTAATTGTTACAAATAGTGATCATATCATTTTATCAGCAAATTTGCCAGAAACAATTATTCGCCGGATTCAGGCATTAGACGAGAAAGACCTGTTGGCTTGATTTATGAACAGGGGATATTTGGTAGTCATCTCTTCCCCCTCTGGAGGTGGAAAAACATCGATTATACAATATATTTTACGTAAATATCCAGATCAATATGTATATTCAATTTCTGCCACAACGAGAGAAAAACGACCTGGAGAAATAGAAGGAACTGATTACTTTTTTTTAACTGAAAAACAATTCAGCGATTATATAGCAAAGAATCTATTATTAGAATGGGAAGAGGTACACGGGTATCTATACGGAACACCAAGGGATTACATTGAAAAATGTATTGATGAGGGAAAATTTGTTCTTATAGATATTGATGTAAATGGGGCTTTGGAAGTGGCACGTCGTTTTCCAGATAAAACAATTACCATTTTTGTCCTTCCACCATCTGTGGATGAACTTATCCGACGATTAAAGAACAGGAAAACAGACTCGGTAGAAGAAATTGATAAACGAGTTCAGCGAATTCCAATGGAGATAAAAAAATCAAAACAATTTGATTATATTGTGATAAATTATCAGTTAGAAAAGACCGCAGAACAGGTGGTCAATATTATTAATAATCATCTCGAGAAGATGAATAATAGTGTTTAGGAGGTTGCAAAGTATGTCTAGTACAATTCCTTTAAATGAGTTAATAAAATATAGTGACAATCTTTATGAGGCAATTGTAATCATAGCAAAAAGAGCAAAACAATTAAATGAGGAACAAAAAAGTCAAATTGAATTAGAAACAGACGTTGATGTTTTAATGGATAATTATGATGAGGATGAAGAGATTGAAGAAGAGGAACTGGTAGAAAGAAAAATTATTAAGTTGCCCAAACCCACAGAGTTAGCGATCCAGGAGATGCTTGCCGGGAAAATTAACTATGATTATGGTATAGAAGAAAGTTTAGATGATCGTGATAATTAGAGATGTTTGTTCATAAAAAGATATTGGTTGGTGTTACTGGCGGAATTGCTGCTTATAAGACGTGTGAAATAATTCGTGAGCTTAAACGTAATCATGCTGATGTTAGAGTCGTTATGACCAACGCAGCGACTAAATTTATTACTCCATTAACATTCGCAACATTATCTGAGAATCCTGTTCTTGTAAATATGTTTGTTGATGATTTTTCAACAACAACGGTTCATATTGAAACAGCGAGATGGGCGGATGCAGTATTAATTTGTCCTGCGACTGCAAATACAATAGCAAAGGTGACGACAGGGATTGCCGATAATTTACTTACTACATTAATCATGGCGACAACTGCATCAGTAATTTTTTGTCCAGCAATGAATAAAGAAATGCTCGTCAATCCGCTTTACCAGAAAAACATCAATAAATTACAGGAAACAGGATATCATGTTGTACAATCAGAAATTGGTGAATTAGCCTGTGGTGAATATGGCTGGGGAAGATTGGCAGATTTGGATCGTATCATTAATAAGCTAAAGCAAGTATTATTGGGTACAGATGAGTTAAAGGGAAAAAAGGTTCTTGTAACAGCAGGTAGAACTGAGGAGCCTTTAGATCCAGTCCGGTTTTTGACCAACTATTCAACGGGTAAAATGGGATTTGCGCTTGCAGAAGCTGCAGCTTTAAAAGGCGCAGAAGTAACATTAATTAGTGGTCCCAATGACTTAAAACCATTCAACGAGGTGAGATATTTTCAAGTTCAGACCAGCGATCAGATGGCTGAAGCTGTAAAAAGGGAAGTTGAGAATCAGGATATCATTATAATGTCGGCTGCTGTAACTGATTTTAAACCAGCAACCTATTCTGAACATAAAGTTAAAAAAAGCAATTTGATAGAATCTCTCCGTTTAGAAGAGACCATAGACATATTAAAAGAGATTGGTAAGAAGAAAGATAATAAATTGTTGATCGGATTTGCACTGGAAACCGAGAGTGAATTAGATTCGGCAAAAAAGAAATTAAAGGAAAAAAACCTGGATTTAATTGTTTTAAATAATCCAACCAAGCAAGGTGCTGGTTTTCGAGCCGATACAAATATTGTTACCTTAATTGACGCTCAAGGAGAGATTGAGAACTTTCCATTAATGAGTAAAAAACAAGTTGCTAACAAAATTTTAGACAAGATTATTCATTATAGTGAATTGTAGCTTAATTTTTGTTATGATAAAATATTCGATCAATGATGAGATCCAGGACTTACTGACAAAGGTGAACCACTATTTTCATAGTCTAAAACATTTATTGGGAGATGATATTTATCTGGATTATGATCCGAGTGAATTAGCTTTAACGTCAAATGAACGAAAAAAAGATCAGTTGACCGCACTATTTTATGAGATACGAGATTGTCAGAAATGTGAACTTGCCACGCATCGAACAAAACTTGTTTTCGGATATGGAAATTCAAATCCAGCATTCATGCTAATTGGTGAAGCTCCGGGCTTTTATGAAGACCGCGAGGGCATACCCTTTGTTGGAAAGGCGGGGCAGTTATTAGATAAAATTCTGAAAGCAATTCAGCTATCGCGTGAGGATGTCTATATCACGAATGTCGTGAAATGTCGTCCACCAAACAATCGCGATCCTTTGCCTGAAGAGTGTCAGGCGTGTAACTTTATTTTGAGAAGACAAATAGAAATTATTAAACCTCAATTTATTTTAATTCTTGGACGTATTGCAGCAGGTGTATTATTAAACACTGAGGATTCAATATCAACTCTTCGGGGCAAAGTATATGAAATATTTAATTCCAGAGCTGTTGTTACTTATCATCCAGCAGCACTGTTGCGAAATCAAGGTTTAAAGCGCAATACATGGGAAGATGTACAGTTGTTGCAGAGTTTATATAAGAAAAACATGGTTTAACTCTTTGGTCGTTTGAAATCATTTAGTAAATCGAATGGAAGTAGCAAAAAGAGAAGAACATAGAATTCAGCGAGTTCCACCGCAAGATATAGAGGCTGAAATGGCTGTCCTGGGAGCGATGTTCCTTGAGAGTGATGCTGTCGGGAAAGCCATTGAATTGTTGGATGAAAACTGTTTTTATAAGACTGCCCATCAGAAGATTTATAGGGCTGCGGTAGAATTGTATGACCATCAGGAACCAATTGATATCATCACGATGGCTGATATTCTCAAGAAAAAAGGTCAGTTAGAAGAAGTTGGAGGGAATTACTATCTGATTCAACTTTCAGAGAAAGTACCATCTGCTGCAAATGTGGAATACTATTCAAAAATTGTTCTGGAGAGGGCTTTATTAAGAAGATTAATCAATTTAACAACAGACATAACGAATCGTGCGTACGAACATAAGGGGGAGGTTTACAACCTGCTGGATGAGGTGGAAAAAGAAATCTTTGTATTATCAGATCGAAGATTAAAGAAGGGATTTATCTCGATTTATCAAACCATGCACGAGACCTTTGAGCGAATCGAAAGTTTTCACGGGAAGAAGGGAGGTGTTACCGGAGTACCCTCTGGATTTATCGAACTCGATGAAAAGACCTCCGGTTTTCAGAATTCCGATCTAATTGTTGTTGCTGGTAGACCTTCTATGGGTAAGACTGCATTATGTTTGAATATTGCACGAAATGCTTCTGTTGATCATGGTATTCCGGTCGGAATTTTTAGTTTAGAAATGGCAGCATATCAATTGGCTATGCGAATGCTCTGTAGTGAAGCCCGAGTAGATTCGCACTCTGTGAGAACAGGTAAACTACCTCGTGATGATTGGCAGAAGCTAAGCTTATCTGTAGGTGTTTTGGCTGAGGCACCTATTTTTATTGATGATACTCCAGCCATGAATATTTTGGAGATAAAAGCAAAAGCACGACGCTTGAAATATGAAAAAAATGTTGGATTGTTAATCGTTGATTATCTGCAATTGGTTCACGGACCCTTATCCAGCGAGAGCCGGCAACAGGAAATCTCGGCTATATCCCAGGCATTAAAAGCGTTGGCTAAAGAACTCAATATTCCTATCATTGCTCTATCCCAGTTGTCCCGAGCTGTTGAGTCCCGAGGTGGAGATCGGAGACCCATACTCTCAGATCTTAGAGAATCCGGGGCAATTGAACAGGATGCAGATGTGGTGATTTTTATTTATCGACCAGAAGTCTATGGAAGAACAGAAGAAGAGGGAATCGCCGAAATCATTGTTGGAAAACAACGCAGTGGTCCTACTGGAATTGTAAAGTTAGCGTTTGTAAAAGAATATGTTTTATTTGCAAATCTAACCAGAATATATGATGAGCAGGAGTATGCTCAGCCATTTTAGGAACTCACATCAAGATTTTGCACCTTAAAACCTGGTTGGATAATTCATGGAAGAAAAATACAAAAAGAGCCTTGAAAATTTAATCTATAAGATCAAACAATACAATCCTGGTTTCGATGTTTCGCTACTAAAGAAAGCATATACATTCAGCTATGAAGCTCATCGGGATCAATTGAGAAAATCTGGGGAGCCATATTTTGAGCATCCTCTGGAAGTTGCAAACATCTTAGTAAGCCTGCGATTGGATATAGGTACGATTTGTGGTGGTTTGTTACACGATGTTGCCGAAGATACGGGAATAACTTTAGAGGAAGTAGAAGAAGAATTTGGCTCTGAAATTACAACCTTAGTCGATGGTGTAACGAAAATCAGTGAATTAAAATTTGATAGCGTGGAGATGCTTCAGGCAGAGAATTTTCGCAAGATGATTATCTCCATGGTCGAAGATATTCGAGTCATTTTGATTAAATTTGCTGATCGCTTACATAACATGCGAACCATTGAATATTTGCCCGAAAGCAAACGGAAGCGGATTGCCAGGGAGACACTTGATGTTTATGCAGCATTAGCTCATCGTTTGGGTATTGCTAAAGTGAAATGGGAGTTAGAAGATTTGGCCTTCAAAACCCTGAATCCCCAATCATACGAGGATCTTGTTGACAAGGTTACTGAAAAGCGGGATGAGCGGGAAAAATACATTAAACGTATTACAAATCCAATTCGAAAAGAGATAAAGAAATCCGCTATCGAAGTACGAATCACTGGTCGACCGAAACACTTTTACAGCATTTATTCCAAGATGCAGCGACGACGTCTCCCATTTGAGGAAATCCAGGATTTATTGGCAATCCGCATTATTGTAAAAAAAATAGAGGACTGTTACTTTGTGCTGGGAATTGTTCATAGTTTATTTACACCTATTCATGAACGATTCAATGATTACATCGCAACACCGAAATCTAATATGTATCAATCTTTGCATACCACAGTGATTGGTCCCGAGGGAAAAATGGTTGAAATCCAGATTCGCACCGAGGATATGCACCAAACTGCCGAAGAGGGTATTGCAGCACATTGGCGATACAAGGAAGGCAAAGTAAAAGAAGATGAGCTGGATAAGCACTTTATTTGGCTGCGTCGCGTATTGGAATGGCAGCAGGATGCACCTGATTCCAACGAATTCATGGAAAATTTAAAAATTGATCTATTTCATGATGAAGTTTTTGTTTTCACACCAAAAGGTGATCTATTTCGATTGCCTGCTGGTTCAACGCCAGTAGATTTCGCTTTTGCGATTCATACCGATGTCGGCTATCACTGTTTGGGAGCCAAGGTCAATAGTAGAATCGTACCTCTTAATTATCAGCTTAGAAGTGGTGATACAGTAGAGATCATTACTTCTAATAATCAGCATCCAAATCCTGATTGGATAAGATTTTTAAAAACCTCCAGAGCCCGAAGCAAAATCAAACGATGGATTCGAGACTCGATGTTTGAACAGAGTTTGAGATTGGGCGAGGAGATATTTGTCAAAGAAATAAAGAAATATAGTCTCAAAAAAGATGAGGAAGAGTTAGCTGAAATTGCGCAGAGTTATGGATTATCAGATGCAAATCAATTATATGCCGCAATTGGTCGTGGCGATATTCCGGTTCAAGGAATCATTAACAAGCTGGCACCTGAAAAGATTGAGCAGCTAAAAGATGAAACAATTCTAAAAAGATTTATTCGACGAGCCAAGAGCCCGGAAAAGGGAGTACGGGTTCAGGGTATTGAAAATATGTTGATAAATTTTGGTAAATGTTGTCAGCCGGTGCCTGGCGACCGTATTATCGGATTTATAACAAAAGGAAGGGGGGTGGTAGTTCACCGAACTGATTGTAAAAATATATTCAATCTGATGAAAGATCCTGAACGTAATATCGATGTAGAATGGGATGTGGATAAAGATAAGCGGTTTTTAGTTCAATTGTACATGATCGCCCACGATCGACGAGATTTTTTGCGGGATGTTACAGAAGCTATTTCATCTGCAAATGCCAATATCGTCAACGTTGTTCTAAAAACTGAGGATCTGCTTGTACACAATAAAATGCTGATTGAAGTAAGAAATCTTAATCATTTAACTCGAATTATCCATAGGATAAGCAAAATCAAAGGTATTATTAATGTTGAACGCTTAAATGGTACCGATACAGCTTTTATAAAATTAGAAGAAATGAATTTCACCAGTGAAGGAAATAATTAATTAATTAGGGAATTAATTCATAACTAATTGCAAAAAAATAAGGAGCAGAATCGATGAAACAAACGATAACCAAGAAGGATGTCGCTAAACGAACTGCAAAATTAGTGGGGGAAAAAATCTATCTAACCGAAAAAGTTGTTGACGGTGTTTTTACTACATTAAGAGAATTTATGGCAGAAGCTGATCCTGAAGTCCGTATTGAAATTCGAGATTTTGGAGTCTTCGAAGTCAAAACCACAAAACCAAAACCAAAAGCTCGTAATCCAAAAACTGGAGAAATTATCTACGTACCTGCCAGGCGAAAAACCCACTTCAAAGCTGGCAAGCTACTCAAAGAAGTTTTGAAACAACCATTAGAATAAATGAAAATTCGTATCTAAAGCCGTCAGGGATAATTATTTTACTGACGGCTTTTGCTTATGATTTTATATGTGCCATGAGCAATAATTGTCAAAGGGGAAGAATATTAGCAATCGATTACGGTCATCGGCGGATTGGAATTGCTTTAAGTGATCCGCTTAGAATTTCTGCGCAATCTCTACCAACCATAAAGGTACAAAGTCTGGAACAAGTGCTCGTGGATCTGGAAAAGATAGTTACTGATAAGGGCGTGACCGAAATCGTTGTAGGAATGCCACTGAATTTAAAAGGTGAAATAGGTCCATCTGCTCAAAGAGTACAGAAGTTTATTCAGCAGTTAATGCTAAGATTCCAAATACCGGTTCATGCATGGGATGAACGATGGTCATCTATAGCAGCTCAGCGGGCTATTTTGGAAATGGACAAATCCCCCAGTCGACATAAAGATAAAATCGATCAAATTTCAGCTCAATTAATTCTACAATCATTTTTAGATTATTTGAGTTCTCAGCATCAGAACTCGCAGTAATTATGTGGTCAATGTCATATCATGAGAAAAAATTTAATTCTTTCATTAATTACCGGTGTTTTTTTTTCTCTCTCGTTTCCTCCTCTTAAATTAGGCTTTCTGGCATATATTGCCTTAGTTCCTTTCTTTATTTTATTAGAAAATAAGAATTATAAAGAGTCCCTTCGATGGGGCTTTCTTACCGGATTATTCATAAACATTGGTACTTTATATTGGATTAGTTGGGTAACTGTCCCCGGAGCTATCGCAGCAATACTTTACCTGCCTCTCTATCTTATTATATATGCTGTTATCCATACATTTTTCCGTCAGAGATTAGGTGAAAAATATCTTTATTTCTGTATCCCATTTTTATGGACCGGTGTTGAGTATATTCGATCGTTAGGAGTACTTGGGTTTCCCTGGAACTCTTTAGCCTATACTCAAAGTTATTATTTGTCATTGATTCAATATGTTAGTTTTACGAGTGTTTATGGCGTTTCTTTGTGGGTTGTTACAATTAATGTTTTCGTATTATTGCTGATAAAAAATCTTTCTAATATTAAAAAAGTCGTGCTGTATTTTGTAATTTTAATTTTCTTATTAGTTTTGCCATGGGTATACGGTATACTGGTGATCCCTGGAGAAGAAGAGAATCAAGAAGAAAAAATTCGGGTTGGTTTAATTCAGGGAAATATCGATCCCTATATTAAATGGGACAATGAATTTTTAGAAGAAAATCTTAAAATTTATTCCGAACTCACCTTACAGGCTGTCAAGGATCGTCCCCAGTTAATTATCTGGCCTGAAACAGCAGTGCCAGATTTCTTACGAGTCTCAAATTTATATTTAACCAAAATCAGAAAATTATTATCCAACATCAAAATGCCACTGATAACTGGTGCTCCGAATTTTGAATATCTTGCTGATCATACCTATCAAACCTATAATGCAGCATTTTTAATAACAGCTAATTTTGATGAGTTTCAAATTTACCATAAAATTCACCTGGTCCCTTTTGGCGAAAGGGTTCCATTTACAGAGACATTTCCCTTCTTAAAAGATTTTTTAGAAAGTTTAGAAATGGGTGAGGGCAATTTCTCCCCGGGAAAAGATATTGTTTCCTTTAAAGTTCCCATAACTTTTAGTGATTCAAGTCCCTACCAACTTTCTCGTGATCAAATTTTTGTGCCGGTGGTCATCTGTTTTGAATCGCTATTTCCTGAACTCGTTCGAGAGTTTATTATAAAAGGAGCAGATATTTTGGTAATAATAACAAATGACGCCTGGTTCAAAAAAAGTGCTGCTCCTTATCATCACGCACAGAATGCAGTTTTTCGTGCTATCGAAAACAGGATTAGTATTGCAAGATGTGCAAATACAGGTGTATCAATGTTCGTTGATCCTTATGGCAGAACATTAAAATCAACACCTATTTTTCAGAAAATGTTTCTTATTGAAGATGTACCATTACGTTCAGAAACCACATTCTTTACCAGATATGGTAACATTTTTACAATATCAATATGCTTGCTGAATTTCGTCCCCTTAATTGCAGCATTATTGATTCCAAAAAGAATAAAAAATGTAACCATTCGATAATTTCTATCTTTTACAACTAACCTGGACAAGCCAGAGCCAAAAAGATCCAGGACCGCTAATCACAAAAATTAAACAAACTTCGCTAAGGGCGGATTCGCGTAATTTGAATAGTGCGCCAAAGCTTATCAGCCTATGGCGTGATTAGCGAAATTTACAATCAAAATTTCTTCGCCTACTGTGCAAGAAATTCATTGTTAACAAACTAATCTATACTTTTTGCATGGGCATAAATTGAACTTTTCTTGTTATTGCGAGCGTAACAGAGTGGAGCGAAGCAATCTCCCTAAGCTGAGTACATAAAGAGATGGCTCGGTAAAAAGCACCTCGCAATGACAACAAAAAAATGTTTAATTTATGATCATTTTCAGTCTATACTTAGCGGATCAGCAATTCATTGATTAAAGTCGGACTGAAATTGAATCGCAAAAATCCAAGTTGACATAAATTTTATAAATTGAAGAAACCAGTTATTTCTGATTCAATCAATTTCAATGGTGTAACTCCTTTTCAGTGGTTTCAAAAACTATGTTTTATTTTATAATTTTTCAGGGAACTATTTAGTACTCAATAGGATTAAATAGATTTTAATGAATGACATGATTTTAGAATCGTACTTGTTTTGAGAGGAACTTTGCAAGTATTCAGGCTGCGACAGAAAATTGTTTTGCTTTTTTTGTTGGGAATCACTGGGGTTGGATTTTCTCAAGAAAATTATTTCTTAACGTTGAGTACAACAAAAGCAAAACCCTTAGCGATGGCAAGTGCATATACTTCCATTGAAGATGATATTGTATCGGCATTTTATAATCCTGCTACGTTAAGCCTCTATCAGTACGAGAAAAATTTTCGTTTGACATTTTACCTGAATCCAATCTCACCGACAACTTATTACATCTACTTGAATCAAAAAAATAATCAACAAGCTAAAAACAGTTCATCCATACAACAATTTTTTGAGACGACAGGATTATTTGTGAAGAGCTTAGTTTTCACTGTCAAAATGGTTGATATGGCATTAATCTTCCATGAACAAACTGCAGATGAAAATTTTTTAAAAGAACAGAAAAAATTCTTGTACGGTTTTAATATTTGGGAAAATAGTTATCACACATGTACTGCTAGAATCAAATTAGCTGAACGTGTTGCTTTGGGTATTGCTGGTAGTATTTATTTTAAAGAAATCGAGGGTAAGATAGAACAGGGATTTGGTTTCAGTTATGGTATTTTACTGAAACCTTCAAACAATTTAAATGTAGGTTTGTCCTTTATTGACTTTCCAAATAATATGTCGGGAATTCGATTGCCGCTGGAACGAATGGTTGATCAGACAATGAATATTGGTGTTTCATACAAACCATTAAACAGCACAACGCTGTCATTCGACCTGCGCAATTTAACTGAAGAGGAACGAAAAAGTGTCCGAGAAGCGCATTTTGGCATCGAACAAAGAATCTTTTCTATTTTAGCTATTAGAGGAGGATACTTTCAAGAACGTTTTAAAGACAGTCGAACATTTTCTGCTGGAATAGCACTATTTGATTCTAATCTGATGTTTTCAAAAGATAATCGATTTGACCATTCTCAATTTATGTTAAATTATTCACTGGTCCACCACAGAATAAATAATCAATTCTTTAACTGGCATGTATTATCTTTATTAATCCGTATTTAGGGGAACTTTATTTTTTAAAAAGAGTAACAATAAATTGATTATTTTATGCTACAATTAATAAAATATATTCTTTGGCAGTGTCCAAATCTTCTTTTGGTATGCCCTTTATTTTTTGTGCAATTAAAATACCAACCTGTTGATAATTTGACTATCCTCAATCGATTGGCTTCTGCTGCAGTGAATTCAATTGTGGATCAATTATCACCTGATTCTTCTGCCTCATTAATAATTCGATCTCAAAATCAACAGGAAGAAGGCAATTGGTGGATTGAAAATTGGTTTGTGAAGATCTTGAATCAACGAGGTATTTCCCAAATTTATCTCAATCAACAAGTTTCTAGTAATGAAATAGTTGCGGAGTTCAAAATACTTACTCTTGGAGTTCAGTATTTACCTACATCTAAAAAAGGTTTAATTGAACGAAAATTGAAGTTGAATTTAGCAATTCGAGCATTTGAAGGATCAACTGGGCAGGTAAAGTTTGTTGACGAGGTTACTAAATTATACGCAGATAGCGTGGGCATCAGTTATATCAAGAACCTGGAGCATAGCAATTATTCTTTTACGTATGCGAACATTCCGGAAAATCGAAAGTATAAAAAGTACATTGAACCATTTGTTGTAATGATAACTACAGCAGGAATTGTTTACCTATTTTTTCATTTGCGGAGTAATTAATGGATCATTATCAGAATAATAATATACTTCGAGTGATTATTGTAACTATCTTAATATTATTAACAGTAGCTGCATGTAGTAGAAATAAATTTAAGGCTAATCTTTCCATGGAACAAAGAATGGAAAGAGCAATAAAGATGTTTAACGATAGAGATTATCTCGATGCTAAGACAGAATTCCGAATAATCATTCTGAATTTTCAGGGTAGTACCCTGAGCGATAAGGCTCAATTCTATTATGCAGAATGTCATTTCAATTTAAAGGAGTATATTTTAGCGATCTCAGAATATGAAAAGCTGACAAGAGTTTTTTCAAATAGCGAATATGTAGATGATGCTCAATATAAAGTTGCACTAAGTTATTATAAATTATCTCCCAAATATGCCCTCGACCAAATAAACACAGAAAAAGCGATTCAAGAGTTTCAGAAATTTCTCGAGGATTATCCCTATAGCACTTTAGTTCCAGAAGCTGATAAATATATGCAAAAGTGCCGTGAAAAACTTGCAAAAAAACATTTTAGAAATGGAGAATCATATCGCAAGCGAACGTTGTATCGTTCTGCCTTGGTCTATTATGATCATGTGCTTGATAATTATTATGATACCTCGTTCGCAGAAAAATCACTTTGGGCAAAGGCTGAATGTTTAAAATTGTTAGGTCAGCATGAACAAGCAGAAAAATTTTACAAATTATATTTAGAAAAATATCCTGACAGTTCCAGAGTCAGTAAAATTAAGAATATGCTCTCGGATTTAAGGTCTAATCAAAGCAGGGATTAAAAAATTCATTTAAACCTTCTGATGATTATTATTTCGTGAGGAATGAAAAACGATGTTGCTAAAATTGGTTTGTTTGGTGGAACATTCGATCCGATTCATAATGGCCATCTTCAATTAGCTGACTGGACCAAAAGAAAGCTATCTCTCAATCGAATAATTTTTATTCCCACAGCAATTCCCCCTCACAAACAGCATTCTATTAGCGCTAATCCAGATCATAGATTTCAGATGGTAAAATTAGCCATTGAAAATTGGCATAATTTTGATATATGTGATGTGGAATTTAAAAAAACAGGGATTTCCTATACAATCGACACGATTTACTATTTTCAAAAGCTGTATAATCTTAACAGGGATAATTTATTTCTTATCGTTGGTGCTGATAGTTTGGTCGATTTGCCTAATTGGAAAGATCCAGACAAAATCCTGGATAATTGTCGTATGGTTGTTCTTCAGCGTTCAGAGATAGACTTGCATAAGGTGCCACACGAAACTAAACAACAGACTATAATTCTCTCATCACCTTTGATTGATATTTCCGCTACAAAAATACGAAACAGAATAAAAACTTGCAAATCAATTACAAACCTTGTACCGGTCCGTGTTGAACAATATATTTATGAACATCATCTATATCGATAGATTATGTTAATTCGTTTCTCGAAATTGATTTTAACAAGATTTTCCATGCATATTAAAAATATACTTGATTTTTTTGTGATAAAATTGTAATTTCGTTACTGAATACCCATAAGACATAGTTATTTCTAAGGAAGTTATGGTTTTCTGGATATCTGTTTTTATCTTAAAAATTTTTACCAAAATCTATTTAAGAGGAAAAGCATATAGCAAAGAAAACTTCCCCCAAAAAGGCCCTTATATAGGTGTTTTGAATCATAACAGCAATATGGATACTGTGGCAATGGCTTTGGTCGTAAAACATCGAGTCCATGCGATGGCAAAAGATTCGTTGTTTCGAGTACCAGTCCTTAAATGGTGGTTGAAGGCAGTTGGTATGTTTCCGGTAGTTCGAGATGCCTCAGATCAGGAGTCATTTAATTATGCTCATAGTCTCTTGAAAAAAGGTGAAATTCTGTTTATGGCACCAGAGGGAACCCGTAAGAAACAGGAGGGACAGAGATTACGTCCAAGAACCGGTTTCATTCGATTGGCTCAAATGGTTGGTTGTCCAGTAGTTCCAGTAGCAATTTGGGGGACTGAAAAAGTGTTACCACCAAAAGCGTGGTTCCCACGACCGGTTAGGGTTCGGATCAAAGTAGGGGAGCCAATCCAGTTAGAAAAGATTGAAGTTAGTTTAGAAAATAAAGAGTTATTACAAAATCAAGCTGATATGGTAATGGATGTAGTTTATCAGATGTTAGACGAAATTGAAAAACTGAAAATATAAACTCCCATATTCCTTTATTAATGACGTTGTTGAAAAATCCCATTTAATGGGAATTATAAGATCATAGATTCAATATTTGCCTGATTAAAATTTCTGAAATGGACTAAATTAGCCACGTCATTAATTTTTTATTTCATATTTTTTGGGGGAGTAAAAATCTAAAAACAAAAACATGTGGGAGGTTCTATGGAAGTTAGGCTTTTGAAACGAGTACCTCTTTTTTCTCAACTTGATGATGATGAATTAGAAAAAATAAGAAAGCTTTGTGTTACCCAACACTATGGGAGAGATCGTATTATTTTGATCGAAGAAGAAAGTGGTAACACACTATTTCTTATTCAGAAGGGGCGGGTTAAAGTATCTCGGATGAGTGATGACGGTAGGGAGGTTATTTTATCAATTCTTGAGCCAGGTGATTTTTTTGGCGAGCTGTCTCTCATTGATGGAAAAGCCAGATCGGCCAGTGTTACGGCGATTGAAGATTCTGAAGTATTGTTGCTTCGTCGAGGAGATTTTTTAGGGCTTTTGGAAGAATATCCACAAATTTCGATTAGCCTCATGAAAGAATTAGCTGCCCGAATTCGCAAAAGCGATAGCCAAATTAAAAGTCTTTCATTGCAGGATGCAATGGGACGAGTGGCCTCTGCCTTGATTATGCTTGCGGAAGATCACGGAAGGATTAAAAAAGGGCAGGTAGTTATTCCTAAAATTCCACTTCAACAAGATTTAGCAAATATGGCAGGTACATCTCGCGAAACAATTTCACGTGTTTTTCGGTATCTTGAAGACGAAAATTTGATTGAACGAACTGGACGAAAAATAACGATTCCTGATTATGTCAGATTCAAAAAAATGTTCTTATAAAATTTAAATTAAATTTGGACAGTGAATGACGAGAAGCTATCCTTCAGCTCCAATGGTCGGGGTTGGAGTTATTACGTTTAATGAAGAAAACAAAGTGCTTCTGGTAAAAAGAGGAAATGAGCCCAGTAAAGGATTCTGGTCTTTACCAGGGGGAATGGTAGAACTCGGTGAACGCGTCCGAGAAGCAGGAATTCGAGAGGTAAAAGAAGAGTGTAATATCGATATTGAACCAGAAGATGTGATCTCTGTTGTTGATCTTATTCTGAAAGATCAAGCTGGAGAGATCAAGTATCATTACATTCTGATTGATTATCTGGCTAAATATATCGGAGGTGAATTAAAACCACAATCAGATGTTATTGATGCGGGTTGGTTTTCCTATAGTGAAATTGCTGAATTAGATATACCGGAGGTAACTCGAGGAGTGCTTGAAAAGGCATTTAGATTATAATCAGAATTGTTGGGATATTTAAAAAATCAGAAGATAATTTGAAAAATTTTTAAGTTTAAAAAAGACAACATTTCATTATTATTTTTGGTCTTGAATTTTACCCTTCCATAGCTCAGGAAATAATTAAATGTTCCCGCAGAATGAGTATACCCCGTATGGCTACCTCGATAATCCCTTTCATACCTGGAAATTGAATCGAAGCGGCGTTCTTCGAGTTAATCCGCCATGTGGATTTGGGTGGTTATTTCCA
>Ga0209427_10001070_pt1 | contig 31020 bp, 28 predicted proteins | sample DeeMarSWOR136_30_FD_187465 | JGI IMG/M metagenome (GOLD analysis project Ga0209427, IMG submission 187465) | Marine sediment microbial communities from White Oak River estuary, North Carolina - WOR-1-36_30 (SPAdes) (version 2) | ecosystem: Environmental > Aquatic > Marine > Intertidal zone >...
TTTCGTTTTGGATATAGAAAAAGATAATCTACCAGTTGAATACTGGGCAATTGATAATGCTGGAAATTATGAATCATATCACATATTTACTATTGATATTGATAAAACACCACCTTATATCAATTGTACGATTACTCCAGAGAAGAAAGATTATAAGTGGTATATAACTATAATTTTAATCCCTGATGATAAGCCCAGTGGTATTTGTAGGTTAGAAATATTTTTCGATGATGTTGTACAGAGTTTTCGAGATTCCCCACCTTGGGATATTTTTTGGTGTTCAGAATTGTCATATCTTAAATCGTTAAAGTTAAAGTTTGGATACTATGACAATGCAGGAAATATAGCTTATCAAGAAATAAAAGCTCCTTTTAATAAAAATAATATCCAACAATCAGCTCATAAATTGCTTATAAGATCCCTAGACCACTTCCCATTGTTACAGCATTTATTAGATATCTGGAGGCATGTTCTGGTATGATGAAGCTCTTAGCAGTAGCAATAATATTTTTGTTTGTTGGTATGGTTATTTTTCCTTCAAGTGGTATTCAAATACAAAACAACCCTGTTATCAAATCTAATAGGGGTAATACTCTATATGTCGGTGGTAATGGGTCAGGTAATTACACCAAGATTCAGGATGCAATAGATTGTGCTGTTGATGGTGATACTGTTTTTGTCTATGATGATAGTTCACCATATAATGAATGGAATATTAGGATTAATAAATCTATAAATCTAATGGGTGAGAATAGATATAATACAATTATTGATGGAAACAAGAAAGGAGACGATGTTATATCTATAACTTCGAACTGGGTGAATGTTAGTGGATTTACAATAGTTAATGGTAGTAGTGGCATACAAACAGGTTATTATAACCTGATAATTTCAGATAATCTTTTTATAAATTGCTTTTATGGGATTACCATATCGGGGGGTGATGAAAGTTATATTATTTCAAATTCGTTTAGTAAAAATTGTGTTGCGATATTAGCTAATCGTTATCATAGTTCTGAAAAACAATTTGTTACTATCTCAAATAATACAATAATAAGTTCAACAGAGAATGATTTATTATTTGCTGACATATATTGTTGGGATGGAAATAACTATGTTATAATTAATAATACATTAATATGTAATTATCCTGATGGATGGAGAAGAGGAATAGAGTTACAAAGTGTTAGCGATAGTATTATCCAAGGAAATGAAATTAATGGATATGAGGAAGATACTGCTATATATTTAGATGAGGAAAGTTGTAATAATACAGTTTCTTACAATAACATTACAAATAATAATGGTGGACTTGTTATATTTGATAATGATAATAAGGTAATAAATAATAATTTCATAAATAATAATGATGGACTTTTTATATTAGGAAAAAATACTAGAATAATAAATAATAATTTTATAAATAACGAAAATGATGCTCATATATTTATTTTTAAAAAAAATAATCTTTTAGATGGTAATTATTGGGATAGGTGGATAGGTAATAAAATCAAATTACCATTCTTTCAAAGATTTCCTATGGTAATATTTGGTTTTTTAAGTTTTGGTATTGATTGGCATCCTGCAAAAGAACCATATGATATATAATGAAAACCCAGTTGGTGTTATAGATTTATATACCCAATATCTCATTGAATATTAAGATAGGGAGTTAATAATTCTGAATAAAAATATCATTACAATTACAATCATTGCTTTGTTTGTCTTTTCAACAATTAGTCCAATTTCTATTGGATATAACTTAAAAATTTCAATCAAACAAAACAATGGAACAACTTTGTATGTTGGAGGAGATGGACCTGGAAACTATACAAATATCCAAGATGCAATAGATGATTCATCTGATGGTGATACAATTTTTGTTTATAGTGGAATCTATCCTGCAGATATAATCATTGATAAATCCATATCGCTGATAGGTGAAAATCAAGAAAATACAATCATTGAATGGGGTGATGACGGAATATCAATTTATGCTGATGGAGTAATAATTACTAAATTTACCATTCAAAAATGTGGAGGATTTTGGCATCGTTGTGGAATTTATATTTCATCAGACTATAATAAAATAACAAAGGTAAGTATAATTAATAATGGAGTATTAAACGGTATTTTTCTAGAGGATGCTTTTGGTAATATTATCTCTGAAAATACTATTAAAAATAATAATTATCATGGTATAAGACTACAATATTCATCATATAACATAATTGCTGATAATAAAATTTCAAATCTCGCTGCATATGGAATAGTGTTATCAAATTCAAATAATAACGAAGTTTATTCAAATACAGCCTCTCAATGCGACTGGGGCGGTATCAGTGTGGTAAGTGAATGTAATTATAATAAACTATATCACAACAATCTGATAGATAATTATATCAGCAATGGTAATGATGATGGAATTAGTTTATGGGATGATGGTTATCCATCTGGTGGAAATTTCTGGTCTGATTATATTGGTTATGATAACAATAGTGACGGAATTGGTGATACTTCATATAAGATCCCTGGTGGAGATAATGAGGATAGATATCCTTTGATAAGTCCATGGAACAATACTCCACCAGATGCACCAAAAATCAATGGTCCAGCACATGGAAAAATGGGAGTTTCCTATGATTATACATTTAATGCTACAGATCCAGATAGAGATGATATTTGGTATCACATAAGTTGGGGTGATAAAGAAATCATACATATTTATGGACCTTATCATTCAGGTGAAGAAATAACGCTGTTCTATACTTGGTCTGAGAAAGGAATTTATAATATATCATGCTGGGTCAGAGATATTTGTAATGAAGTAAGTAACACTACCACTTTAGAAGTAAAAATGCCAAGAGATAAGAAATTTAATTTTTACATAATATTTTTCAATTGGTTGGTTGAACATTTTCCAATTTTCGAAAAAATATTAAAGTACATTTAAAAATAAGATTTTAATCAAAAATGTCTAATCTGCGAAAATATTTTAAACCTATTATTTTATATTAATATATAAGAAGGGGTAAAATTTATGAAAAAAGTAGGTAAAATTTTCGCTATAAGTGTTTTAATATTGTTTTTATTTGGTACAACTATAACTGGTTTTGGTATTAACTATTCAAATAACAATATCAAAGTTTATTTTAGTTTTTCAGTACCAGAAATAGATGAGATTTTAATCGGAGATGAATCATTTGATAAAATAACAGTTAAAGGTCTTTCCAATACATTTAATTTTAATGAGCCATGTTTACCAATTAAACCTGTCAAAATATTACTTCCATATGGACAAATTTTTGATGATTTAATAGTTGAAACCTCTGAAAAAATAAGCCTTGGTTATAATTATAACATAGAACTTGGACAGCATTTAATCCCTGTTACAACCGGGTATGAAACGCCAAAGCAATCTTTACAAAAAAGTGATGTTGGGAAATACCCTGGAAAACTATATTCTGTTGTAGGAACATATTCTTTTAGAGGATACAAAGTTTTGTTTGTAAATCTACATCCTGTTCAATATGATACAGAGTCTGGAGAGGTTTATTGTTATAAAAATATGAACCTATTTGTAAAAACAAAGCAATCATCTCTCAAAGAAACATATAGAGGTCTTATTCAAGACCGTGATGTTATATTCAATATGGTTGATAATCCTTCCTGTTTTGAAACATATCCTAAACCTGTTACATTAAATGCTGAAGAAACTTATGAGTATATCATTGTTACAAGTCAGGATTTTTCAAAATCAACAAATCGTAATTATAGCTTCCAGGATCTAATTCAGTCAAAGATAAATAAGGGTCTAACAGCAGGGATTTTTACAGTTGAAGATATTATTTCTAACCCTGACTTTGAAGTAAATGGGTCATGGGGTGATAATAACCCATCTAATCCTTTTTATGATAGTCCAATTATTGGTGATACTGAGCAGTTCAATGATGAACAAGCAAGAATAAGAAATTTTATAAGATATGCATATACTGAGCTTGGGACAAAATACGTGCTTTTAGGTGGTGATGCTGATTTTAGTGATGAATCGCAAAACATTGTACCAGTTAGATGTATCTATGCAAATGAAACAGGTCTGCCGTTGTCAGATGACTGGTTTGAGGAAGACGATATCCCCTCAGATATATATTATGCATGCCTTGATGGTAACTTTAACTATGATGGTGATGAGCGCTGGGGTGAAGACGAAATTGGTAATGATGAGGCAGATATCGATGAGGCTGATTTACTTTCAGAAGTATGGGTTGGAAGAGCTTGTATTGATTCTGAAGAAGATATTTCAAATTTTGTAATGAAAGCAATAATTTATCAAAATTCAAATGATCCTTATCTGAAAGATATTTTATTTGTAGGTGAACACCTAGGTTTTCCAGGAGTCTCGGAATGGGGCGGAAACTATAAGGATTTATTAATACCACTTATACCTGAAGATTTTAATCTAGAGACTTTATATGATAGAGATTTACCATACTTTTGGACAAAATATGACCTGATGGATATTCTAGAGGCCGATACTCCTCACATCATAAATCATGACGGACACTCATATTATGGATATAATATGAGGATGGTTAATAGTGATGTTGATAGTCTATCAAATGATAATTATTTCTTTGTATACTCACATGGCTGTATGGCAGGTGGTTTTGATAACCCTGATGGCTACGATTGTATTGCTGAGCACTACACAGTGAAAACATCTCATGCAGCAATAGGTGGTATTTGGAATGCAAGGTTTGGCCTTGGAAGTAATAACACTCTTGATTCTCCTTCCGGTGCATATGATATATCGTTTTTCAAAGCAATCTTTGAAGAAAATATCACTGAGATGGGCAGAGCAAGTCATTATTCAAAAGAAGATAACATTCCACGTATTGCCGAAAATGGGATGAGATGGTGCTACTATGAAACAAACCTTTTCGGAGACCCAGAACTAAGTTTCTTAAATCACACCAGTGGAGTTCCACCTAATAAACCTGAGAAACCTGATGGACCAGATAAGGGGAAACCTGGAATAGAATATACATATTGTACAGTTACAACTGATCCTGAAGGGGATGATGTGTACTATTGGTTTGATTGGGGAGATGAAAAAAATAGCGGTTGGGTTGGGCCATTTCCTTCTGGTCAAATCGTTTGTGAAAATCATACATGGGACAAAAAGGGAACATATGAAATAAAGGTAAAGGCAAAAAATACTATTGGTCTTCAAAGCGATTGGTCAGATCCACTTACTGTCAGTATGCCAAGAAGTAAAACTTTATTTTTAAATATATTTGAAAAATTCCCAAGATTACTTCTGTTATTAAGATATCTTTTCGGTATGTAAATTTGTCAGATATTATATTTTTCACTTTGTCAATTTTACAGGATAGCTTTATATATAATCATTCACAGAATATAACATAGAAAAGGTGGTGAGAGTTAATGAGTATGGTCACTGAATTAACAACTCGTCAGGAACTTGATGAGATGAAGTCGGTCATGGAAATCTTTGTGGTCTGTAAAAGAATTAAAAAAATTGCAGGGTCTTCATAAACTACCTTTTCCCTCCTTCATATATTTTCTCTATCTTTTTGATTTTTAGAAGGCTTTTTTTAGTAAATTTTTGCTTCAAAGGGAATTTTAATAATGGTGATATTGATTACTGAGAATGCTTTCAGGGGAGAGATCCATGATTGAAAAAAGAGATATAGATGTTTATTTTTCAAAGGAGCTATCCTGGATTAAAGATCCGGATTTAAAAAATAAGGTTATACAAGTTTGGCTAATGGCAGCTGACATGGGTGGTTGGAGAAATCTTGGGGACGCTCCTTTCACATTACTTATTGAAAACTCTGGAAAACTAATAGAACATACAAAAAGAATTACAAATCTTGCAAAAGCAGTTTATGACCAACGCAGTGAAACCATAAATTTGGATTTTCTAATAGCTGGTGCTTTGCTTCATGATGTTGGTAAGCTCTTAGAATATAAATATCTGGATGGAAGATATGTAAAATCTGAATATGGTGAGAGATTTCGCCATCCAGTTTCAGGTGCGCTTCTTGCAAAACAATTTGATCTTCCTGATGAGGTTATCCTAATAATATATGCCCATTCTCATGAGGGTGATAAATTAAAGCGAACTCCAGAGGCAGTTATTGTAAATCACTGTGATTTTATTGATTTTGAAATAAAAAAATCATTGGTGTAAACAAATGAAGGTAAAAAATGCTGCTGGCAGAACAATAGATACTGAAATTGCAGGAGTAACTTTAAAACCATTTGCTGGTGCAAAAAAATACAGCTATTTTTCAAAGGTTACAAGTTTAACTGAGGCATTAAAGAAATGTAATATCAAAAATGGTGATACCCTTTCTTTTCATCATCAACTTAGAAATGGTGATTTTGTAATAAACTTGACACTTGCAGCTGCTAGAGAACTTGGGATTAAAGACCTACGATTAGCACAGACTGCAATGTTTAACGTTTGCGAACCTGTAATTGATTTTATAAAAGAAGGAGTTGTAAATAGGATTGAAGGTAGCATAAATGGTATAGTTGGAGACTATATATCAAAAAATCCTCTCCCTTACCCGGTTGTATTGCGCTCCCATGGTGGTCGCTGGGCTGCTGTTAAAACCGGTGAACTTCATCCAAATATCGCAGTAATCGCAGCATCCGCTGCAGACGAGCGAGGAAATGCAACAGGAATAATTGGTCCTAGTGCATTTGGCCCAATATCCTATTCACAGGTTGATGCGATGCATGCCGATCATGTAATAATTGTTACAGATAATGTCGTTGATTATCCATTAAGATATCAAGAGATTCAAGAAAGATATGTTGATTGTGTAGCACAAGTCGATAAGATAGGTGATCCAAAAAACATCATGTCCGGAACAACAAAAATAACAGAAGACTCAATGAAACTGAAGATTGCTCTTGATTGTGTTGATTTAATGGATGCTGCAGGACTTATTAAAGATGGAATGGTATTTCAATCAGGAGCGGGCGGTATCTCACTTGCTGCAATGAAATATCTTGGTGATAGATTAAAAGAAAAAAATGTAGTAGCATCAACTGCAACAGGTGGACTTACAAAACTGATTTGTGATATTTATCAAGAAGGGCGAGTAAAAAATATCTATTACTCACAGGTTTTTGATGATTATTCTGTAAAATTTATTCAAAATAATTTGGGTTTACCTGCAGATATTGGCCATTATGCCGATCCGACCTCAAAAGGCAGGACTATAGATGGTCTGGATACTGTTGTACTGGGTGCAACTGAAGTTGATGTTAATTTTAATGTAAATGTAAATACACATAGTGACGGTAGACTTTTACATGGAATTGGAGGTCATCAGGATACAGCTGCTGGATCGTCATTATGTATCATTTCATGTCCAGTTTTTAGAAAGGATAATCCAATTGTAAGAGAAAATGTCACAACAATATCAACTCCTGGTGAAGTAGTTGATGCAATTGTGACAAATGAAGGGATTGCTATAAATCCTAAAAGAAAGGATTTAATTGAAAAAGTAAAGGGTAAATTAAATATAGTTCCAATTGAGGACCTTAAAAATCTAGGATATGAAGCAACAGGCGGACCAAAGGAATTAGAATTAACAGATCAGCCTGTTGGTATGACCAGATGGATTGATGGAACGCTTTTAGATTTGATATGGAAAGTTAAGGAGTGAGGTTTTATGAAATGGACTACCAAGATTACAAAGGTAGAACCAAATCACCTTGTAACAAGAGGTTATAGGCAGGAAGATTTGATTGGAAATATACCATATCCAAGCGTGGTTTATCTATTATTGAAAGGCGAATTACCAACTAAAGAACATGGTAAAATGATGGATGCAATACTAACAGCCTGTATTGACCATGGTGCGACCCCTCCTTCATCAATTGCATCAAGGGTCGTTGCTTCTGGAGGAGTTCCACTTCCAACAGCAGTTGCTGCCGGTATTCTTTCTATTGGTGATGCGCATGGTGGCGCCATTGAAAAAGGTGCAAAATTTTTACAAGAGGGAATTTTTAGGTTGAAAAAAGAAAATAAATCAACTGGTGAAATGGCAAAAATTCTTGTAACTGAATCAAGGGAACAAAATAAAAGGATTCTTGGTTTCGGTCATCGTATTCATACACAAGATCCTAGAACTAAGCGATTATTTACACTTGCAAATGAGCTAAAAATTTCTGGTGAGCATATGGCACTTTCAAGTGCAATTGAAAAGGAACTTGCATTGCAAACAGGGAAAAATTTACCAATCAATGTTGATGGGGCAATTGCAGCGATATCTTCAGATATGGGTTTTGATTGGCGACTTGGTAAAGCATTTTTTCTCCTAGGTCGAGTTGCAGGGCTAACTGCTCATGTATATGAGGAACAATCCGAACAAAAACCAATGCGTAAAATGTTTTCTGATGAAAGTGAATATAACGGACCAGAAGAAAAGAATTTACCTTCTAGGGGATAAGTTATGGGTAAGACAATAATACAAAAGATTTTTGAAAGCCATTCTGAAAGTGAAGCAATTGTTGGAGATATCATTGATATTTCAATAGACGTTCGTGTTGCGCGTGATTTTGGGGGAGCAAATGTTGTAAAAAATCTTGAGGAAAATAATCTTACTGTAGACGATCCAAAAAAGACCTTTTTCACATTTGATTGTAATCCCGGTGGTTGTGATCAGAAATACGCAGCTAATCAACATATTTGCAGACTTTTTGCAAGAAAAAATGGAATAAGGGTTTTTGATATAGATGCAGGAATTGGAACTCACTTAGTAATAGATGAAGGAATAGCCAAACCTGGTAATACTATTGTATCTACTGATTCCCATGCAAATATATTAGGTGCAATCGGTGCCTTTGGTCAAGGAATGGGCGATACAGATATTTCGCATGCCTGGGCTCATGGAAAAGTCTGGTTTAAGGTCCCACCTTCAGTTAAAATTATTCTTAATGGCACCCCTTCAACTTCTGCAACTCCTAAAGATATTGTTCTAAAATTGTTAAAAATGTTTGGTGCAAATGGTCTTCTTGGTTTTGCTGCTGAAATATATGGAAAATATATTGATTCATTGTCACTTGATGGAAGGATTACTATTGCTTCTATGGCAACTGAGATGGGCGGGATTACAATTTTATTTCCTTCTGATAAAGGATTTATTGCAGATGATGATGCAGAGTATGATAAAATAGTTGAGATTGATATAGAAGGGCTTAGTCCGATGATATCTCGCCCAGGTCATCCTGAGGATGTTGTAGAAGTTGAAGAAGTCAAAGGTAAAAAAGTCGACTCTGGATTTATCGGTTCTTGTACAAATGGACGAATTGAGGATATGCGAGCAGCAGCTAAGATATTAAAAGGTAAAAAAATAGCACCAGATAGGGTTTTAAAAATTGTCCCTGCAACTGACAAGATATGGAAGCAATGCTTAAAGGAAGGATTAATTAATATTTTCAAAGAATCTGGAGCATTAATCGGATCTGCCGGGTGTGCTGGATGTGCTGCAGGTCAAATTGGACAAACTGGGCAGGGTGAGGTTACTGTGTCAACTGGTAACAGAAACTATGTAGGAAAACAAGGCAGGGGTGATATTTATCTTGCATCACCTGAAACTGCTGCTGCGTCTTTAGTTGCAGGAAATATAACAACAGTTAAAGAAATCCCAAAAACTCCAGCGCCTTTAGACCTTCCAAAGTTTTCGCATAGAATATCACCTGTAAGTAAGGAAGTAAAAATATCTAGACTTAGTCGCGGTGAAGGAAGGGCATGGGTAATTAAAAAGGATAATATTGATACAGATATGATTTTTCATAATAGATATCTATCCATTACTGATGTAAAAGAAATGGGGCAATACACTTTTGATAATCTTGAAGGTTACAAAAATTTTTCAAAGAATGCAAAACCCGGTGATATAGTAATTGCAGGTAAAAACTTTGGATGCGGTAGTTCGCGTCAGCAAGCAGTTGATTGTTTCAAATCATTAGGCATATTTGTAATAATTGCAGAATCCTTCGGCTCGATTTATGAACGTAACGCAATTAATAGTGCAATGCCAATACTTACACTTGATGATATCACAAAAAAAATTAAAGATCATGATATTATTTCAGTAGATTTTGCAACTGGTGAAATCAAGGATATCACATCTGAGAAAATATTTCATGCAAAGCCTTTTTCAAAGTCCCAACTTGAAATATACAAGCGTGGCGGATTATTAAAATAATAAAGATTATTTTAATTTGAAAAGTGACCTTCCTTTTTTCTTTCTTCTAACACTGCCGGTTAGTAACCTATCGGTTTTAAACACCCAGACTGCAAGAATTATCATGAAAATTGCAAATATTCCTACATAGATTATTCCACTTATTACAAGTATATAATCATCAAATATCAGTGCCCTTGGTGCCATCATTGGGTGTGAAAAAGGTATTCCAAATAGCAATACCTTTAGTGCAGCTGGTAATGTATCAAAGTCCTTGAACATGGTTATAAACATTGGAATCAATGCAAGCAGTGTAACAGGAAAAGTAAGTGTTTGTGCGCTTTTAAAATTCTTAGCCATTGTTCCAAGTAGCATGCAAAATGACAAAGCAGCAATAAGTGTAACAAATACTGAAAGACCGAGCAGTAGAAAGTCACTTGGGCTTAAGTATAATCCTAGATCTATTAAATTAATCTGGCCTGATATCTCAAAAGAACCCAGAAAATTGCTATAACCAGCCATATAAATTACTGCAAGAATAAGTCCAATCATTGCACTAGAAATTATCTTACCTGCAACAATACTTATACGATTCACAGGTAGGGTCAGTAGTGTTTCAAGGGTTTTGTTTTCCTTTTCAAGGGCCATTGATGAAATAACTGTTGAACCCGCCATAATTATGACCATCATCATAACAATTGGAATAAGAGTTGATTGGGATGATAAAATGTTAGTTATATCACCAGGCGAGACTCCCTTTAATTCTCTTCCTTTGAAATATGTTGTTTCATTTCTATATGTTGGGTTGAGTGCTATTGTTGCATTAACTGTTGCATTTGTTGAAATCAGCTCATAGGATATATTTGTGTTTATAATTTTTATTAATTCCTCCACAACTGCTGAGGATATTGAATCCAAGATTCCTGCACCTTTCATAATCCAATAAATCTCAATTTCACTAGGGAAATTATTCAATATTTTCTCTGAAAAGTCTGATGGAATTATTAATAGTGCAATTCCTTCTTTTTCTTTTAGTTCCTCAAGTCCTTTATCTTTTTCTAACGTATCATTTGATTTGAAAACAACATCGGAATAACCTTCGATTATTAAATTAGCATTAGCTGAAAAGTTCCCCTCGTCAGCATTGATAAGACCAATCACTGGTTTTTCTTGCATTGTCTCTTCGATATTTCCAAAGGCATTACCAAGTGTCCCAAACATAACTGCGATCAGTATTATTGGAATAAAAGTTGTGGGCGTCATAAGCTCTCTTGCTTCTTTTTTAATAATATTACCAAGCGAGCTCATCTGACCACCTTTGTAAATACTTCCTCGATGTTTTTTGCATTGTATTTTTCCATCAAGTCTCTTGGAGTTCCTTCTTCAACAATTATTCCATTTGATATAAGTGCAATCCTATCACACATGAACTCAACTTCTAGCATGTTATGAGAAGACAGTAAAACTGTTGTACCAGCTCTTGCAGTGCTCTTGACAAGCCTTCTTATCTCTTGGGCGTTGTTTACATCAAGACCAGAGGTTGGTTCATCAAGTATCGCAAGTTTTGGTTCTGTCATTAATGCCCTACCAACTAATAGTTTCCTCATCATACCTTTGCTGTATGTATCAACCTTATCATCAATTCTTTCACCAAGATTTGCAATTTCCATACCTCTTGATATCATCTGTTGAGTATTTTTTTCCTGGAAGAAGTTAGCAATAAATTCCAGATATCTTCTACCTGATAGATTTTTATATGCGCCTGCATCTTCCGGTAGATAGCTAATTATTTTTCTTACTTCATCTGGTTCTTTTTCTAAATCATAATCCATGATTTTTATAGATCCTGAGCTTATTTTTAGAAGAGTTGAAAGTACCCTTAAGGTTGTTGTTTTACCTGCGCCATTAGGACCTATTAGACCAAATATTTCCCCGCGATTTATAGAAAATGTTATTCCTTTAACAGCCTCAAGTGGTCCATAGCTTTTCACAAGATTATTTACTTCAACTACAGCCATATTTTACCTCTCCTCAATATTTTAATGGGTTTTAACAGCGGTTCCAAAAGCAATTATTTCAGCTGCACTACCCATGGTCTGAGCTGTTGCAAATCTCATACAAATAATTGCATCTGCACCAAGTTTTTTTCCATCATCTATCATTCTTTGCATGGCAGTGCGTCTTGCCTCTTCCATAAGCTCTGTATAAGGTTTACTTTCACCACCAATAATGGTTCTACCTGCTGCTCTTAAGTCTTTGCCGATATGTTTCATTTGGACGCAACAGCCAAAGACGATTCCTAATACCTCTTTTACTTCTCTCCCGGGTATTTTTTCTGTTGTTGTGACTAACATATACAAATATCACTCCTGTATATTTTGCCTGTTTTTAATATATTCTTTTCTAATTTCATCTGCTATTTCCCCATCCTCAATTATGAATGCACCAATATAACCACATTCCTTGCATTCCCATTTTTGTCTATCATGAGGAAGAGGCCACCCAATTTCCTTTGATCCACACCTTGGACAAAACTTTACCATATTTTCACCTTTGACCAATTATTTTTTTACAATTTGGACATATTAACCAATATAGCTTATCTTTTCCTGTATATCTGCTTCCATAAAATTCACTTTTGATTCTATTTAATTTAGTCATTGGTATTACCTTTACATGACACATGTGGCATTTAATTTCTTTATTTTTCAATTCCTATACCTCTTTATTTATATTCAAAACCACATTTAGAACATCTATAGTTTTTACCATCAAATCTAAGCTTGGAATTTCCGCATTCTGGACATGTACCTAGGACTCTTTCTTCAAGTACTCTTATTCTATTCAGCTCTCTTTCCGCTAGTTGTGATAGATTAATCCAAGGATTATCCTTCCACCATTTCCAAATATCTTCACTTATTGTTATTGTCACCTTTTTCATTATTTATCAACTCATATTATCCAGTCAATTATGTCAAAAATTACTTCAGAAGAAACATGTCCCTCTACCAAATACTCCATATTAGTAGAGGGTCCAGAGCCATTCATAAAAAGATGATTTAGATTAGAATATGATATTAACATTACATTTTCTTTATCATTAAATGTATTATTCCAAATATAAAAATCATCTTCAAATGTAACCTGATAATCTCTTCTTCCTTGTAAAATTAAAATTGGTAAATCAAGACTCTTTGCAATATCAACTTGATCAAAATTAATTAAATAATCCCAATATGCTTTGTAAGCAGAAAAGATCATTTCGTTATCTGAAAAATTCAAACTTTTGATTTTTTCTATTGCTATTTCTACTTCTTGAATAGCTAAGGACTCTTGTTCAGTGACTATTCCATCAAGTTCTGCTAGATAGATTGTTTGATTATAAATAAGATCTATAAGTGGTCTTGCAGGCGGCGCAAGAAGTATTATTTTTGAAATATTTTGCTCAATAGTTGCAATATATGGTGTTATCATAGCACCAAGGCTGTGGCCTAAAATGATTATGTTTTCACTATCAATATTATCATAATTTTTTAGAAAATCATAAGCTGCAATAACGTCATCAACTACTTCTTCTTTTATTGTAAAGTTAATAAGATTAGCTATTTTATCAGAATACTGTTTTGTGCGTTTTTCATATCTAAGTACCGCAATTTGATTTGAAGCAAGCCCCCATGCAATATCCTTAAATGGTTTGTTTGGACCTATTGTTTCGTCTCTATCATTAGGACCTGAACCGTGAACAAGAATAACAGTTGGAAACGGACCATTTCCTATAGGCATTGAAATTGTACCTGGTAGCATCCATTCATCAAGGCCAAATGTTATTTCATTTTCTGTAAAATTTTTTTGATTTACATATGCAGGAGATGAATAAATATTAATTGAGTCTGCTCCATCCATCCAAAAACCGTTTATTTCCTTATTTTCTGTAAATACAATTCTAAATTTTAAAACGTAATTATTTGAAAAAGAACAATTCAACTTTACAATATCATAACCTGAATCATATGTTTTATAAGTATCTATTATACTTTCAAAATCGCCATATACACTGGTAAAATATTCCCAAGTTGTTTTTAACTGATTAAGAGAAAACGATTTTTTTAGTTCAGAATTAAAAAAATTGTATGCTTTATCATAATTTTCTTCTGATAAATTCATCATTAGGTTTACTGCAATATCTTCAAAAGTTAATTCTTTTTTTTCAGTTTTTTCTTCAAGACAGCCTGAAAATAACGCTCCTGTAATAATTAATACAACTAATGTTAATACAATTGATATTTTTTCCAATTTTTTTTCCACCTTCTAATTAGTCCTAACTAAAAATCCAATTATTATAATTATAATTCCTACAATCATAGCAATTGATCCCTTTAGTTTTGGACCGCCTGGTGCATTTATCAATCTTGAAATATTAGGATTTAAAAATGCACCTATTCCAAATAAAACTACAACTGCCCCTACTATTAAAAGAATTATATTTGTAATATCCATTTTTACATCCTTATTTCAGTTTAACAGCTGTACCATATGCAAGAATTTCTGCAGCTCCCCCCATAATTGCTGAGGTCATAAACCGTATATTGATAACTGCATCTGCGTTCATTTTTTCTGCTTTATCAATCATTCTTTTTAAGGCAATTTCTCTTGATTCAGCAAGCATCTCGGTGTATTCTTTTATCTCTCCACCTGCAATATGTCTAAGGCCTGCTCTAAAATCTTTTCCTATACTTTTTGCCTGAATTGTATTTCCTCTTACAAGACCTAGGGTTTCTTTTATTTCTTTACCTTTTACAAAATCTGTATTTACTATTATCATGGTTCAAGATCCTCCTTTTTAATTTCTTCCTTCATTTTCTTTTTTCCTTTTTGTTGTTCCATTAAAATTGTTACAAATAAAATTATGATTCCAAGTATGATTGCGATAACACCAATTGCAATAACAGCATCAATATTTTCTAGGCTTAAATTTTCAAAGCCTTGGTATAATCCATACCCAATTAAAATGATTATACCTATTACAAACATAGCCATACCTATTGTTTTTCCATTACTCATATCATACACCTCTAAATACGTGTTTACACGTATATATACAATTTTTACTATTTAAATCTATCGTAGAAAAGGGCTTTGCATTTTTATTCACGATTTAGTTTAATAAAAGTGCAAGTTGATGAATAAAAGTGTAGAGTAGTTTGATTTAAATAATTTAAAAAATGAGTTTTGATACAACCATAATGTCTAAATTAAATGATAGAATATTTTTTCTAGTATTGGATAACGTACAAAAAACCGATGAAATAAAAAATCATATGTTGCTTTACTTCTTGATATAGTTATATAAAGACATTTTTCTGGTCCAATTAATCCAAGGGAGTCTTGTGCTTTTGCTGATATTACATATTTTCCTTTGTCAGTCCAGTTATGTGATAAAGTAATATCTGTTCCAGAAGGATAAAAATCAGATGTATAAGATGTTCCATCACCCCAATCAATAATGTATCTTATTTTATTATTATTTAAATCAATTGCTTTAAAGATATAATCATATTCCACTCCAATTCTACCATGAGTAGGACCTGATATTGTCGGTAATTCTGGAGGTATATTCCCAATAATGACATTTAAGTGATTTGACCAATCACTTTCAAGATTAAAAAAATCTTTTGCTTTAACCTTTACTTTATAACTACCATTATTATTCCAAACATGATCTGATACACAAGTTTCTCCTGAATCATAAGGGCCGATCCATCCGCTATCTGTTCCATCATTCCAGTCATATTTATAAAAAATCTGATTCCCATTTGGATCAGATGTCTTAGAAGAATATTCATACTCAACCCCAACAATACCCAAAGTTGGACCACTTGGAATGCTAGGAGTTTCTGGAGGTTGCAGTAATTGGATTATACCAGGATAATATGACTCATATCTATGAACTTTGAAAACAATATTATTTATGTAATCTGGATAAGGATTTACATAATCCCAAACAATATCTCCATCAGATGTAACTTCAAAAAAATATCCTTCCTCAGCATTACATATAAGAGTATGTCCATCAATTAATCTTTGAGCACCTGATCTTGATGCTGAAAAAAAATCTTCAGGATTTTCACTTTTATATACCCATGTTGGCTCTTCAGGTCCATATGCTTCACCTGGTTCCAGATAATAATTGCCATTATCATCTACAGGTTGTACAATTTCATCAACAGATGAATAAACACCTTCAGGTCGGCCTATACCATTGTTAAAAACTAAAATATTTCCTTCCCCAGGACATCCTGATTCAATCCAATTTGCATCATGTTGACGAAACAATTTCTGATCATATACCGTTCCTGCTCTATAAGCTCTTGGATTACCCCAACGATAAAGTATATCTCCACCTTTCCCGCTATTTCCACCAGTATGACCTGCAGCCTCCTCAGTTGTAGTGCTATGGTCAATCACCCAAAATTCATTAAAATTTCGTACACTAATAATTATTTGATCAAATTCCTCATTGTAATCAATTGAGTTAGAATGTAACCAATCAGAACAACTAGAATCACCAAAGTTAATATCTATTAATTCAGGATGATCTTTTACTACTCCATAATTATCTTTAGAAGGATTATAATCTTGGATGAGATGATCCCAAACATGCCACTCCCAAACAATAATACCACTTGTTGGACCAGTTTTATTAACCTCAATTACATGATCCGGCCATAGTCCACTGTAAGGAATATTTATTGGATTACGCCCCGCCTTTTCAGCTTCTGTATGACTCTTATATTCCCAAGCAATCATCAATACATTTCCATTAGGTAAAGGTTCAACATCGTGATGGGATAGATGAGTATTGTCTCTATATTTAAAATCCCAGACTATATCTCCATTAAAACCAATTTCTTGAAAACCACCAGCCATTCCCATTGCATAAAAAATTGGATGAAATCCTAAATATGACGTGTGAAGAAGATTACCACTACTTAAAAGATAAACTGAAAAACTAGGATTATAATCACTATCCCAAGAATAAACAACTTCTTTATTATAGTTGATAAGATAAGTCTCTGTTGTACGTTCAGGTGCAAACAATATATATCCTTCATTCGCAATTTTCTCTTGAATTTTTTTGTAATTATCTACAGATAACCCATTTAGAGGTGATATAATAAAAGAAATACAAACCATAAAAATAAAAAACAAAAATAAAGATTTTTTATAAAAATTTAATTCCAATTTTTTTTTCACCTTATATTTTTTAATTAAATGGGATATATGTTAGGTATATATATAATATTAACAATCGACAAAAATTACAAATTTAAATAATTCACATCTTAAAATATCAAGAAATAATTTAATTTTTCTTCAAGCTCAATCTAAACTGATACATTGATTGAGCAACAATCATTATTTCATCTTAAAGGTTTCTTCTCTCCATTTACAATATTGGTAGTTATCACAAAATAAATCTAACTATTTTGCGTTAAAAATAAGGTTATTTTTTCTCCTGTTGTTTTTGAATATGGGTGCAAGGCTGTAAAAAAAGTGCAGAATTATGAATAACAACTTAACACTGTTCTTAACAAATGTTTTATATACTTCAACTTCTATGAGAATTTGATTAGCGGGAGGTAAAATTATGAAAAAGAAAATAATTAGGTTAGGGCTTTATTTTTTTATAATGATATTAATTATTGGATCTATCAATTTTCGAGTAGCAAGTAGCACAAAATTAATTATTAATAATAATTTCAATAATCCAATGATCGAGTCAACTAATGAACTTCGAAATATAATGTTAACTGGTTATTGGAATCCAACTGGTCAGATGATTGCACAGTTTAGCGATGATTCTTATTTAAATCCTGATGGTTGGAAAGGTGCTAACTGGGAAGATTGGGGCTTTGATATATATTCATTCTTTCCCAAACCGGGTACATATAATGGAACTTTTGAAGTAGACTATCAAAATACTTGGGAAGATTTTTGGAGTATTACTGAAGAAATAAACCCGATTGCAATCATAAGTTTTGGTGCAGGTGCTGGACCATGGGAAATAGAATATAACGCTCGAAACTTAGATAATTGGGTTCCTGATAATGTTCCTCCTTATCAACCTACACCTTGTCCTCCTGATGATACTAAACCTGCAGGTTATATTCGTCACTCTACGCTTCCTGTGCAAGAAATTGCAGATGCTGTAAATGATCAAACCACTGTTTATGCATGGGTCGATTGGAATGGCAATCCTGGTGCTTATTTATGTGAATACATGGCTTATCTTGGAATGTGGTATCAAGATATTCATAACACAACTGATGATACATATCCATGTTGGTCATCAGGATTTATTCATGTTACATCTGGATTACCACTAGAAGATGCTATAGAAGCAACCGAAATTACCCTTAGAGAAGTTATTAAATATCTATTGAATTTGAATTCTCCACCTGAAACTCCAACTATAACTGGTCCCACAAATGGAAATGCAGGTACATCATATACATATACATTTAACTCAGTAGATCCTGATGATGACGATGTTTATTATTACATAAAGTGGGGCGATGGCCATACTGAAGTTTGGGAAGGTCCATATGTTTCAGGAGCAAATGCAAATATTGATCACATTTATACAAAACAAGGGACATTTACTATTGAAGCAAAAGCAAAAGATTCTCAAGGTGAAGAAAGTGATTGGGGAATACTTGAAGTGACAATGCCGAAATACAAACCTATAGATTTTAACCTTAATATTTTAAATCGGTTGTTTGAAAGGTTTCCATATGCATTTCCAATAATGAGATTCTTGCTTGGATGATAAAAATATATTTAAAAAAACCTCTTTCTCTTTTATTTAAAAGATATTAAATTACCTACTTTACATATAAAAAACATTAAATATCTATTGTTTATCTAATGCTCCCTACAAACAATGAAAATTCTATTAGTATTTCCAAAAGTTGAACACGGTCAAACAACAATTAAAGATAAAGGTACTTGGAATGCTTTTCTTTTTGGCAATCCAATAATAACCCTTCCCCATATTGCCACAATAACTCCAAGAAAATATGAAGTTAAAATAGTAAATGAAAACTATTCAGATATTGATTTCAATGAAGATGTAGACCTTGTAGGTATAACTTGCTACACAATGACTTCACCTCGTGTCTATAAAATTGCTGATGAATTTAGAAGTAGAGGGAAAAAGGTAGTATTAGGTGGGTATCATCCTACAGCTATGCCTGATGAAGCAATCCAGCATGCTGATAGTGTTTTGAAAGGGGAAGCTGAAGCATCTTGGCCTAAGCTTTTAAAGGATGCTGAAAACGGGAAATTAAAACCATTCTATGAACCTGATTCTAATTTTGATATGGCAGATATACCACCAATAAGAAGGGATCTCATAGTACTTAATCCAATATTAGGTGCAGTTCAATCCACAAGAGGATGCTATAACAAATGTGAATTTTGTGCAATTAGCAGTTTTTGTAAACATGGTATTAAACAGCGACCAATAAAAAACGTTGTTGAAGAAATAAAAAAAATGCCTAATAAATTATTTATCTTCCATGATCCTCATTTAACAGCAAGACCACAATACGCTAGAGAGCTTTTTAAAGAAATGATAAAACAAAAAGTGAATAAATCATGGTTGGCAAATGGTACTACAAACGTACTTGGTAATATCGACGATGAATTTTTAAATTTTGCACGTAAAGCAGGCTGTTTAGAATGGTTCATAGGTTTTGAATCTGTAAGCCAGAAAGCACTAAATGGTATTAAAAAAACACATAATAAGGTTGAAAATTTTAAAAAATTAATTAAAAAATTACATAAACATGGTATGGCAGTACAAGGTGGGATTATCTTTGGATTTGATGAAGACACTCCAGAGATATTTGATTTAACCCTTGAAAAAATGTATGAGTTTGAAATTGATATTGTCGAAGTTAACATTCTAACTCCTTATCCTGGTACCCCTTTATTTGACAGACTTGAACGAGAGGGAAGAATTATTACTAGGGACTGGTCAAGATATAATCAAGTTGATGTAGTTTATAAACCAAAAAATATGACTGAAAAAGAACTCTTTGAAGGCACAAGAAAAGTGGCAAAGGAGTTCTACAGCTTACCTAATGTTATAGGCAGAACAGCTAAAATATTTGCCATAACTAAAAAATTGCATGGTTTTTTCCCAGCAGGTGGAAATCTATCATATAGAAGATATTATAAAAGAGATTTCTTTTTCTAAAAACAAAATTAAATTCATGCAATATGATGTGAGGAAATTTAACAATGAATCCATTCTTGAATCCAATTTTTCTTTGTCGCATATTAAAAGGTCATTTAATCGATGTTAACCGAATATGGAGAATTGATATTAATGAGCTAAGAAGATATCAAGATAAAGCTATCAGAAAAATTGTAAAGTATGCATATACTGTCCCACTCTACCATAAAAAATACAAGGAATGCAATGTTCATCCAGATGATATCAGGGGAGTTAAGGATATTCAAAAACTACCATTGATTTCAAAGGAAGATATTAGAGATAACTACCCTGATGGAATAGTTCCAAAGGGATATAATAAAGAGCAAGATTTTCTCCTATCAACATCAGGATCAACAGGAAAAGCACTTTTCATTTATTGCGATTTGTATACAGTCATAAGATATACTGAAGGATTCGTAAGAGTACTTAAAGCATATGGAGGAAATTGGAGAAAATCCAAGATAATTTTAATAATTGATATGAAACCAGGAAGCATAGAACATGCTGCTTTCACAAGTAGTATTTCTCCTTTTATAAAAAGATTTGTTCCCATGAATAACCTTAAATATCTCCATGTAGGTGAAAAATCTGAGGATTTAATTAGACAAATCAATGAATTTAAACCAGAGTTTTTAGGTTCAGATCCACCTGTTTTAATGAAGATGGCAGTTCTAAAAAACCAAGGGTTTGGAAAAGATATCAAACTTAACGCTCTCTTTTCAGCTGGATCAATGCTGGATAGATATACAAGATTATATGTTGAAAAGGCATTCAATGCAAAGATATTAGACACATACGGCACAACAGAAGCAGGACCAGTAGCTTTTGAAAATCTTGATGGAGAGGGATACCATGTGAATTCTGATTTTGCTTATTTAGAGTTTTTAGATGATGAACAAAAGCCTGTATCATATGGAAAAACTGGGCATTTGGCAATAACAAGACTTTATGGAAAAGGTACACCAATTGTTAGATATACAGGTTTGGAAGATTTAGTAACACCTATTGAACCAAGAACGATTAATGGAATGACTACTGATATGATAAAATATATTGGAGGTAGGTCATTAGAATTAATACATGTTCCTGATGGTAGGATGATATCTCCATTTCATGTTACAACTATACCTGCATCAGTAATGAATGATTTTAATTCATACAAAATTAAACAATTCCAAATTATTCAGCATAAAGTTGATAAAATCGAAGTAAAGGTTGTTATTGATGAAAATTTAAGAAATATTGGTCCATCAGTTAAAAAAATAATAGATGAAATTAAGAAACGCTTCAAAGAAGCAACTAGTGAAGATGTAGAAATAATTGTAACTGAGGTTGACGAAATAGAAAAAGATGTAAGATTAGACCTTGTCAGACTTATTGTTTCAAAGGTCAAACGACCTTAAAACATTACTTTTAAACTTTCTTAAGAAGCAAGTAGGAGCCAGACGGTGGCAAAGTATCAGATTTTATACTATCTTTTACCATAAACCATTTTGATAATTCAGCTATACTTTTTTCTTTTTCTTTTTGAGAACCAATTACTGTTCTAAATATTATTCTTGAATTCTTTTTAGAATTATTTGCCAAAGAATTAAAGATATCTTCTTTTTTCTTCAATCCATATGTTAAAAATATCACATCAAACTTTTTTGTAGGATAATTCGTTCCGTCAGCACATACAATCTCTATTTTATTTTCAAGGTGATGGGTTTTAACATAATTAACAGCCTCTTTTACAGCTTTTTTGTCTATATCAATAACCACAATATGAGCTTTTTTTTTCATAGCTATAAGAACGGCAGTTATTGGCAGAGCTCCACCTCCAATAACTAGCACATTGTCATTTGATGATAGCCCTGCCATTTTTATTTCCTTATCAACCAGCTCTTGGTACATATTTAGATAATTTGATGAAATGATTTCAAATTTATTAGCAACTTTTTCAAAAATTACATATGAAAAATCCATTAGTTTTTTTGCAGACCCTGGAGGAAATTTAGCTGAGATACCTTCAAAAAAAATATGGGTTACAAAAGAAAAAAATCTGTTAGTTATTTGCCGAGACATAGTAAACAATCTCTTCTATGAATATATATTGTACATCTTTAAATTTTTTATATGTTAAAAGATTTTTACTACTAAAAACATTTAAAATATAAGTTAATACCACTGATAATGATAGATAAAAAAAGTGTTTATAATCCATGGACACTTGAAGATGAAAAAGAACATCCCGCATGCTTATTAGAGTGGTGGTGTATTGAAGCGTTTTTTAAAACCATTGAAAATAAGGATAAATGGACTTTTAAAGGAAATTTTTCAGAATGGTTTGAAAAACCAAATGGGATCGGATCTATCTATAATTTTGTGCTTTATAACAATGATAATAAAAATTTTTATGTAAATGATATCAGGGATGGAAATAATAGATTAAAATCATCTGAAAAGACTTTTGATGTTAAATTTAGAGAATCTTATTTTAAAGGTAAATTTCCTAATTATGAAATGCTTTTTATAAATAAAAATGATGAAATCGAATTATTTATAAAATATAATGCAAAATCATATCCTCATTGGATTGCTCAAGATATTACTAATGGACTGCTTCCCATAGGACTTGGTTACTATAGATATGGATTCATTCCAAAAGGGGATATCTCAGGTGAGTTAAAAATAAAAAATAAAAAATTTACGATTTCTGGGGAAGGATATTATGAACATGTGTGGGGGGATTTTACCTATCATAAAATTATTGCGAATATAAAAGGGTTAAAAAAAAGTATATCAACATATGCAAAACTGATTGGTAAGTGGATATGCAATAATAAAATTAAAATTCCAAAAAAATTAAAATTTTTAACAGAAAACAGTCCTTTTGGATACGACTGGGCATGGGCTTTGCTGGATAACGGATGGAGTGTTTTTTATGGTAATATAATGTTTTGGCTTATGGAAGGTCCTGCACCAGGAATATTAATACTAACAAAAGATGGTAAGACATACGAAGAATGGTTCAATATAAATTTTAAATATAATAAGACACAACCAGCAAAGAATCTTAATTTCCACTATCCAACTGAAATGGAAATTAATGCAACAAAGGGAAACGAAAAAATATATATGAAATTTAAGATGACTGCTGAGCCAAGAGAATATTTTAGCAGATTTTTAAATGGAATAAAATATTTTAATGGTATCTCAATTATTGAAGCCCCTGGAATAGTTGAGGGTTACTATAATACTGGTAAGAAAAAAACAAAACTTACAGGAATCTGTAAAATTGAACCACAAAGACAGGTTTCAAAATCTGGCCATAACAAATTAACAATAGACATACTAAAACCTCCCGAGGGATTTGGTATCTCTCTAGATTTTCACTCAAGTATTTTTAAGAAAAAAATTTTTTTTAAATTTCATATTTTACCAAAACAAAAGTTAATTTTTAACATTAAAAAATTAGATTAGATTAAGTTTTTTGATATACTTAATATATATGGACATTAGACCAATTATTATATCTATAAATATTATTTTAGAAACCGTAGGTTTTTTACCTTGATATGATTTACAGCTGTAAGATAGTATTGAATTTAGAAAAATGAAATTTGATTAAAAAGAAGGTGAAATAAGCAGTGTTTAAAAAAATGGGTAAATATATTTTTGAAAGCACCTCACCTGAAACTATACTAGTTTCATCAAATATAAAGATTAAAAAAGTTACTAATTTAAATGATTTTAAAGATTTTTTTCGAGTTCCTTGGTTAATATATAATGATAATGATTATTGGGTTCCACCGTTTTGGGGAGAAATGAAGAGATTTTTCTCTAAGAACGAGCTTTTTTGGACGCATTCAGAGGGAGAACTTTTTGTTGCATATAGAGATAATAAAGCTATTGGTCGAATAGCTGCCATTATTGACCATCTTTATTCCGTACCTGGTGGAAAAAAAATAGGATTCTTCGGTTTCTTTGAATGTATCCCAGATTTTGAGATTGCTTCATCTCTGCTGAAGGTTGTTCAAAAATGGTTAATATCAAAGGGTATGGATGAAATGCATGGTCCTGTTAATGGTCGAGTAGATATGGGATCTGGTTTTTTATTAAAAGGTTTTGATTCAATGCCCTATTTAATCGGACATTATTCACCTAAATACTATGTTGATTTTGCTGAAAAATTCAAAATGAAAAAATCAATAGATCTTGTAGTTTATAATATTGATTTAAATAAGCCTATTTCCCCATCCTTTGAGAAAGTTATAAAACGTATTGAGACAAGTGGTGTGAAAATCCGCAGATTTAACCGTTTTAGATTCAAAAAAGAAATGAAGTGGTGGGTTGAGATGTTGATGGAGGAATTTTCAGATCATTATGGTTACACTTCAGTGTCAAATGAAGAAGTTAAGACAAGATTTGGTATAAGACAATTAAGATGGATTGTTGATCCAGGGCTCTTTTTAGTAGCTGAGGTTGACAATCGACCTATTGGATTTAGATGGTCATTACCTGATTACAATCAGGTTTTTAAAAAACTAGATGGAAAATTTGGTTTAACAGGTGCTTTAAAGACTTTATTGTTTAAACATCAGATTGATCGTGGAAGATTTATCATCATGGGTATTAAGAAAAATTACCGCGGTAAAGGTATTGGTACATGTATGAACTATTACACATTACTGGAAATGAAAAAAAGAGGATATAGATGTGCAGAATATGGCTGGATTGATGAAGATAACATTGCTTCTCGTAAGGCTGGAGAGAAAATTGGTGGAAAACTTTACAAAATATATAGAGTATATAAAAAAAGTTTAGTTTGAATTGGAGCAAATTACATAAATTTATGTTAATAATTTAATTAGATTAAATCTTTTAAATTTGAAATGAAATGTATGTATCTAATTCTAAATTTATCTTAACTAAATTGCAAACCTTTAAATAACAGATATTTTCTCTATAAGTTTCAGGAAGTAGAATCTACAAAAGATTAATAATTGTAAGTATATTAGGTAAAAACCATGGGGGCAGTAAATTAAAATGAAATTCCTACTGATTAAACCAGGAGATCACAAAACAAGTAATTTATTTTCTGTAACTGGACCATCAAATCATCCACCGCTTGGTTTACTATCTCTTGGAGCAATGTTAGAATCCGAAGGTCATGATGTTGAAATCCTTGATTATTATATGGAGGATATGCCAAGGGAAAAATTGGAAAATTATTTACTGTCATCAGATGCGGTTGGTATGACTGTCCTTACTGAAGATATCAAAGCAGCTGTGGATATTTCAGGAAAAATCAAAGAAATAGATCCTAATATTAAATTGATTATAGGTGGCCCTCATTGTACTTTTCTTAAGCAGCGATCTCTTCAAGATATTCCACATGCAGACATTTGTGTTGTAGGTGAAGGAGAATTCGTAATACTTGAGTTAGTGAAATATCTTAAGGGAGAGAAAAAATTAGCTGATATTCATGGTGTTTACTATCGGGATAATAGTTTAATAAAATCAGGAAAACCTCTTCAGGTTATCGATGACTTAGATGCTTTGCCTTTTCCTGCTCGTCATCTTGTCGACAAATATGATTACGCAAAACTTCCCTGGGAGAAACAATCAAAGAAAAAGGTTACTTCTATGATTTCAAGTAGAGGATGTCCTTATAAATGTCGCTTTTGTGCAAGATATGGAAATAGTATAGAGGGTTGGAGTTACAGGAAAAGATCTGCAGAGAACATTGTGAAGGAAATTTTAGAGATAGATAAGAAATATGGAACTTTATGGATCGTTGATGATAATTTTCTTGCAGATAAAAATAGAGCACATATAATATTTGATAAACTTTTAGAGAATGGGATTGATATTAACTTTTTAATCGAAGGTGCTCGTGTTGATTCCACAGATAGAGAATTATATATGAAAATGAAGAAAGTAGGTGTTAAACTTATTGGATTTGGTATAGAATCTGGTAATCAGGATGTGCTAGATTTTTACAATAAGAAAGTTACTTTACAGCAGATTCGAGAGGCAGTTGAATTGGCTAGAGAAATGAATTTTTTCACATACGGAAGTTTTATATTAGGTGCTCCAATCGAAACAAGAAATCATATAGAAAACACCATAAAGTTTGCCTACTCTTTAAAACTTGATTTTGCCAACTTTGGAGAGTTATGCTATGCTCCAGGATCACAATTATGGGCTGAAGCAGTAAAAAATAAAAAAATATCTGAAGATGAAACCGATGTCATGGCTGATTCCCGTCGGGGTTTAGGAAATTTGACTCATGAAGAGTTAAGAGAATATACAAATCGGGCATTAAAAAATTTTTACTTTCGACCAACCTATCTACTAAGTCAAATTTATAGAGCTTTTTTAAGAAAAGATTTAAGCCTGTTGACAAATGGTATGAAATTTGCCTCTACCCTAAGCTCATAATAGTTTCTGCAAATGCAATATTAATTAAGATTAATTTTTAAAAATACGAAAACAGTAATTATTGGATTTGAAATTCAATATTTAAAATACTTTTAATAATTAACGTTTGCAAGGATATTAATAAGAATAAAATGATTAAGATGAAATGGCTTTAATTAAGATATTTACGAGCTAATAATCTGAAAAGATTAAATCCTTTAAGATTAATTTGGACTGAATTCCCTGTGGAATCTTAACATAACTGTATTCATTGCACCCATTATCAAAATATTTGAAAATTTTCTTGTTTTAAACGCTACATTTGTAATTCTTTGAATTGTTTTTAATGGAGAATAAAATTTTAAAGAAACATTTGTTATTCCATCATATAATTCTTTTATAGTCATTTTTTTCGGTTGAAAGACAACATGACGAAGATCATATTTCTCCCAATCTTTAGTTAATATTCTTCCTTCATTATTAAATTTATGAAATAATCTAGTAATCGGAAAAGGAGTTAAAATATTAAATTCTGCAGCATCAAGACCAAAATCATACGCTGCTTGTAATGTATCTTCAAAAATATTTGGTTCATCATTATCAAAACCAAATGCAAATGAGCCAAAAATATTCATATCAAATTTATGAATTCTTCTACAAACTGATTCATATTTTTCAATTGAATATGCTTTGTTTGCATCTTTTTTAAGTGAATCATTACAAATAGTTTCAAAACCTAAACACCATACAACACAACCTGCTTTATTTGAAAGTTTAAGCAATTCATCATCTAAAAGTGAAGGTAGAGTTCCATAAGCAATAAATTTTTTTCTTAAAGGTATCATAGCTTTAAACAAAGATTTTGCATAATTTTTATCAATAGTTAAAGCTGAATCATGAAGAAAAACTAAAATTTTTCTTGATGTATTTTTTATTTCTTGTATTACTTTTTCCACCGGCCTTTGTCTGTAATTCTGACCATGTAAATGGGTTAATGTACAAAACGAACAATTATATGGGCATCCTCTTGAAGGAGCAACTGCTGTAAATAATGGTGGAATCCGTAATAAATCATGACGAGGACATTTAATAGATTTTGGGTCAACTGGTTTATCACATCTATAAAATGGTTTTATTTTACCTAATTCAAAATCTTTAATTAACTGAGGCCATAACATCTCAGCTTCACCAATAACAACACTGTCTGCATGCTGTTTAGCTTCTTCAGGTAAAGCAGAAGCATGCATACCTCCTAAAACTACAGGGGCTCCTTTTCTTCTATAATAATCAGCAATTTTATACGCTCTTGGTGCACTTGGGGTTACAGCAGAAATACCAACTAAATCTATTTTACCATCATAAAACGGTGAATCATATTTATCATCAATTAGTTTTAAAGAATGATTTTTTGGCGTTGCAGCAGCAATTTGTTGGAGCACCAGTATAGGATTTGAATTTAATTTATATAATAATTGATCAATAAGACCATGTTTATGATGTAGATTTGAATTAATAAGAAGAATATTCATTTATTACCCTCATGAGTTATTTTATATTAATTCTTTAGCAACTCTTGAAATAACAACTGGCGGAGGTGTTGCCGAATTATCTCTGGATGTTTTAATTTTATCTACTTGAATAATATTTATCTTTATATCGTCACCAAAATTTTTAATAAATTCCTTACGTAACTCCTTAAATATTATTTCTTTTGAAGGTTCTTTTTTTGAAATTTGTTGAACTAATACAACATATATATCTATTTCATCTATTTTTTGTTGAATTATTTGAAATTGTTGGATTATATCCGTACCTAATCTCAACATTACACTATGAGGAATCGCTGTAAATGAAAGAGGAGGAACTATTTCCCCTGAAGGTAAAATAATTGAATCAGCTCTTCTTCCATCAATTCTTTCAATTAATGGTGTATTAAGACCACAGTTACATTTTCTTTTAGAAGGAACTAAATAATCAGTAATACCTGTATATCTAATTATAGGTGTACCTTCCCCAAAAAGCCTTGTAACAATGATATTGCCTCCATCTCCTGATTGATTTTCTTTTTCTATAGGATTAATGAATTCTAGATTAACAAGATCAAAATTGACATGATAATTTCCTTTTTTACATTGAAATGCTATTGGGCTACATTCTGTAGCACCATAAACATCAAATATTTTTGTTTTAAAGGTATTTTCAATATAATTTCTAGAATATTTATCAAGAATGGCACCTGAGGTTGCAATAATACGAGGTGAAAAACCATTATCTTTTTTCTTTCTTTTTATTATTGCTAATATCTTTAGAATCCCTGGATAACCTCCAATAAATTCAGGATTAAATATTTCAATTTTTTTTAATAACTCCTCAGGTTTTTCCCCTACATGAAATACCTTAATATTATCTAAACTAAAAATTTTTTTAATATAAGAATATGATTTACTTGAAAAATATACTTGCTCTGCAACCCCTGGTGATAAATCAGCAATTATTATCATTTTTGATTTCCGCCAATTTATTCCATGTTCTCTAATTATTCTTATAAAGCCAAAAAATGTTTTAAAAATTGTATAAGGGCTACTATAAATTGAAATAGGTTGTCCGGACGATCCAGATGTACTTACACGAAAGTATCCATCTAACTTTTTTTTCTCAGGAATTAAATCATTTATATTTGCTTTTCTAAAATCATTTTTTGTTATTATGGGTATTTTACTTATATCATTAATTGTTTTTATATCTGATGGAGATAATTTTACTTCTTTAAATTTCTTAAGATATATTGGGACTTGATAAGCCTGTTTAACTATTTTTATCAATAATAAATTTCTATATCTCTCATTTTCTTCTTCAGTTTTATTACGGATTCTATCGATATTAAATATATAATCCCTCATTATTTTTGTTTGAAATAAAGGATTAAATAATGGATTCATTTTTATCAGTTATTTTTTTTAATTTATGTAACCTTATCTTAAAATGAAATAATAAATATTTCCATTATATCTTAACAAATAATAAATAATTTAATAAAAAATTTTGAATTTAATTTTTTATTTAATCGAAAATAAAAATCTTAAGAAAATTCCCAAATGACCTATATCTTTTTTTAATAAACATTTTTTAATTTGTACAAAGAGGAATCTTGGTCTTAAATAATATACTATATACGCATTTCTTGTAAATCTGGTTAGCTCTTCTAAAGTAAAATTACCTAAACCTCGAAGAGAATTAGCTGGTACTAAAAATTCTTCTTTTCCAATTTTTCCATTTTTGACAGCCTCTTTCCATAAATACGAACCCATCTCATATTTTAAAACCGAAAAAATAGCATTATCTATTGGTAGTGTTTTTGAAAATTTAATTGTTTTTTTAAAATGATATTTAGTTTCAATTGGTGCACCAAGTATAAGAGTACCTCCAATTTGGAAACCCATTTCATTCGATAATAAAACGGCTTTTCTAATTTGATTTAGAGTAACTTTTTTATTATAAAAATCAAGCACATCCTGATTTCCAGATTCTATTCCAAATGATATATACGTAACATTGGCTTTTTTCATTTTTTTATATAACTCTCTTTCGGCGGTATCTACACGAGCTCCTAATATTAAGATTTCAATTTTACTACCATATTCAATTAGCATATCAAAAATTCGATGTGCCTTTTTTAGATTACATAAAAATGAATCATCAATAATCATTACTGAGTTATATCTATTTTGAATATTGAGAATCTCTTCTACAATATTTTCGGTAGATCTCTGTCTAAAGTTATAATTTTCGATAGAATTACTATATCGTCCACAAAAATGACAGTGGAAAGGGCATCCACGGCTGGTTATCATTAATGTCAATTTTTTTTTATAGAAAAAACCATGAGGTAATCGATCATAATCATATTTTTCTACTAAATGACGGGATGGAAAAGGTAAAGAATCTAAATTTTTTATAAATTTTAAACCTTTACCTGGTAAAATTTCTTCATTTTTCTTATAATATATATTATAAATATCTGAAATATTCTTTTTACCCTGTAAGTATAGAGAAACATCATTTATTGTTTCCTCACCCTCTCCAACTATTGCT
>Ga0209427_10001071_pt1 | contig 30997 bp, 24 predicted proteins | sample DeeMarSWOR136_30_FD_187465 | JGI IMG/M metagenome (GOLD analysis project Ga0209427, IMG submission 187465) | Marine sediment microbial communities from White Oak River estuary, North Carolina - WOR-1-36_30 (SPAdes) (version 2) | ecosystem: Environmental > Aquatic > Marine > Intertidal zone >...
GACTGAATTAGAGATTCAAACTGCCCAAAGGGAAGACGTTGAAATCATCAGAACCACTACAAGCATCTGTCCCGAATGTATGCGACATATCACTGCGGAAATTTATGTTGATCCAGAAACTAACTGGGTAATGATGCGAAAAACATGCAAAGATCATGGTGAATTCAAAGATAAGCTTTCAATTCATCCTGAAGATTATAAATGGCAGCAAAATTTTACAACTGATATTGGCTCAACTGTAAATAATTCGACTCAACCTGTAGAAGTAATGTCTGGTATTAAAGAAGTAAATAAAGGGTGTCCATATGATTGTGGATTATGTACAAACCATAAAAGTGCTCCTAATATTTGTTTAATCGACATTACTAATAGATGTAATCTTACCTGTCCTATTTGTTTTGCTAATGCGAGTGCTAAGGGATATGTAGTAGAACCCACGTTTGAAGAACTAACACGCATTATGGAGCATTTTAGATCAATGAAACCTATTCCTGCAGTTTTACTTCAATTATCTGGTGGAGAACCAACCGTAAGAGATGATCTCCCTGATATCATCCGTAAAGGTGTAGAATTAGGTTTTACAGAACTAATGGTCACCACTAATGGTGTTCGATTTGGAAAAGATCCTGAATTTATGAAGAAATGTATGGATGCAGGAATGAATGCAATTTATCTCCAATTTGATGCCACAGATGATCCTGAGACTTGGAAAAAAATAAGAGGTGTAAATTTATGGCCTCTTAAACAAAAAGTCATTGAAAATGCTCGCAAAATCGGTTTTTTTGGAATTATGTTAGTTCCTACCGTAGCAAAAGGAGTAAATGACCATCAAATCGGAAATATTTTGGATTACGCCAGAGAAAACTCTGATATTATCTCTGGTGTCATTTTCCAGCCGGTCTCCTTAACTGGCCGAATTAGTTTTGAAGAATTGATGGATATAAGATATACAACTTCTGATTTAAAAGATGCTATTAATGCCCATACAGATGGTGCAATTACACAATTTTATCCTATTGCTACCACTGGAAAATTAACAAAACTTCTAGCCTGGTTTGATGACATGCCCGCATTTAGCATGACAAGCCATGCTGATTGCGGTTTCTGTACTATCTGCGTTGTAAATGATAAGAATGAATGGGAATCGATTGAAAAATTTTTTGATGTGGAAGGATTAGTAAAATGGGCAAATCACGTATGGGATATGGTCCAAGATCGCGAAATCCCAAAACCAACAGGTTTATTAAAAGGCATCAATCTAGCAGATTTTGGAAAAATCTTTGAGAAGATTGGAAACTTTGTAGATGAAATGACAGAATTGGGTTATAGACAGATCATGAAAGCTTATTTTTTTGCTGGAGCAATGAGGTATATAAAAAATCCGGCAAAAGTTATCACCAGCAAAACTTTTCAATCTTTTAGTAAGTTGATTATGGCACCTAATTATAATACGGCAGCACATTTCCTCCACACGCGCAATCTCATGATCTCAAGTATGCATTTCCAAGATGCTTACAACTTCGATTTGGACAGGGTATGCCGATGCTTGGTCCACTATGGTGTAATAGATCCTGATGACACTACTAAGGTTCTTGAAATTCCTTTTTGTTCTATGAATACGCTACATCGCCCTATCATAGAAAGAAAGCTTGCTATAGAAGGGCAAACTGCTAAGAAGCCAGAAGTTATTCAAGCTGAAATTGAAGCACTCTTGAAAACAGTTGAATAAATTATTTTATACTTTTTTGAATTTTTTTATTTATCTATTTTTCTTATTATTTTGCTTTATTCCATTACTTAAACAGAATCCTACTATATTTTATTATTAAAGTGTAATCTGGTTTTTCAACTTATAAAGGCATCATATAAGATATTAATCGCTTTTTCACAATTTTTTCTTTCTATAATAGCTGTAAAATTTAATTCAGATGAACCTTGAGCTATAGCTAATATATTAATATTATTATCTCCTAATTTAGTAAACACTTTTCCCGCAATACCAGGTGTATGAAGCACTCCAGCACCAATTATAGCAATTAATGAAATATCATTATTTATTTTAATACGAAACCACTTTTTCCCAAATAGATCAGAATTTCTTAATAAAAAGCTTACTTTCATTGAATCTTCAAAATCTATACCAAATGTAATGTTATTTTCAGAGGAACTTTGTGATATAAATATAATATTTATGTTATTATCTCCTAAAAGAGAAAAAAGTTTGGATGCAGTTCCAGGAAGTGGAACCATTGTATCACTTTCTAAAGTTACCATTGATAATTTGTATATTGATGTTATAGCTTTAATTATTTTTTCACCTTTCACAATTTTTTTAATTATTACGGTATATTCGTCAGATTCAGGTTCATCAAAAGATCTAATTTCAGAAGGGATGTTACCTTTTTCATTTATATCAAGACATAATGGATGTAAGACCTTTGAACCAAAAAAAGCTAGTTCTTTTGCTTCTATATATGATATTTGTTTTAAAAGTGAAGCTCTCTTGACGATTTTAGGATCTGCATCCAACAAACCCTTAACATCTTTCCAATAAATGATTCGACAATTATATTCATCTCGTAAAGCATAAGCAAGTATTGCAGCTGTTAAGTCACTACCACCTCTTCCAAAAGTTGTAATTTTTTTATCTTTTTTAGTGGATCCATAAAAACCTGTAACACAAATTAAGTGATTAGAACTAGATTGTAGTAATGGAAACAATTTTTTTTTGACTAATACCTCTGTATCTTCTAATAAAGGTAATGCATTTCCAAAATTATCATTTGTAATAATTATTTCATTTGAGGATTGGAATATAGCTTTAAATTCAAGTGAGTTTAAATACTGTGTTAATACAAATGTACTAAGTTTTTCACCATAGGAAATGATTAGATCTTGAATATCAGAACTTGGTCTAATAAGTTGAATAACTCGCCCTAGCTGAGTTAATTCATCTATGTTTTCATTTATAAAATCAATTGCTTTTCCAAATTCATGTTTATTTGAATTGATTAATTGATGTATTAACTTTCTATGAATTTCTCGAAGATCCTCAATAATATATTCACATTCTAACCCCTCATTACATGATCTGTTATAAAATTCAATTAATTTGTCTGTTACACCTTTAATTGCTGAAATGACAATAACCAGTCTAAAATTTATGATGTATTTTTCAATGATTTTTACAATTTGCTCGAAAGATATGGCATTCTGTAAACAAGAGCCCCCAAATTTCATTATTACAAGATCTTTTTTTTCCATCAATTCAACCATCGATAATATTTTTATAGAAACATTATTGTTGTTATTTTTAAAAATTTAGGATAAAAATTCATGTAATAGAATAACATATTTTTATCTAATTTTTTCTCAATATTACATCTCTTCAATCGCATATCTTGGACATGAATCCAAACATAATAAGCAACCAATGCATTTCTCATATGAAAATTCTAATTGTTCTTCAGTATTTAAATGTAAAGCATCTGTTGGACATAAAGAAATACAAGCTCCGCATTCTATACATTTGTCTAAATCTACAATTATTCTCCCCTTTTTATTGACATTTATATTGTTTTTTTTAAGAGAATCGGTTATTGATTTTATTTTTTCTTCAGGAACTTCTAATAATAGGTTAACTCCTTCTGGCCCCGTCGAAAATTTCAAAATATTAAAGGAAACATCATGTTTTAAGATATCATTAACAATTTTAGAATAATTATTAATATTTCTAACTAACCTAAAAGGCAATGTGCAATGTATAATTGTCAATTACATCAATTCCTCCGAAGTGATTATTCCAATTACTTTTCTATTATCATCTATTACAGGAAGTGCAGAAATATCATTTTCTTTCATTTTTCTAGCAGCATTACTAATAGGTTCATTATCATATGTAGTAATTACTCGTTTTGTAATGATTAATCCTAATTCATATTTATCTTCTGCTATTGCCTTTGTAATATCAAAACTAGTTACAATTCCTCTTAATTTATCATCTTTGTCAGTAATTACAACATGATTTGTATTTTTTTCAATTATTTTTTGAGCAACAACCTTTATATCGCAGTCTTCATAACAAATTTCAGCTTTCTTTTTCAGATCCTTTACAAATCTTAACTCTAAAGTCTGTTTCATGGGATTAAATCCAGTTTCGATTGGTAGAGTTTCGGCAGGTTGATTTAAGAAAAAAATTCCATCTTGTATCCACTTTTTCAGAGTTTCTGCGATTTCTCGAGCATAATATAATGATGATAATGACGAACATTTTATTTCTTTATCATCTAACGTAATAAAGCCACTTTTCAATTCTTTATAACTTACTTGTTTAAGTATTGGCCTATTTCTCCTTGGTACTCCATAATCTATAACCTCAGTTATTAGTTCTTCATCTCTAATTGCAGTCTTTCTGACTAAATTTTCATTTAGAATAGGAATTGGGATACCTATGCCCACAAACAAAGATGTACCATATTTTTCATACGATACACCTTTAAGATATTGTGGAGTCATATTTTTTAGATCTCCCTTAACAAATATGGTCCCAAACCTGTTTTTGGGATTATGTTGAGTCCCCTCTCCTATAACATAACCTATCCCACCTCCAAGAAAAATTCTTGTTCCAATCCCGATTGTTTCATAATCAGGATCATTACTTAATGGGTTTAAACATCCTGCGCCTGCATAATGAGCATTTCCAAAATTTGGCAATAATTTACCCATATAAGTATATAAAGTTCTATCAGAACTGTTAACGGCACATACAAATCTCTGGTATGCATTCCTCGGATTACACAAAATCGCTTGATTAAGGTCATTAATGTTAAACTCAGTATCTACTTCAGTTAAGGGATAACAATCTGTTGTATAAGAAGTACCTCTTAATCTTATTGATTTTCCTGAAACAAGATCCTCTATTAAATGCCCCCCTCCATATTCGAAAGATCGAATATCAGACATTCTCGTACATCCAATGTAACAATCAACTGCTGCATTTCCATGATAAGCGTAAACATCATTTAACCATAAATCTTCAAATTTTATAGGAGGATCTGAATGCCCAAAATTGAGGAAAGCTCCACTTGAACACATTGGACCAAAAGTACCTGTAGTTACAACATCAATTTCTTCGGCAGCTATTTTAATACCTTTAGTATCCACAATTTTTATCATTTCTTCTGCTGTAACTACAACTGCATCACCACGTTTAATCTTTTCATTTATCTTAGCATAACTTTTTGTCAAGAAAGCACCTAATTTTTTCTTGAATACTTTTTAATTAGACTATTTTAACTTAACATCATAAAAATATGCATGTATAAAAACATTCATATGAATTATATGCATTAAAAGCATATTTTATGTGTTAAGAACAAAAAATGAATTATTTTGTTAATTCCATTGATCCTTTGTTTCTCCTTCTTTACGGTTTACAATTTAAATTCTCTTAGCGTTTCTTCTACAGTATAATTCTCATGAACTATTTTACTTATTAAATATACCAATTTTGTAGGATCTTTCGATTGAAAAACATTTCTGCCAAAAGCAACTCCGGCGCCTCCAGCTACAATTGAGTCATATACCATTTGCAGTAATTCTGGAACAGTATCCATTTTGGAACCCCCTGCAATAATAACTGGAATGTGCTTTACACCTTTAATAATCTCTTTAAATGTATTAATATCTCCAGTATAATTTGTTTTGACTATATCAGCACCTAATTCCACTCCTGCTCTAACTGCAATGTTAACTACTGAGGGATCATTCTCATCTGTAATTTTTTTCCCTCTTGGGTACATCATTGCTATAAGTGGTATCCCCCATTCTCTAGATTTTTCTACAACTTTATGAGCATCTTGAAGCATTTCTGGTTCATCGTCTGCACCAATATTTATATGAATTGAAACAGCATCGGCTCCCATTTTTAAGGCACGTTCTACAGAACAAACCAACACTTTTCTATTAGGATCTGGTGATAAATTTGTAGCTCCAGACAAATGAATAATCAACCCTATATCTTTTCCATATTGCCTATGACCAGGTCCAACCATACCAGAATGCATTAAAACAGCATTTGCCCCTCCTAAAGCAACCTTATCTACCATGGCTGCTATATCTTCCAATCCAGCAATAGTTCCCATCGTTAAACCGTGATCCATAGGAATAATTATAGTTTTTTTACTTTTACGATCAAAAATTCGTTCTAATCTTATATTTTTACCAAGAATCAATTTAGTTATTCACTTCGCGAAATTTTAAAATAAGCTATTCAATATAATGAGATTAATCATATAAAATTATATTTAATTCAGTATGTATGGTAGTTTGAATTAGTTATCTTTTATTTTCCTTTTTTAGGATCTTCATAAATTGATAGAAATGACTATAAGAATCATTAAAATGATAATCTTTTTTAGAATAATCTAATGCTTCCATAAAGATATGACTGAATTTATGCTTATTTTTATTTTGTATTATTTTCTTATAATCTCCAATTAGTATTTCAAGTGAGTCTAAAACTTTAAGAAACTCTTGATTTTCCATTTGAATTTCTGCAAACATATCCATCTCTCTTTGAATTATACTTTCTGCAAAAACTTTTTGTAGTAGGAATGTAGTTCCGGTATATTTCGTCAATTCAGTTAATGTTTCGTTTGATCTTTTAATAAGAGTTAAAAATAGAATATTAAACATATGAGGTACTCCTAAAGTTAAAGCAATTCGTCTATCATGAATTTCAGGTGAAGTTTCAGTTATTATTAATCCTTCTAATTTAAATATAGATAAGAATTCATTCACTAAATTATCATAATTTTCCGTTCCGCCAACTCTTAAAACAATCATAATATAACCTTTCATATCTATTATACCAGGACCAAACATTGGATGCAGTGAAAGACAATTGATTTCAAACCTTTTGATAATCTTTTCCATGACATTTGCAACTATTCCTTTTAATGATGTAATATCAATGAGTAAAGCATCTTTTTTTAATAACGGGGAGATCTCTTGAAGCATATTTACAGTAGATGTAATTGGAATTGATACTATTATTATATCAGCATCTCTTACACTCTCTAATAAAGAAGATTCATAATATACACCTAATTCATGAGCAGCAATCTTTAATTTTTCAAGATTCCTTGCATTTAATGTGATTCGAAAACCATATTTCTTTAATAATTTTCCAAAAACTTTACCCATGCCACCAGAACCACCAATTATTGTAACTTTTTTACCTAGCATGATTATCATTTAAAGATTTTAAATTTATTCAATTTTAGTTAAACTTTAGTTCAGATATTTAATTGAAAAATATATATACTTTTCGATTTGGATATTAGATTGGTTATAAAAAATTTTCTCCCCTCATTATATTATTTAAGAATATAATAAATAGAGATTTTAACATATAGTAATTTATTCTGAACCCTATAAATTCTTGAAGTTAACATCATCACAAACCTATATAAGATAATTTATCATATAATTATATGAATTCCTGAAGATGGTGATTTTTTGCCAAGTTTAGAAAGAAAGATAAAGATTGAGTCAAGTCCCGATAAGATTTATAAGATCGTAACAGATGGTATTAACACACCAAAATGGAATCCCTCTGTAAATGCTGTAATTGAAAAAGAAGATAAAAAAATCCAATTGGAGACTAATATTGGAGGTATAACCATTATTGATACTAAAAACGAGGAAAATAAAAGTACTACATGGTATATGGAGAGTAGTGACATGAATTCAATTGGTTATATTTTAAATCCCAAAAAAACAGACTATACAGAAGTCACGATGTGGACCGAATTTGATAATAAAAAGCAGTTAAAACTATTTAAAAAGACAGCAGATCGAGTCTTAGAAGGATTAAAAACTTATGCTGAATATATCGAGGGAGGAGGAGACCCTGATCAGTATAAAAAATGGGAATACTTAACAACTCCCTAAATTTCTTTTTTTTTATAACAATAAATTTATCATAAGTAGTTTATAAAGTCATTCTCCAATTATTTTCCAACGGGATGCTTCTGCTTTATCCTCAATTTGAATTCCAACCTTTCTTAGTTTTTTTCTGATCTCATCACTTAATTCATAATTTTTAGCATTTCTCGCCTTATCTCGTATATTTATTATAATATCCATTAATTCGTTTATTTTTGTATCATCAATTCCTTTCTTTTTAGTGAAATCAAGCCCTAAAACTCCAAGTAATTCTAATAGTGTATCTCGTGCTCTATTTAATATATCTTTTTTATTATCTAATGAAGAATTTATCTGTTTAATAAACTCATGGATTGCTGCGAGTGCTTTTGGATTGTTAAAATCATCATCCATAGCTTCTTCAAATTTATTTTTAACATCTTTAATTGCTTGATTTAGGTTCGTTTTTATACCCCCAATTGATTCATTTATTGCACTTAAACAATTTCTAATTCTCCCTACGTTTTTTTTAGCATTTTCAATTACATTCTCGTTCCAATCGAGAGAAGAACGATAATGACCAGATGTTAAACCCATGCGAACTATTAATCCTCCATATTTATCTATTAATTCACGAGCAGTCACATAATTTCCAAGACTCTTACTCATCTTTCTCCCATTTAATGTAATAAATTCTGCATGCATCCAGTATCTAACAAACTGTTTGCCAGTGGCGGCTTCAGCTTGTGCTATTTCATTTGGATGATGAGTTGGGATGTGATCAATTCCTCCACCGTGAATATCTATCGTATCTCCTAAGAATTTCATTGCCATAATAGAACATTCAAGATGCCAGCCGGGGTAACCTTCACCCCAGGGAGAAGACCATCTCATTATATGTATTTGATCTCCTTTCTTTGCATTCAACCATAAGGCAAAATCAAAATAATTCTTTTTTAAGGGATCTTTATCAACTCGTGCTTTTGCCATTTCTTCATCAAGTTTTAGTCTCCCAAGTTTTCCATAGTCCTTGAATTTAGTGATATCATAGTACACATTTCCTTGTACTTCATAGGCGTATCCTTTTTCTAATAAAGTTCCAACTAATTGAATCATTTCAGGGATGAGTGATGTTGCTCGTGGAGTAATATTAGGCCTATTTATATTTAAATTATCAATAACACTCCAATATTCTTCTATCTGTCTATCAATAAGCTCCCAAGGATTTATTTTTTCTTCTCTTGCTCTTTTTTCAATTTTATCTTCTCCTTGATCCGCATCATCAGTTAAATGTCCTACATCAGTGAAATTTTGAACATGAGTCACATTGTATCCTTTATAACGTAAATATCGAACAACCACATCCCAGAAATTATAAGTTGAGGCATTTCCGATGTGAACATCATCATACACTGTCTGCCCACAAGTGTATATTTTAACCTTACCTTCCTCTAAGGGTATGAATTCTTCCTTTTGACGAGTCATTGTATTATAGATTTTAAGCATAAAATAATAAATAATAGAAAAAAATAAGAATTTTACGAAAGATTCTATGATCCTCCTTCTTTTTTTAAATATTCTTTAATTCTTTACCTCTATATAGGCTTCTATAACTTTATTTTCAATTTTTAACTTCTTTATATTTTGCTTACCTTCCAAATTTAAAATGATTGCATCAGCTTGTATCATCTTTTTGATTCTTTCCTCATGTATGTCAAGAGCTTCTAAAATATCTTCATCATTTGTTTTTAAATATAAGACTATTCGATTTTTTGCTGATAGCTTCAGTTGTTTTCTATAATTATTCAAATTTCTAATCAAATTTCTTGCTAAACCTTCTAGTTTCAACGTTGGTGTAATTTTTGTGTCTAATTCTACTATAAGTTCCGAATCATCTCCTATTTCAATAGTAACCTTCTTTACATTAATTGCTTCTGCTATTATATCTAAATATTCATTATCAAGATACACTCCTTTTAATGAAACCTCATTTAAAACCTGTCTAACTGGTATTTTAAAACTGTCTCTTAATTCTAAGGCTCTTTTTACTACTTCTCTTGTTTGTTCCATGTCTTTTAAGATATGACTATCGATTAATTTCTCATCAAATTCGGGCCAAAACTCTAAATGGACTGATTTTAATTTTACGATCCCTTTTTCCACTAATTTTTGATATATTATCTCCGAAATAAAAGGGGTTATTGGAGCTAAGAGCTTTGATAAATTATAGAGAATATAGGACAATATATTCATCGCTGAAAATCTTTCATTTACATTTTCACTTTTAAATCGATTTCTACTGTTTTTAAGATACCATGTGGAGAGATCCTCAATGAAGTTAAAAAATAATCTACTGGCCTCATGTGTGTTATAATCATCCATTGATTGTGTTATCTCTCGTATAAGGCTATTTAATAAGCTAACAATCCATCGATCTAATATATTATCTGAATGTGTTGTAACAGTAGTAACTTTATCAGTAGCTATCAATGAATAAAACTTCAGAACATTAGCTAACAATAAATTAAATCTTCTGTATACTTGTTTTACAATTTCCTCTTTAAAGTTTAAATCTTGTGCCCTCATTAATTGAGATGACATTAGATAAATTCTTAAGGCGTCCGCTCCATACTTTTCAATTATTAGATTTGGATCAGGGAAATTTTTTTTCGATTTAGACATTTTAGATCCATCTTCAGCAAGTATATTTCCGTTTACAACAACATTTTTAAATGGTATCTCATCAAATAAGAGAACAGAGATTGAATGCATGTAGTAAAACCATGCCCTAACTTGTGGAACATATTCAGACACAAAATCACTCGGGAAATTTTGTTTAAACCATTCCACATTCTCAAATGGATAATGTTTTGCGGCATAAGGCATTGATCCTGATTCTAACCAACAATCAAATACTTCAGGCACACGATTCATAATTTTGCCACAGTATGAGCATTTAACATGTATTTTATCAACTATATGCCTGTGTAGATCTAAATCATCAGGAACATGTTCAACTGCATTCTCTTGTAATTCTTTAATGGATCCAATGACTTTAATTTGTTTACATTCTTCACATTCCCAAATAGGCATAGCAGTAGCCCAAAATCTATTTCTTGAAATACACCAATCAGGGGCACTATTAACTATACTTTCATATCTTCTAGAAAGTTCTTTAGGATACCAGTTGATTCTTTGATTAGTCTCCAAAAGCCTTGCTTTTATTCTTTGAATATTTATAAACCAGGCATCAAGAGCATTATATATTAATGGAGTATCACATCTATAACAAAAAGGATATGAATGTGTGTGATCATTTGCATTAAACAAAAGGTTTCGTTTATCCAAATCCTCTAAAACTTCTCTATCTACGTCTTTAAACCACAATCCGATCCAATCCATAGGGCCATTAGCCAAATTACCATGCTCATCAATATGCTGAATTATGGGGAGATCATACTTTCTTATCATTTCATAATCAAATTCTCCATATATCGCCAAGTGAATAATTCCTGTTCCTTCATCTGATAATACCTCATCACCACCATCAATTATAAAATGCCCTTTTTTATTAAAATCTGTAGAAACTTCATACAAGGGCTCATATTCTTTATTTATCAAGGCTTTTCCCTTAAATTCCTCAACGATTTTATAATTGTTTTTGAGGATATCCAACTGGTTTTTTATCAAAATTAAATATTCATTATTAAGCTTTATCTTTACGTATTTTTGCTGGCTATTTACCGCTAAAGCCACATTTCCAATTAAAGTCCAAGGAGTTGTAGTCCAAACAAGTAAATATGTTCTTGGTTCTTCTTTCAATTTGAATTTTGCTGTTATAGCTTGTTCAGTAATATCTTTATAGCTGTTATCCATCGCTATTTCAGAATTTGAGAGTGGAGTTTCACATCGAGGACAATAAAACAAGACTTTTTTACCCCTATATACAAAACCCTCGTCAAATATTTTCTTAAAAATATGCCACACAGTTTCCATATAGGTATTATCCATGGTTTTATAAGAATTATCAAAGTCTATCCACCTCCCGATTCGTTCTACAGTTTTTTTCCATTCATTTGTATACCAAAGTACCTTTGATCGGCAAAACTCATTGAATTTACCCATACCCATTTCATATATCTCATTCTTTTGCTTTAAGTTTAGTGCTCTTTCACAAATATTTTCTATTGGCAAGCCATGGCAGTCCCAACCCCATCTCCTCTCACATCGGTGGCCTTTCATCGTCCAATATCTGGGAAATATATCCTTTGTTACAAAACTTAATATATGACCGTAATGTGGTAAACCAGTGGCAAAAGGAGGGCCATCATAAAATATGTATGGTTTATTTTTTGGTCTTTGTTCCACACTTTTTTCAAATATTTGATTCTCTTTCCAAAATTCCAAAATTTCTGCTTCTTTTTCAATATATGAAATTTTTAACACCCTTCTTAATCTTTTTTTATCCATCAATAATTTTAACTTATATATATAAAAAAATTTTTAATTAACATTTACGAGTTTATATCAAAATTCGGATATGGGATATTTCTGAAGCAGGATGTGGAGGAAAAGCTAATGAAAATTCGCTTCACAAATAAACGAATTTAGATAATAATAATCGTGGATATGATTTCAATCATGTTTTGTACAAAACCAAAGAATTTAGAATATATTTTCATAGCTTCCACATCCACTTTATATTTAAAATAAGGTCAACTGATCTAAAAAATATTACGGTATTTTCTATAATCATTTCATTATTAATCTAAAAAAATATAATTATGGGCAATTTTTCTTTTATCTCTTCCAGCAAGAATATGAATATGCTTGATTGTCTTAAGTGAGTCTTTACTAAAATTATCTAATGGAATATAAACTAATTCACGATTTTTTATTCCCACGAGTGAGTAAAAATATTTACGAGGAGGTTCTGGAGCTACATATGCTATATATCGTTCTTTTGAGTATAATATAGCTGCTTTAAGAAGGCGTTCAGCTTTATTTTTAACATCTTTATACTCATAATCATTATAAGGATCAAAAATAGATCGTAAGAAAATTGCAGGAAAGATTGATAATAAACCTCCAACTTCTACATGTGTAATTCCAGGACCAATAACATAATCTCCAGGGATCGTTGAATAAAAAGCCATATCGCTCTCCCTAACATGTTCTGCCCACCAAGTTAATTTATAAGGAAATTTTTCGATCTCTCCATCATCCATATCAAAAATTACCACGATTGTATCGATTTTTCCTTGAATTTGTTGAATATTTTGAACATATATTTTCTTTTTAAAAGCCCAGTTTCTAATTGTTTCCTTAATTGCGATCCCATCCATTAGACTGGATTTGAATTCTTCAATTTTAATTCTCTGATTTTTTAAGTTCGTTATTGCTTTCTTTCTAATAAATGCAAAGTAATCTTCTTCAATAATATCTTCAGGTGGCCAAGAGACAGTTTCTAATTTTCCTTCTTCCCATTTATCTTTCCATTCTCCAGGATATTTCTCTTTAAGTTTTTTTTTAAGAGGAATTTCTTGTTCTTTTCCGTAGTTATAAGGATGATGTCTCCTTAGCTTGATATATCTACCACTTGGATCGTAACCCCCACCAAAATTAAGCTTTAAGGTATCATATTTTTTACTCTCATCGTTATAAGGGTATATTGAAGCTTTTTCCAATACCTTCCATGCAAAATCATCATCAACAACATTTTTTGCTGCAATTAATAATTGGAATAAATTTGGTAATAGCCTTTTTTCTGTTAAAGAAATATTCCTTGAATATTGGAACAAAGTTTTTAGTTTATGGAGATCCACAAATTCTTTAAACTCTTCTTCATAATCATATTTAGCCTTCAATATTATTTTGCGTATATGGTCAGTTTTATTATAGGAATTTAAGATTTTGAATAGATCTTCAGGCGTTTCAATGTTTTCAAGAGTGTTTTTGGAGAATTTATCTCTAAACTTTAACCATTTATATGTATGATATGGTACTTCCCTTAAGAGAAATCTTGCATCAGAACCTCTTATATTGTAGATTTTTACAAATTTATATGGGATTAAATCTAATTCAACGTCCTTAATAAATTCAGGATGTTGCAAATAATACTTCACATCTTCCCAATGTGCCATTCCAATTATTAATAAGATCCTATGATAAAGAGGCGTCATCTTTAAAAGGTGAGCAGCCATATATTTTTCTCTAATAATATCCTTTTCAATAAAGTCATAGATTTTAGCATTCTCTTGATTATGGAGAAAATCTTCTAATTTTGCCTTTTCTTTCAGTTTCTCTTTATCATACCAAAAATCTTCTTTAAAATATTGAGAAATCTTCTGATAAAATTGCCTTAATCCAATTTGATTTATAGCATAATCGTCAGGAAGTTTCATACTTGGGGGTGAATATTCTGAAATTGATAGATCAATGAATTCAATTGGAATATTATATTCAACACCGATTCTTAACCCTTCGATTATTGAATCGCCAGGATCAATTGGTATGAAATTCATCTTTTTTGGATTTAATGAGTCGGCATATCCAATCAAAGATAAATATGGCAACCTTTCGATTGCCTCTAATACTTCTTCTTTAACATTATTAGGTAATTCAACAGCAATTACATTGGGATATACTTTAAATAATGCTGTTCGTACTAATTTAGCAAATTCTATTCTTGAATGAAAAGTAGGAATAACATAGATATTATTAAATTTAATATATGGTTCTTCTTCCATTTCAATCTTTATCAGGTTTTTTTATAAATTCATCATAAAAGTTTTCAGCTTCTTCAAAATCTTTAAATATCTTAAAATTAATTGAATCTTTTTGCTTTTTCAGGAACTCTTCATAATTTTCGGGTAAATACTTCAATGCTGCTTCTTCTAATACTTGGATTACAGAGTTTTCAAAGATTTGCTTTTCTACTTTATTTTGATTTTCATTATTCATTATTCTTGATTTAATATAATATCTTAAAATATTAATTCCATCTCTTACTGTGTAAGGTTCATCATGTATATGAGCATTTTGGAGAAAATCTACGCAATATTCTAATATTTCTTCTGAACCAAAAGGGAGATTGTATTTCAAGATCTTCATCTCATCTATCTTGTTTGGAAAATCAATATAAATCTTAGGTTGTAGACGAGATTGAATATATTCTGGGATTTCATAGGTGCTAGAATCAGCATTCATAGTCACACATAACCGAAATTCTGGATGAGCATAAATTCTGATACCTGCTATGATACTCTCTACATATCGTCGTTTATCCATTAAGGGTGCTAAAGATGCCCAACTTTTCTCACTCATTCTATTTCCTTCATCTAATAGGCATACTCCTCCCTTAATCATTGCCGAGACCAAAGAACTAGCAACATATGCTATTTTATTATCTGAAGCAATGACAGGACTAATCAATAAATCCTCAGGGCGTGTATCCATCGTACATTGAAACATATACACATTCTTTTTTAATCGTTTTCCAGCAGCATAAGCAAGTGTAGTTTTGCCTACTCCTGGTTTACCGAGAATCCGAGGATTTAATGGAAGATCATCTTTATCAACAACCATCCATGCCGCTTTTAATTGGTTGATCAAATCATCGTTACCCACCCATTTCATATTGACTTCAGCGGGTTCAGATAAAGACAGTTCCACCCCTTCTATGATAACTTTCTCAGGCATTTTTTTCACTTTAATTTATACTAATTATGGATATAAAAGTCTACCATAATTAATTTTTCTATAACCAGAATTAATAAAATATATAAATAAAAAAAGATAGAGCTAAAGCCCATTAATCCATTTAAAATAGGAGAAGAAAAAATCAATCTCGAGGTATCTAAGACTCCTGATAAAAAATAAAACAAGAAAAAAATTATATCATATTGTTAAGAATTAAAAAAAGTGTGTCGCAATAATTAATAAAATCACTTTTTTAGTACAAATATAAAAAATATGAAATTATCTTATGTTTAATAAGATTTGTAGATTTTTTTTCTTAACATGAATAAACAAGATCTACAATCTTAATATTAGATGAAGAGCTATGCATGTCTCAAAAGATGATTATCTAAGATCTGTTAAATTGAAGCTTGCGCTCCTTGGAGATCCCGCCGTCGGTAAAACATCACTAATTAATATGTACACCCAACATCGCTTTTCAAGCGATTATCAACCAACACTTGGTGTAAATATCATTGTAAAAGAACTAGCTCTTAAAGATATAAATACTTATGTCCGGTTGGTTTTATGGGATATTGCTGGTCAAGATAAATACGATTTAGGTAGAAAACGTTACTTTCAAGGAATTTTGGGTGCACTTTTAATTTTTGATACAACCAGGGATTTAACATTTAAAAATATTGAACTCAAGTGGCTAAAAGATATGAAAGATTTTGGAGAAAAGGATCCTGTCTATATTTTAATTGGAAATAAAATTGATTTAAAAGATTCGAGGCTTGTCAGTGCAGAAGAAGGAAAAAATTTAGCAGAAAAAATAAAGGCAATTGATTACATTGAAACAAGTGCTAAATACGGAGATTATGTCGAGATCGCGTTTCAAAAACTCGTTTATCACGTATTGTTTAAGCTTGGTTTTATCACAGATATATCACTTTTCTAAATAATAATAGAGAGAGGATTAATAAATAATGAGGAGTATTGAAACAAAGATAAAACGAGTGATTGTTGGGAAAGTTGAACCAGAAGAGGATCTTATTGAAAAGGTTAAACAATTGGTAAAATATCATAATATTAAATCAGGATTAGTGAATTGTATTGGTGCATTAAAAAAATTTACTATCGGATTTTTCAATCTTGATACAAAAAAGTATCAAATGAAAACCTTTGATGAAAATGTAGAATTGGTATCATGTATTGGAAATATAGCTTATAAGGATGGAGAACCGATAATTCACTTACATGTTTCTGTGGGTAAAAATGATTATAGTATAAATGGTGGTCATTTAAGTCAACCCAGTATAGTTTCGGTTACGGGAGAGGTCTATATATTTGAAATAGATAAAAAGATAAACCGTATAAATGATCCTATTTTAAATTTAGCTCTTTTAGATCTATAGAGAAAGGTTGTGAAAAATGGATAAGAAAAAAAGAGTAATTCTTAAGCTCGCACTCTTAGGTGATGCTGCGGTTGGTAAAACTTCCTTAATAAATCATTACATTGAGGAAAGCTTTAAGGAAGACTATTCACCAACTCTTGGTGTAAATATCGTAATGAAAAAGTTAGATTATGAGAATGCTGAGATCCAACTCGCAATTTGGGATATTGCTGGTCAAGATAAGTACGATTTAACAAGAAAATTATTTTTTGAAGGTTGCTATGGAAGTCTTCTTGTATATGATATTTCTAGAGTGTCGACATTTGAAAGTATTAAAACAAAGTGGTTTAAAGATTTTGAGAAATTCGCGAGATCTGATGGAGTATATATCTTAATTGGGAATAAAGTTGATCTAAAAGAACAAATTATGGTTCCTACAGAGAAAGGAAAAGAGTTAGCAGAAAAGTTAAAAGCAATAGATTTTTTGGAAACATCTGCTAAATTTGGTGATAACGTCGAGAGAGCATTCAAGAAATTAGTACAACAAGTATTACCAAAATTTGGTATTGAAATAGAATTTGATTTAGATTAATTTAGTAAAAAAAATCTTTAATTATAAGAAAAAACTTGCTTTATAACAGCTATGATTGGAGATTATAAAGGAGAAGTAAAGAATAAGGTTCTCGTGGCATTACTTCAAGCTTATTTAGATATTCTTGATTATGATGGCATGAAATCTATTTTAAAGGAAGCTGAAATGCTTCATTTGAAAGATATAAAAGATAAAGACCCAAATCAAACATTAGACTTTTTTTCCTTTAAGAAAATCATCTCTGCTCAAAATTGTTTATTATATGATTCCTCTATTCTCTTATTTGAAGTTGGTAAAAAATTTTCATTTTATTTATTTCCTTATGGAAAAAAATTTGAAGAAATAATTTATGAAATAAATAATCTTATCAAAACAGATTGGAAAGTTGAGATTGTAGAAAATAAAGATAATGTTATAACAATAAAGGTGCTTAAATGTATTTTTTGCTCTGAAATTGGAGTTTCATGTGATCTATTTAAGGGCTTTCTAGTACATTCCTTAGAAAAATCTTTACCTTCAGAAGATAAAGTTGTTTGTAAAACAGACGTTAAAGATCTGCATGATCCAAATCATAATACCTTTAGCATCCAACTGAAAATTGAGAAAAGTATTAAATAAACAAACGAAGAAATATTAATTACAGGATGTTTAAAAATCCTACGAAATCATACTTAAAAGATTATAATTAGTTTGAAATAAATTATTAAATAGATATAAGACAAATTATAATTTGCATAATGACTATCGAAGAAGCTAAAGTAAATGAGCTACGGGAGTTTGTCTTCAAAATCACAGATCTATAGAAATGTTTCTTTAGAGTGGACTTATTGGAGACGCAGCCGTAGGTAAAACAAGTTTAATAAATATGTTCTGTGAGGGCTCTTTTGAAGAGGATTACAAGCCAACTTTAGGCGCTAATATTGTTCGTAAGGATGTAAACTTAGAAAAAGCTAAGGTACGATTAATCATGTGGGATTTAGCAGGACAAGAGAAATATAGTGTTATTAGATCGATGTACTTCCAAGGTTGTGAAGGAGCCCTTTTAGTTTATGATGTTACACGCTACAATACTTTTGATAGCATAATATCTAAATGGTTACGTGATTACAATACACATGCAAGCCGATCGGGAAGAGAAGGAGTGTTCATATTAATAGGAAACAAAACTGATTTGACAAATCAGAGAGTTGTCCCCACAGAAAAAGGAAAAGAATTGGCAGAAAAAATAAAAGCAAGTCATTTTATTGAGACAAGCGCAAAACTAAATCAAAATATAGAAGAAGCATTTATGCTCCTTGTAACTAAAATCCTCAAAAATCATGGGGTCTCTGTTTAAAAAATTTTAAAAATTTGAAAAGACTTCTTTTTGTATCATTACCTCGAGTTCCCAATTTTCATTAACAAATTTGGAAAGAGACAATATATTATGAAAGAACTTTCTCAAAGAGTATCAAAAGCTCCAAAATCAGCTATTAGAAAATTATTTGATCTTGCTATGGGGCGTTCTGATGTTATAAGCTTGGGGATTGGCCAACCTGATTTCAAAACTCCTGAGCCAGCAATTCAAGGGACAATTGATGCTTTAAAAAAAAATATTACTATGTATGCTCCTACGAGGGGAGTGCATAAGCTATTACAATTAATTGAGAAGAAACTAGACAGAGTTAACAAGATTAAAACAAACTGGGAAGAAAATATAATAGTTACTAATGGAGGAAGTCAAGCTTTAATGTTAGCATTTGCTTCACTTTTTAATCCTGGCGACGAAATAATTATTTCTTCTCCAAATTTTGTATCTTATTTTTATTGTAGTTTATTTTTTGGGGCAGATATTAAAGAAATTGAGCGTAATAAAGATTTCAGTCCAAATATTGAAGGAATAAAGAAAGCCATCACAGATAAAACTAAAGCAATTCTAATAAATTCTCCTAATAATCCTACTGGAAATGTCTTAAGTTATAAAGAATTGAAAGCAATTGCAGATATTGTTATTGATAATGATTTATATTTAATTTCAGATGAAGTTTATGAGAATTATCTTTATGATGGAGCTTCTCATACAAGTCCTGCTTCCTTAAATGGAATGTTTGAGCGTACTATTACTACAAATGCAATGTCAAAGTTGTTCTCCGCAACAGGATTTAGACTAGGTTATGTTGTTGCATCTAAAGAAATTATCGATGTAATGGAAAAATTTCATCAATATACGGTTGCTGGAACAAATCATGCTGCTCAGTATGGTTTTATTGAGGCTCTTAATATGAATATAAGCTTCTTTGATAATATCTTGGAGAATTTTAATAGGAGACGACTCCTTGTTTATAGTAGATTAAAGGAAATGGGTTTTGATGTAATAAAGCCTTTGGGTTCATTTTATATAATGCCATCAACTAAAAAATTCAACAAAAGTGGAGCACAATTTTCACAAGAGCTTATGAAAGAAGAAGCCGTAGCAGTAGTTCCTGGAGAAATTTTTGGTTCTTTTTCAAAAGATATGATTAGAATAACTTATGCAACAGATATAGCGAAACTAGAGGAATCATTGAACAGAATTGAGAATTATATAAAGAAATTATAATGTAATCTTATATAAAATAAGTGTTTAATATTGCATCAGTTAAAAAACTAGTTGCCTTAAATACTTGTTCTAATGCAACCCATTCATTAGGTTTATGTACAACATTCGGATCTCCAGGTCCAAATATTACAAATGGAATAGGATTTTTTCGCTTAACATATTGCGTGCCATCTGTTGCATATGGTAAACCTATAAATTCTGAATTAGTTAAATATTTTAAATTTTGGATGAATGGATGATTTATATCAGTTGATAGAGCTTGGAGAGTATGTGTAACTATCACATCTATAGAATAAGGGCTCAATCTAATAGTTCTTAAGTTATTAATAACTTTATTAATTTCTTGTTCTGGGATTAATCTAAAGTCAATTTCTAATTCTGCATAATCTGGGACAATATTAATCTTTGTTCCCCCATGAATTTTTGCAATGTTCAATGTTGACTTACCAAGCGTAGTATTTGATTTATCTTCTAAGCAGTTATATATTTGCGGAATTATTTTTAATACTCCTTCTATAGCATTTATACCTTCATTCGGCATAGATCCATGAGCAGATTTTCCATAAATTTTTATTTTTACCCATAGTAAACCTTTTTCAGCAATTCCTATATTTAAATTAGTTGGCTCTGCTATTATTAATAAATCAGCACCCTTAAGATATCCTTCTTTTGATAATAAATGAGAACCTAACATCCCAGCTTCTTCATCAGCAGTACCAAGAAAAATAATTTCATATTTTTCCAGAAAAGATTTGTTAGTACTTAATTCCATCATTGTTCCTATTAATGAAGTTATACCTCCTTTCATATCTGCGGAACCACGTCCATATAATTTTCCATCGATTATTTTACCAGAAAAAGGAGGATAATCCCAATTAGATTGATTTCCAATAGGAACTACATCAAAATGACCAGATAAAATCATTTTCTTTTTTCCAGACCCTATTCTCGTTATTAAATTATAAAGCCTCTCATTATTCTTAACAAATGTATGAATGGTGTTCTTAAATCCTTCTTCTTCTTTAAAAACTTCTGAAGTTAAGAAATTCACAATATCTTCGGTTTTTCCGGGAGGATTTTCTGATGGGATTTGGACTAACTTCTTTAAAACAGAAGTTAGTTTCTCTTTCATAAAATTACTTATTTCCATGATATTTAGCTAAAAGTCATAGTAAATTATATATATTGACTCAACAAATTTCATTAATAGCAAATTAAAAAGTTCATTTTCTTATTTAAAATCAGTAAAACAATAGTGAATTAAAACAAAGTATGGAACAGAAATGGTTTCTATTATTGGATGGTTAAACGCAATATCTTTTCTTAGTGTGTTTACATTCGAGATGATTTTTGGATTTTTTTTTGTTTATAAAGCTAAAAAGACGAATACTAGACGATTAGAAATTGCTGGGATTATGTTATGCTCTGTAGCCCTCCTTTATTTAGGATATACCGTAAATTTTTTCTATTACCTAATAACAGGTGAGAATATGACAGATTTATATGAAATTCCGTTGATATTAATTGGTTTTTCAGTATTTTTAATTAATGTTATGACTATATATTTTGGTATAGATTTATGGTTGTCTAAAAAAGTAAAGCAAATTATAATTATTGTAAATATTCTATGCGGTATCGTTTTAGCAGTAATATATATCCAAGATCCTGGACAATATTGGTATATTTCTAATCTATCAGCTATTCAAGAAGAATTTTTAATTTTTTCAGCTAGGATTAACATATTTGTTATAATAGTTTTATTTTTCATATTTCAACAATTTATATTTCTCGGTTTTGGAGCTTTTTATAAAGGATTACAGTCTAAGGGAATAATAAGGAGGAAATATTTCTTACTAAGCTATGGTCAATTTTTAGCTACCACTTCAGCAATAATAGAATTTATTATTACATTAGTGATCCTGAAATCTTTTTTTAGATTTCTATTTCTAATTACTGCTTGGATCTGGTATTTTGCCTTAAGGGAAGAACGCATAAAAGTAAAAAAAGAAAAAACTAAAGAAAAAGAAATTAAAATAGAAGGAGATCTATTCCGATTATATGAGATGCGACCAGAGAATATATCTGAAGAAGATGTGGTGTTTCATAAAGAACGAAAAATATGCCTAGTTTGTAAAGGTACAGCAGAAGGATTTACTTTTATTTGCCCAGCTTGTGGTGCACTATATTGTCAAAAATGTGCTCAAGCATTAACGAACTTAGAAAATGTATGTTGGGTGTGTTATGGACCGATCGATCCAACAAAACCTGTAAAAATAGCTAAACCTAACCATGAAAAAATAGGGATTAAAATCGAAAAATCAAAAGACTCAAAAAAACACAATTAAATAAATTTTATCCAGCTAATAATAACTTAGTTTAAGGCTATTCTTATAAGGTCAAACCATTCTATAGCTTCTAATCACCTAATTCTTAATTTATATTATTCAAAATATTTTTTTAAAAAAAGATTTAAATACGATTAATACTGTATATTATATAATATTAAGAAATAAATAGTATTTATCTTTCATTATCTACTAATTTAATGATGAAATAAATATTGATAAAACATGTAAAGAATTTTAGTATAAATGCATTAATTAATTCAGAGAAATATAGGCAGTATGTGGAGAATCTTGAATCAGAAATTTTAAGAGGGATTTCTAAATTAATTACATTATATGCAGTTAAGCAAGAGGGCGAGGAGGGAATTTATGGATATAAGCTTGCTCGAGATTTAAAGACAAAAACGAATAATACCTTAGCTATCGAGGAAGGAACTTTATATCCTATTCTACGGAAGTTAAAAGCAGATGGATTACTAATTTCCAAAAAGAAAGAATATAATGGGCGATTACGTAGCTATTATATAATCACTCAGAATGGAATAAAGATTTATAATCATTTAATGGGGTTTCTAACCCATTTAATTTCTTCTCTTTCCCAAATTATGGATATTGAGGTAAAATTGAATGAAGAACGTTTTCTTTTTTGTCCAAACTGTTCAAATAGAATTGAAGGTGATGATATCAATGAAAAAAATTGCATAGCCTGTGGATTGAGTTTAGATCATTTTAAGAGATAATTATTAAAAAGGATTTGAGAATATATGACAAATATTATCGAAGAAGCAGAAATAATTAATAAATATTTATGTCAACTCAAAAAAAGTCTACCTCTAGGCATTAGACTAAAGAAGGATGAATTAAATGAGATCTTAGATGAAATTGAAGAACATATATGGGAAAAAGCTATTGAAAATGCTGGTGATAAAGAACCGAATGAAATAGATATTCAAATTGCAATTTATCAGATGGGAGAACCAAAAGAAATTGCAAGTAAATTCACGAGTAGAAGTACACCATACCTATATATTAGTGAAGAATTGTATCCCTATTATAAAAAATATCGTAAAATACTTTTTTGGTCATCTATCTTATCTTTTATCCTATCAATTTTTCTTTATTCAACGTTTATTCCTTGGTGGCTATTTTATTCTATTCAGCTTTTCGAGTTATTCTTTTTAAATAACTTTATTATTTTATTGGTTATACATTTCACATTTTTTGTGTTTATTAGTATAATATTTTGTTATTTATCAATTACAGGATACATCCCCTATGAATTAAGGAAATCTAAAATGCAACAAAAATATTCTAATCTTACACAAATACAAAAACCTAAATTTAAATCACAGTTTCAAATATTTGTTTTAAGATTGGAGATTTCTTTCCTCTTATTATCTGCAATTTTTCTAACATTTTGGGGAGGCTTTTATGTTAATCATATTGGTATCATTCTTTTTTTCCTATTAATATTAAAATGTTTAAGAGGGACTACTAAAATAAAAACTGTGATTTGGCAGAAATGTCTGATTATATTAGATGTTTTTTTAATGGCTTATATAATCCTTTTTGCAGAATTAGAATATTACTTACTATTTAATTATCAAAAATTTTTTTATATTTTATCTTTCTTTTGGGTGGTACTTTTACTTTATGTTTTCTATGAATTATATTTGTTTACAAACTTTGATGAAAAACTAGAGTTTTTTTTAAAAGAATTGAGTTTAATTAAACGGATAAATAAAAAAGAAATAATACTCAGAAGCATAAAAAGCAATAATTCTTCATATAGTCAAAATATTCCTGTGGAAAATAGAACCTTCACAACCAATGACAGTGCCTTAAATTATGAATTTGAAAAAGGTGTAAAAAATTATATAAAAAAAGCAAAAAGAAAACTGCCATTTTGGCTAAAAAAAAGAGAAAAACAGGAGGTTATGAAAAATATTGAAGAAGAAATAAGAGAATCTGCTTTAGAATTTGAAGAATCCGGTAAATATACACGGATAAAATTAAAACAATTTTTTGCTGAATTAGGAAGTATTAATACAGTATTATCTGAATATAAACAACGGGGCACCCCTAAAATTTATATATCAAAAGAGTTATGGAATTGGTATTTAAACGCATTAAAAGCAATCTTAAGCTACTTTTTAATTCTCTCGTGCTTTATAGTTTTCATACAAATAAAAACTCACGCTACATTTACTATTATTAATATTTTTTCGATTTTTTCAACATTCTGGTTTTTATGGATCTTGCTACTGATTTTTACTACACATTTTTTTGCATTTTTGTCAATAAATGATTTTATTCCTGGTAAAGATGAGTTCTTAAAATCAAAAAAGAATATCCGACTAAAAGATCAACTTTATTATATTTGGGAAACGTTATTTGCTGAGATTTATGTAATATTTGGAATAAGTTTAATTTTTGTGGTTTTCTCAGGAAAATTTAATGCAAATTTTCCTGGCTCTACTTTAATACTTATATCTAGTGTATTTCTTTTGCTATTGGGAGGCATAAAAACATTAAAAATACTTTTTAAACGAAATAAATCAACATTAAAGTCATTTTTGATAGCTCTAAGTTTGATATTTAGCCTAATTATAATATTTATCTATTTATACAACTCCACCTCGAATTATCCTGTTATCTATTCTCCTCGTGCTTTAAAACTACTTAATTCCCTCATATTACCAATAAATATTGAAATAATCTATGAATTTTTTCATTTTTTCTTCAAAAATAAGAAAAAAAAAATTATCCTGTCCTAACAATTTGTGATTCTTTGTAAATGATCTAATAGCATTTTATTTTATGAAGAAAGGAAAAAATTAAACATAGTCTACTTCAAAGGGAGTTTTTGGAAGGACTTCAGCTCCTTTGTTTGTAATAAGCGTTGGTGATTCTAACCGTAATCCTCCTAATCCTGGCCTATTAAATACAATTGCAGCTATTTCCACCATGTTTTCTTCGAAAACCATGGGACCCCACTCTTTTCCAGGTACTATAACAGGCCATGATTCATTTCCGATGCATCCAATCCCATGACCAATCCCAAAAAATAAGTCATTGGCATATCCTTGTTTGTCAGCTACTTTACGCACTTCCTGATAACAATCATCAAAAGTATTTCCCACATACATATTATCTATAAGAGCATAACATAATTGTTCATATACTTCATTGAACTTTTTAAGCTCACGGGGACATGACCCCAGAATATAGTTATGGCTTAAATCTCCTAAATAGCAACCATATTCACTGTGTAAATCTACAAGTAAAGATTCACCTTCTTTAATTTCTTTATTTGTAGCTGGTGTACATCCATTAAATGTCCAACTTGCACGATAACCAGAACCAATTTCTTGGTTCCCTGTAAATGTCCACTCGTAATTACTCCCTGCTTTTCTCATTGCTAAAGTTCCAATTCCTGCAATCTCATTTTCTGTAAAGATTTTCCCTTTAGAACGTTCTGCTAAAGCATTTTTCACTGCAATTTGGCCTATATCCGTTATTTCACTTGCTTTCCTTAACATAGCAATCTCTTCGGGCTCTTTAATGAATTGAATTCTTTCTGTTTTTTCATTGAAATCTACAAGTTCACAACCAGGAAAGATTTTTTTCAATAATTCTGATTCAGTATAATTTAACATTTGTCCAGTTACACATATATCGACACCTAATTCTACACCAATCCTAGGTGTTTGTTTTTTTGAGTTATAAAGATCTGCCTTTTTTGCAGCAGTTTGTATTTTCTTTTCCCAAAAAAAACCACGCATTGGTCCCCACCCTTCAGTTCTTATGTGTCCTTCCTCTTTTATTCTTTCCACATCTAATAATACAGTATAAAGGATTGGATCTCCAGCACCTTCTTTAGGAAGAAAGATATAGCTTTTCCAAGGGACAAAGCAACCAGCAAGATACGTAATTGATTTAACTCGAGTTAGCACACAAAAATCTAGATTAAGTTCCTCGATTGCTGCTTGATATTTCTTCACATGTCCCTCCCAATCTATTTTTATTTCACTCATATTAAATTCTCTTTAATTATTTGAATGATAAATAGGAAGAGTTTTTAATAAAATTTTATAAAATTAAATTGGTATATTGTTTACAAAATAATTTTAAACTGTTAAAAATAATTATTAAACTTTAAGTCATCTATACAAATCTGCTTTAGATTCTTTTATGTTTCGAGATTCCGTTATCTGTTTAGCTAGATTTTCATATCTCTCAATGACTTCTTTTGGCAAGGTAGATTTTATTTTGGATAAAGCAAATTCGAAATGTTTATTCTCTATTTTCTCCAAATCCTTCATTTTTTCTCTAATTGCTTCCATTCCAGCTTCACGGCATACATTTTCTAAATCTGCTCCACTATAACCTTCTGTAGCTTGAGCAATCCTCTTCAATGAAATATCATCTGCTAGAGGCATATTCTTAGTATGAACTTTTAAAATACTTAATCTCGCATCATAATCAGGATCTTTTACAAAGATCAATCGATCAAATCTACCAGGTCTTAAAAATGCGGGATCGACGATATCTGGTCGATTTGTGCTTGCAATTATAACAATCCCCTTTCTATTTTCTATTCCATCCATTTCAACCAAAATTTGATTAACTATTGAAGCAAAGGTGTGTGTACTATCACTAAAACCTCTTCCTGCTGAAATTGCATCAATTTCATCAAAGTAAATAATTGATGGTGCTGCTTGACGGGCTTTACGAAATATTTCTCTAATAGCACGTTCACTTTCTCCTACCCATTTCGAAAATATTTCAGGACCTTTAATTGCAATAAAATTTGATTTGCTTTCTGTGGCAATTGCTTTTGCTAATAGTGTTTTTCCACATCCTGGAGGTCCAAAGAGAAGAATCCCATTCAATGGACGAATACCTGCTTTTTCAAACAGTTTTGGGTACTTTAAAGGCCATTCAACAGCTTCTCTTAGCTCTTGCTTAATTTCTTCTAAACCACCTATATCATCCCAAGTAACATCAGGTATTTCAACCATTACTTCACGCATTGCAGAGGGTTCTATCATATTAATTGCTTTAACGAAATCTTCATCTTTTATTTTTAATTCTTGAATAACATCGCTAGGAATTGGTTCATCTAAATTTATTTTTGGCAATATTCTTCTTAATGAAAACATTGCTGCTTCTCTAGATGTTGCCATTATATCTGCCCCAACAAAACCATGAGTTATTTCAGCATAGTTGTCCAGATCTACATCTTCCTCTAGTGGCATTCCTCTTGTGTGTATTTGGAAAATCTCCTTTCTCCCTTTAACGTTGGGAACACCAAATTCGATTTCTCTATCAAACCTTCCTGGTCTTCTCAAAGCTTCATCAATAGTATTTATTCTATTTGTAGCCCCTACACAAATAATTTCACCTCTACCTCTTAAACCATCCATTAAAGATAGAAGTTGTGATACTACCCGTCTTTCAACCTCTCCAGAAGTATCAACTCTCTTTGGAGCGATTGAATCTATTTCATCAATAAATATAATTGAAGGAGCATTTTCCTCTGCTTCTCTAAAAATTTCACGCAATCGACCTTCACTAGCTCCATAAAATTTACTCATTATTTCTGGACCATTTATTGTGATGAAATTTGCATTCGACTCTTGTGACACAGCTTTAGCCATCAAAGTTTTCCCTGTTCCTGAAGGTCCATAGAATAACACACCTTTTGGAGGATCAATATTTAATCGATGAAATAATTCTGGATGTTTCAAAGGTAATTCCACCATTTCTCTGATTCTTTGAATTTCATCAGTTAAACCTCCCACATCATCATAAGTTACAACTCCTCCAGAAACATTTAGAACAGCTACTCTCTTATTAACTTTAATGATAGTATCGCGTGTAATTTTTACAACTTTATCCATTGGCTTTAGATTTTCAACAATTAATCTTAAAGTTCCTAAAGTTGGCCTTCTTTTACCTCCCAAAGAGAACATTTTCATTATTTCTGACATAGGATTTTCTGAATCTTGCCTTTGGACAAATGTTCCTAAAACATCTACAATATCTCCGATAACTACAGGTTTATCTATTAATTTTCCTTTAATTGCATCTGCTTGTCTCTTCAAATCTATATTTGGTCTTGTTGGAGTTAGGACTATTTCAGTTGCAGGATAAACCTCAGCGATTTTAATCGTGACATATTCACCTATTGTAGCTCCTGCATTTAGTCGTTGAAGTCCATCAAGTCTTATTACTCCAGTTCCTTTATCAGAACTACTAGCCACAACAATACCAGGAGTTCTTTTTTTCCCTCTAATCTCTATGATATCACCTGTATTTAAACCTAAATCAAACATCACATCTTGATCGACATAACATAGAGAACGACCACTTCGGCTTTTTTCTAGCCTTTCAATCCTTAGTTTTACTGTTTTTTTAAAATTTGTATTCTGAGCCATTTTTACTTTTAGTATTTTATCAAAATAATAGAATTAAAATATCTAAACACAAGTAATTTAAGTTAATTATGGTTTATTTTCTTTTTCTTTATTTTTTATTATAATTATCTCCTAAAGATCTTCAGAGATTTTAATGTTAAGATTCTTTTCTAAATATAACTTAAAATTATTAGTAATTTCTTGTATATTTAATGACTTATTTTTATTATTTTTTACAAATATTTTCCTTAACTTTATTATCTTGTGTTTGAAGTGGAGGTATCGAGATTTTTGTAATAATTTTCCTACTATGTGTCTCGTAGTTTTATCCAAATTTTCATTATCTCGCCAATAAAGATTTTCTAGTTTCAAATCTGTTAAAAACTCATTTTTTGGAGGTTTTAAATTTATAAAAAAGTGGTGTACTAACTTTTCAATCTTTTTTTTTAAACTTTCTCCTTGAGAGAGGTCAAATACAGCTTCAGGAAAATCCCAACTATACTTATTAAAATTATCAAATTTTTGATTAATTTTTTTAATTACACTATCAGGGATCGGACTCCCTCTAATTCTATTCCATTCTAAACACACTTTTAGGGGAGTTGAGATGTGGATGATAAAAAATTTTAAATTTAGTTCTTCAGCAATTTCTTTAATATCATGTCTCATACTGGAATAATAATTCATATCATCGCTTATTACTATATAACCGTTTTGAAGCAACTTTTTTATCTTATCTAGATTTTCTCGTCTAACAAGCTGCTCTTTTTCATGATTGAAATTTTGAGGTAGTATTTTATTTCTAATAATATCTGGATCAACTATTTTAACTTTCAAATCTACAAATTTCTTTTCTAATATAGCTTTAAGTTGATCTGCAAATGTAGTTTTACCAGAGGATGGTAAACCTGTTAAAATAATTATGAAATTCTGCTTTATCAATGACAAATCCAACTAATTAAATTTAAACATTAATTGTATTTATTAATTCCCTCTTTTGTTGCCTTGAATAAGATTTAATTTCCAATTCTCGTCGCATCGCCTCTTTTCTGCTAGAATGGATTTCAAAATATTTTAATTCTATAACTCTTTTGCCACGACAAAATTTAGCCCCAATCCCTTTCCTATGTTCATTCCATCTTCTATAAAGATTGTTGGTGTATCCCGTATAAAACCTCTTTTTTCCGTTTTTCCCGGCAACCTCTAAAATATAAACATAGTATACAGACATAATGTTATCAACTAAGTATAATTCGATTATTGTTATATTTAACTTTTTGGACGGTTCTTTGAGTATTCCTTCTGAATAAACCATATACTTAGATATAAATATAAGGGTATTATATCTGATTAATTAAGTAAAGAACAAATAAATTTATTACAATAAACTATATTATTTTATTAATAAGAATTTTAATTCTGGTGATTCTATAACATTCCGACTGGAATCTTTTTAATTAAATGGGATGCAGTTGAAGGGGGTACTGTTTATCTGAAATATCCTCAAGATTTAGAAATCCCTGATCCAGTTGTACAGCAAATCACCATAACACATAACTTCACAGAATCATATATAATCACAGAAGAAAAAAATTGGAACTCTGTATCTTATTATAATGAGAATAAAGAAATTGTAATAGTCTTAGTATTAAGTAAATATGATGATGGCAATGACTATCTTGAACTGCTTGAAGAATTTAATAAACAACTTGATAAAGAACCACTTGATGAAAAATTGAATCAACGTTTAGAAACCATGTTTAATATTAGTTTAGATGCTTTTCGTACTACAGACCAAGTTATAACAAAATTAAGCAATGAAGTAGCTTATTTGAAAACAAAAGAATTTGATATTGAACAAAGATTTGAGAAAATTAAAAATTCTGATCATCTTTCAGTAAAAAGTAGAATTCTATTTCTGCTTGCGATTAATGATACTCTTAGTTTTTCTAATATAAAGAAACATATAAAATCTAGTACTAGCTGGTTAAAAAAAGTCCTTGAAACATTATTAAAAAATGAAGTTATTGGATTTACTGATAATGATGCTTACT
>Ga0209427_10001072_pt1 | contig 30992 bp, 32 predicted proteins | sample DeeMarSWOR136_30_FD_187465 | JGI IMG/M metagenome (GOLD analysis project Ga0209427, IMG submission 187465) | Marine sediment microbial communities from White Oak River estuary, North Carolina - WOR-1-36_30 (SPAdes) (version 2) | ecosystem: Environmental > Aquatic > Marine > Intertidal zone >...
CAAGCCGCTCGGTGCCCTCGCGCGAAACCGGCTTCACACCGATGGATGAGGTCTCCGGGAAGCGGATTTTCTTTACCCCCATATCGCGCTGCAAGAAGCCGATCACCTTCTGAGCCTCGGGGGTGCCGGCATTCCACTCGATGCCAGCGTAGATGTCTTCCGAGTTTTCGCGGAAGATCACCATGTCGGTCTTCTCTGGCTCCTTGACCGGACTCGGCACGCCCTTGAAGTAGCGAACCGGCCGAAGGCAGACATACAGATCGAGCTCCTGGCGCAGCGTCACGTTGAGCGACCGGATGCCGCCGCCAACCGGGGTCGTCAGCGGACCCTTGATCGAAACGACGTAGTCCCGGATCGCCGACATGGTCTCGTCCGGCAACCAGGTATCATTGCCGTACACCCTGACCGCCTTCTCGCCGGCGTAGATCTCCATCCAGGCGATCCGGCGCTTGCCACCGTAGGCCCGGGCCACTGCAGCGTCTACTACCTTGCGCATCACAGGCGTGATGTCGACCCCGGTCCCGTCCCCTTCGATAAACGGGATGATTGGATGGTCGGGAACGTTCAGCGACAAATCGGCGTTCACGGTGATTTTCCGTCCGTCAGAGGGAACGACGATGTGCTGGTAGGCCATGGCTGCTCCAATCGGGAGTCGAGATCGGGGGCGGATTCTACAACGTCGCGCGCGGTCCTGTAATCTATCGGTATGAAGACCCGCTACTCCGATATCTCTGCCTTCACCACCAAGGACGGCTCGCAAATTCGCGAACTAATGCACCCCGCGCAGCACCGAAATCGCAACCAAAGCCTCGCCGAAGCCACCATCGCGCCCGGCCAGACGACGGCGCTGCACCGTCACCTTGCTAGCGAGGAGCTATACCACATCGCCAGCGGCGACGGCCGCATGCGTCTTGGCAGCGAGGAATTCAACGTACGATCCGGCGATACCATCTTTATCCCGCCGGGCACAGCGCACCGCATCACGAACACCGGTACGCAGCCGCTACGCATCCTGTGCTGCTGCTCACCTCCCTACGCGCACGAGGATACCGAGCTGCTGTAATGCTCATCCTCTTCAATAAGCCCTACGGAGTGCTGACGCAGTTCACCGACAGCGAGGGTCGCACGACGCTCGCCGACCACATTAAGACGCCCGGCGTCTATGCCGCCGGTCGACTCGACCGCGACAGCGAGGGATTGCTGTTGCTCACTGACGACGGCCAATTGCAGCACAAGCTTAGCGACCCGCGCCACAAGATGCCCAAAACCTACTGCGCGCAAGTCGAGGGAGAACCCACCGAGGAGGCGCTTGAGCGGTTGCGCCGCGGCGTACTGTTGGACGGAGAGCGGACCCGGCCCGCGCAGGCACGCTGCATTCCCGAGCCGCCGCTATGGTCGCGCGATCCGCCGGTGCGATTTCGACGAAATATCCCGACAAGCTGGATCGAGCTCATCATTACCGAAGGCCGCAATCGCCAAGTACGGCGCATGACTGCAGCAATCGGTCATCCTACACTGCGTCTGGTGCGGGTGGCAGTTGGTCCCTATCAGCTCGCGGATCTTGCCCCCGGGGAATGGCGCGAGGCGGATTCGCGGCTGGTAGAATCGAGCCATGATCTGGAAACCCAACGTCGTGGTCGCGGCGATCATCGAACGCAACGGCAGGTTCCTGCTGGTCGAGGAAGAAGCCGACGGCGCGGTAGTACTCAACCAGCCCGCCGGCCATCTCGATGAGGGCGAATCGCTGCTCGACGCCGTCGTGCGCGAGGCGCTCGAGGAGACCGCCTGGCACTTTGAGCCGCAAGCCCTGGTCGGCGTCTATCGCTGGCCTCGTCCCGGCAAGCCCGTCACCTATCTGCGCTTCGCATTCAGCGGGAAGGTCACCCGTCACGATCCCGGGCGAGCGCTCGATCATGGCATTGTTCGCGCCGTCTGGATGAGCGCTGAGGAGATCCGCTCGGCACGTCCCCGCCACCGCAGTCCGCAGGTCGAGCGCTGCATCGACGACTACCTCGCGGGCCAACGCTATCCGCTGGGATTGCTCAAGGAGCTGACCAACTGACCCGGGGCCGATCCAACGCATCCCCTTAATCATCTGGAGGTACACCATGGCCAATTCAAACAATGCCGACATCCTGCGCCACTCTCCGCTCGGACGCGAGCTGACGGACGCCGAGATCGAGGCGCTCGCGAAACTCATCGTGGTGCGCGACCTGAAGGACGGCGAAGTGCTGCTGGCTGAAGGTATCAGCGACAGCAACATGCATGTGGTCGTGGACGGCGCGATTGCCGTGGCCAAGCCGGGCGATGGCGGAAGGTGGAACACCCTGCATATGCTCACACCCGGCGATTTCGTCGGCGAGCTGTCCTTTATGGACAATGCGCCACACTTCGCGGCGCTGATCGCCTCCGGTCCGACCCGGGTGTTCAGCCTCAGTCGCGAAAAATTCGAAACACTGATCGATACCCACCCGCGCGCGGTCTACAAGGCGATGTGCACGATCATGCGCGTGGTACACGCGATCCAGCGCCGACTCAGCATGCAAATCGTCGAGATGCAGAACTACTTCTTCAAGGTCCATGGACGCTACTGACCCTAGAGGCGCCGCGGTTCGCGGATTTGCGCGACCGACGTCGAGCGTGAGCATGCACTGATGAAAGTAGTAGTTGGCATATCCGGTGGAGTCGATTCTGCCGTGGCCGCATTGCTGCTCAAGCATGCCGGCCATCAAGTCACAGGCGTCTTCATGAAGAACTGGGAAGAAGACGACACCGCCGAGCACTGCACGGCGGAAGAAGACCTCAAGATGGCGCGAGCGGTCTGCCAGCATCTTGATATCGAGCTTCGCACCGTGAACTTCTCCGCTGAATACTGGGACCGGGTGTTCAGCTATTTTCTGGCCGAATATCGCTCCGGCCGCACCCCGAACCCGGACGTGCTGTGCAACAAGGAGATCAAGTTCAATGCCTTTCTGGAACACGCGCTCGCACTCGGTGCCGACAAGATTGCCACCGGGCACTACGCGCGGGTAGCTTTCATTGATGGCCGCCACCGCCTGCTCAAGGCCGCGGATGCCGGCAAGGATCAGACCTATTTTCTGTACCTGCTCGGGCAGAAGGAACTCGCGCACACGCTGTTTCCGATCGGCGATCTTATGAAGGAAGAGGTACGAAGGATCGCAGAGGAAGCAGGCCTGCCCAATTTTGATCGGCGCGACTCCACCGGCATCTGTTTTATCGGCGAGCGCGACTTCCGCAGTTTCCTTGCGCGCTATCTGCCGGCCACGCGTGGTGAGATCCGCACGCTCGCGGGCGAGCATGTCGGCGAACATGAAGGCGCCATGTATTACACCATTGGCCAACGCCACGGGCTTGGCATCGGTGGGGCCGGGGACGCCTGGTACGTCGTCGGCAAGGACGCCGAGCGCAATCTGCTCTACGTGGCACAGGGCGAACATCACCCCGCGCTCTACTGCGAGAGCCTAATTGCCGGCACAGTCCACTGGATTGGCGCTGCGCCCAGGCTACCGGCAGCGCTTGCGGCCAAGACCCGATATCGCCAGCCCGAGCAGCCCTGCCGTGTAGGCGCAGCGGAAAGAGGTCTGCACGTGAGCTTCAACGAGCCGCAGCGCGCTATCACGCCCGGGCAGTCCGTCGTGATATACCAAAACGAAGAGTGCCTTGGCGGTGCTGTCATCGAACAGGCGCTGCACAGCATGACGGACGCAGGCGTTGGCACCTGAGAGGCCGCTTGCGTTCCCTTCTGGTAAGATTGCCCGGCCAATCCCCGGCGATCTCCCATGAATAAGCCAACGACCCCCACCGCCCTGCAACTCGACGCGCTCACTGCCCTCTCGCCGCTGGACGGACGTTATGAAGGCAAGACCGCGGTCCTACGCCCGTATTTCAGCGAGTTCGGTCTGATCCGCCGGCGCGTGCTGGTTGAGGTGCGCTGGCTGCAGGCACTCGCGGGTCACGGCCAGATTAAGGAGGTCCCGGCACTGACAGCGGCTGCCAATACGCTGCTTGATGGCATCGCAACCAACTTCTCACAGTCGGATGCTCGCCGGGTGAAAGAAATCGAGTCTACGACGAATCATGACGTCAAGGCTATCGAGTACTTCCTGAAGGAGAAGACCCTCGGTAATGCGGAGATCGCCAAGGTATCCGAGTTCATCCACTTCGCCTGCACCTCGGAGGACATCAACAACCTGTCCTACGCGCTGATGCTCAAGGATGCGCGCGACCAGGTACTTCTGGGGCGAATGGATCGCATTATCGAGACCATCCAGGATCTCGCGCAACGCTATGCTGCCGAACCGATGCTCGCGCGTACCCATGGCCAACCGGCTTCGCCCACGACGGTCGGCAAGGAACTGGCCAATGTCGCCTGGCGCCTACGACGTGCGCGCGAACAGGTGGCGCGCGTAGAGCTGCTCGGGAAGATTAATGGTGCGGTCGGCAATTACAACGCCCATCTCATCGCCTACCCAAACGTTGACTGGCAGGCATTTGCCCGACATTTCGTAGAGGGTCTGGGCCTTGGCTGGAACCCTTACACCATCCAGATCGAACCGCACGACTATATTGCGGAACTGCTGCAGGCGCTCTCTCGCTTCAACACGGTTTTGATCGATTTCAACCGCGACGTCTGGGGTTACATCGCACTGGCCTATTTCAGGCAAAAGGCAGTCAAGGGTGAGGTCGGATCTTCTACCATGCCGCACAAGGTAAACCCAATCGACTTCGAAAACGCCGAGGGTAACCTGGGGCTTGCCAACGCGCTCTTTCATCACCTCGCCGAAAAGCTTCCCATCTCGCGCTGGCAGCGCGACCTCACCGATTCCACGGTGTTAAGAAATCTCGGCGTGGGTTTCGGCTACAGCGTGCTGGCCTGGGATTCCTGTCTGCGCGGGCTCGGCAAGCTCGAAGTAAACAGCGCGCGCCTCGCGGAGGATCTGGACGGGAACTGGGAGGTGCTGGCCGAAGCGGTGCAGACAGTCATGCGCCGCTACGGCGTGCCCGAACCCTACGAGAGGCTGAAGGAATTGACGCGCGGGAGATCCGGCATCACGCGCGAGATTATGCAGGAGTTCATCCGTGGCCTCGCCATTCCGGACGATGCCAAGCGCCGCCTGCTGGCACTAACGCCGGCGACGTACATCGGCAATGCTGCGGCGCAGGCCGCGGCAATTGGCAAGTAGTTTCCCGGGCGCCGCACGGCGCCCGGGAATGTCACTCAGCGACGACGCTTCTTCGCCGGCGCTGCTTTGGGTCGCGCCCGACCCCCGCGTGCCGGTGTGCCTGCGCTCTCTTGTGCAGCCTGCGCCTGCATCACGAACAGATAGGCGGCGGCGGCGGTGTTCAACAGCAGACTGATCACCGTCCACGTCGCCTGCGGCATGTACTTGGCAATTAACATTTGATAGCCAGCTACCACTGCCACTACCGCCAGTGCCGCAGCCGAGCCCGCCACAATGCCGGGCTCTGGTTCCGCCGAGGCGATCAGCAGCATTGCGCCCAACCCAAACAGGGCAGCGGCGAACATGCCAGCCATGCCGGGGTTGTAGGGCCCGGTATTGACCATCTGGTGAGCCGTTTCGGGCGCCACCAGGAAGGTGATCGCCCACACGAGATACAGCAGCGCCGCCAACCCCAGCGCCAGTTGCACATATCCTCGCATCATCAAGTCGCTCCTTTCCTTTGAGTGGTGATCCCGGGAACGGCTTATATACTTGCTCTTATAGACAGAGTGCCCCGGGGCACAAATCAGTATATCCACCCAGGCACAGAACACAGAGCGATCGATTCATGGCCGAGACCCCCGCCCCGACCAACCCGCCCGCTGCCCCGGAGACCGCCCGCGGGGAGGAAGCCATCGGGGATCGGATTGCCGCCCTGGCCGAGGGTACGTTTCACGAATTCGATGTGTTTGCCCCGCAACTCGACCCACGCTGGTTCAACACAGGGCGCCTGCATCGGGCACTCGGCAGCTTCGCGACCCGCCACCGCCACAATCGCGCCCGGCTCCTCGTGGAAGATGCGGCCCAAGCTGTTCGCGACAACAACCGCCTCATCGATCTGGCGCGGCGCTTGAGCGACTTCGTAGAAATCCGTCAGGTGGGTGAGTCGGATCGTGGGTTGCGTGAACTATTTGTTCTCGCCGACCGCAATGCCGTGCTGTACCAGCAGGACGTGACGCGCGTCGAGGCGATCGTGGACACCGGCGGACGTCGCGCCGGGGCTGAGTTGCGCATGCGCTTTCAGGGCTTGTGGGATCGCAGCGAACCGATCCCGGAAATTCGCACCACCGGCCTGTAGGAGCCCGATCATGCGCCGTTCACTCACTCTACTCTGCTGGCTTGGCATCGCGACCCTAGCTACCGGCTGCGGGCACAAACCGGTCGGAGGCGCGGATGGCGGCGAAGCCGCCTACCGCGCCGCCGAGAATGCCGTGCGCATGGTCGGCGCCCCATATCGCTATGGCGGCAGCACGCCAAACGGATTCGATTGCAGTGGTCTCGTTTACTACAGCTACTCGCGCGCCGGCGTGCGGCTGCCGCGAAGCACCGACGGACTGCGCCGCTCTACGCTCCCGATCGCCCAAAGCAGCTTGCGTCGCGGCGATCTGGTGTTTTTCAACCAGCAAGGTAAGCGCGGCTCGCACGTCGGCATCTACCTCGGCAACGACGAGTTCGTGCATGCCCCCTCTAGCGGCAAGACGGTTCACATCTCAACGTTCGGCGATCGCTACTGGCAGCGCCATTTCGCCGGTGCGCGGCGCGTTGAATCCGACTAGCTTGTTTCGTGCGTTGCCCTTGCTGGCCAGCCTGCTGCTGACCGGCCCGGTGCTGGCTGATGAAACGCGCGTGATTCAACTTCGTCACCACAGCGCGGCGGAAATCATGCCCCTGGTGCAACCACTCCTTGCCCCCGAGGATGCAATCCGTGGTCTCGACTACCGGCTCATCGTGCGGACCTCCGACGCTCGCCTGCGCGAAATTGAGCGCGTCATTGCCCAACTCGATACCGTGCAGCGCCAGCTGCGGCTCACGGTGAAGCATGTCCTCGCCCGCGACGCCACCCGCACGCTCGCAGAGATATCGGGAAGTGTCGGGGTCGGCGCACACGCGCGCGTCAGCGTGCCGGGCGGCCATGGACGTGACGACACTGGTATCACAATGGACGCACGCAAGGGGGACGACTATCTGCGTGTCCAGGCAAAGCAGGAGTCGGGTCGTGCGAGCGGCGTACGCACCGAAACACTACGCGTGGCCGAAGGCCAAACAGGTTTCATACGCACCGGTCAGTCGGTCCCGTACACGACGCGCACCGTACGCCGCATCAATGGAAGATCCGCGATTCAGGAGACGCCTGCCTATGACGCTATCAGCGGCTTCCAAGTCCGCCCGCGTGTCAGCGGCCAGCGCGTAGCGCTCGAAATCACGCCACGCCAGGCATCGATCAGCAACGGGCACAGCGGTGTCGCGAATATTGGCGAGCTGACCACGACCGTGCAAGTACCGCTCGGGACATGGACCGATCTCGGTTCAGTGCTGGGTGAGGCGAACGCCGCGAACCGCTCGCTCCTGCAAGGAGCGCGGGAGGGCGGCGAAGAATCCTGGACGATACTTCTGCGAATCGAGGACGTTACGCCAGGTGTTCGTCCAGAAACTCCCGCACCACCCGTTCCGGTTTCGCGCCGCTAAAGCGCCCACGCTCCTCGCCGTTCTTGAACAGGATCACGGTCGGGAAGCCGCGCAGCTTGTAGTGGCCGGCGAGCTTCATGTTCTCGTCGGCGTCCACCTTGGCCAGACGAATCTGACCGGTATCGTGGCGCACGATGCGCTCCAGCACCGGCGCCAGTGCGTGGCACGGTGGACACCACTCGGCCCAGAAATCCACCATGATCGGCGCGGCATGTGACGCCTCGATCACCTTCTCTCGGAAATCGTGCTCGTTGGCGTCGAAAATGAGACCGGATGCGGCGGGCTTCATGCTGCGGGGTAGCGGTTTGCAGACGGGCGCGCACACTACCAGCGGCATTACGGCTGCGCAACCGCCCCTCTCCCGTATGAGCGGGACTCGGGGCGGCCGGCCGCGCCCGCTACCGCAACGTGGCCAACAACGCGACGATCAGGAGTACGAAGGTCAGACCCTGCAAACCGACGCGCGCCAACATCATCTTGGTACTGTGCCGCACGTCGTACTCACCACCATGCGCCATCGAGACGATGCCGGATGTCAGCGCCGCCACAGTGGCGAAAAGGGCCACCACGATCAACACCGTGAGCACGCTCATCGTTGCCTCCTTTTCGCGCCGATTCAATCTGACCTGATTGCTCCGCGCGACTTTGCCATCGAAACATGTTGCGCGATACCAAACCTTGATCTCTGTCAATTCGACAGTGGGTCCGACCATAAACCCAAGTTATAGTGCTCCACCCATGACAATCCCGCGCGAACTGCTGCTCACCCACCTGCTTTCGCAGCCGACGGCGCCTTTTCGCGAAATGCACATTCAGCGCATCGCACGCGAGGTGCTCGGTGCCGCTGGCGTGCCATGTTTTGCCGATCCGGCCGGAAACGTTATTGTCGGCGTCGGCTCGCGTGCCGAATACCAATCGCTCGCGCGGGCCACCAGCCGCGAGCCGATTCGGCTGCTAATTGCACACATGGATCACCCCGGCTTCCATGGCGCGCGCTGGCTGGGTGCCACGCGCCTTGCCGTCACCTGGCACGGCGGTTCGCCCACCCGGGGCGTGAACGGTGCGCGTGTGTGGCTCGCCGACCACAATGGCTACGTTATAACCGGGCGGCTTACCCGCGCGCGCATTGCCAAGTCAGGCTGGTCGATCGAGCGTGCCGAAGTGCTGCTGGATAGCCCGCTCAAACCGCGGCCAACCGCTAGCAGCTTATTTGGCGGGTTCGGATTCCGGGCGCCCGTGTGGCGTTCGGGCAATCGGCTCTATACCAAGGCGGCGGACGACCTCGTCGGCGTGTTCGCAATCATTGCGACGGCGATCGATCTGTTCGGACACCGCACCAGGACCGCCCCGCCATTCATCGGCCTGCTCACGCGCGGCGAGGAAGTAGGCTTTGTCGGCGCGGTCGCACACTTCGAGTTGGGGTGGCTCAAAACAGCACGAAGGCCGGTTGTCTGCGTTAGCCTCGAAACGTCACGCACGCTTCCCGGTGCGATCATCGGCAAGGGCCCGGTGGTGCGACTCGGCGACCGACGGACCGTCTTCGATCCCAATGGCCTTCAGGTGTTGAGTGATCTCGCCGGGCAGGTCCTGCCCGAAGCGCATCAACGCCGCATCATGGACGGCGGCGCCTGCGAGTCCACTGCGGCGACCGCGTACGGCTTGCCCGCAATCGGACTGTCCGTTCCGCTTGGCAACTATCACAACCAGAATCTTGAAGGCGGCCCCGGAACAAAGGGTCGCCACGGCTCCGCACCCGAGTTTGTGGATATCCGCGATATTGCGGGACTTCTCAAGCTCTGCCGAGCGCTCATGCGCCCACGTCTCCCGTGGGACGACGCCTGGTTCGCCCAGCGTCAGCGTCTCAAGCGCAATCTGCGCCATCACGCCAAACAGATCTAGCGTGAGCCCGCTTGCTTGCGCCCCGAGACAACCAACGTCTCGACGTTGAGGTAAATGCCGTCGGCACTGGCAAGCGCGGCAACCTCGGCATCGTGCACCGTTCTAAGTGCATCCTGCTGTTCAGGCGTAAGCTGCTCGAGCGCCGCGCGCGTGCCGCTATTCCAGAGAATCTCCCACCAATCATTCGTGTCCCGCAGGTGGTACCCGATCATCTCGCGCTCGACGGACACATCGGTCAGTCCTGCCTCAACGGCAAGCGAGCGGCAAACCTCGGGGTCCTGTAAACGCTCAGCGGCGCGGCGTGGTGAGTTTTCGGGAAACGTGACGCCGGCCGCCTGCACACGGCTCAGGAACAATCCCATCATCGGCTGAAACGCCTGAGCGCCGAAGACAGTGAACGTCACCGTGCCGCCCAGGCGCGTCACGCGCGCCCATTCCCGCAATCCGGCCAGCATGTCCGACAGGAAGAAGATACCGAACGACGACACCGTGTGGTGAAAATACTCGCGACGGAAGTCGAGGTGCCGCGCGTCCATGACGTGGACATCGAGATTCTCGATACCGAACTTGCGCCGCTTGGCGTCGAGTTGCACCAGCATCTGCTCGGCGAGGTCGATCGCCGTCACGCGGCCATCGGGTGCGACCGCTTGGGCGGCTGCCAACGCCACCGCACCGGTGCCCGCGGCGACGTCGAGAATCTTCTCGCCACGGCGTGGATTGATCCGCGCGATTAGCCGATCGGCAGCAAAGGGGAAAAAGCGCAGCGCCGGTAAATCGTAGCCCGGCGCAACGAGATCGAAAACCGCAGCGACACGACGCGAATACTCGGCATCGCGCGCCGCGCCGTCTGCCATGGCCTGTTTACTGCGGCTTCGCTGGCGCGGGCTGTGGCGCCGCACCGGCCGGCGCCGGCGCCTTCATCATCTGCCCGGTCATCGGGATGAAGTACACGCCAACGTCCTTCTTGGAGTGAATCTTGCCGTCCTTGTCCTTGGTATAGATGTAGAGCACCTGCCCCTTCTTGAACGGCTGCCCGATCGGAATCACAAGACGGCCACCCGGCTTCAACTGCTCGAACAGCGCCGGGGGAACATACTGTGCCGCGCAGGTCACCATGATGATATCGAATCCGCCCTTCACCTCCGGCCAGCCGAAGAAACCATCACCGACACGCGTCTCGATGTTGTCATAGCCTAGCGGCTTGAAGATCTTGGCCACGCCCTTGCCGAGCGGCTCGATGATCTCGATCGAGTAAGCCTTCTTAACGATCCGTGACAGCAATGAAATCTGGTAGCCGGATCCGGTACCGACCTCGAGCACCACGCTGTCTGGCGTAGGCTTTGCGACCTGCGTCATGTACGCCTGGCCGAGATAGTCAGACAGCGCCGAGCCGTACCCGACCGCCCAGGGCTTCGCTGACTCCTCGTAGGCCTGTGCGGCGAAGGAATTATTGTTCTGGTAGTGGTAATGGTAGTACTCGCGCGGAATCTGCTCGAAGGCCTTCAGCACCGCGGGGTCGGCCTTACCAAGACGCTCCGTTAGATAACGCTCGATGTTCTTTAGCGCGGCCTGCTTGCGGACCTGCAAATCATTGAAAGTCTGCTCGTCGATGTTCACCTTGCGGCCGCTTTCCTTCATGGCGGCCTGATAGCGCTCGAAGCTCCATGCGCCGGCGACTGGCTTGACCGGCGACTCGGCGGCAAACGCGCTACTGGTGGCCAGCAACAGGCCGAACAAGGACATCAGATGGGTTCTGAACATGAAATTCTCGCGAGGGACAGTGGACTTAGATGCGGTTTTCGCCGCGGGTCACCGGGAAGGTTAGCAGTACCGTGGCATAGAAGAGCAACGCCAAGACGAGCGCGATTCTATAGCCCACCGCCAGCGCCAGCAAGTTCGCGAGGGGCGTAGCGATAACGGAAAAAGCTCCGTTCAGGCTCCACGCCCACGGCAGAAAGTGACTGCGCCCACCCCGGAACAGGTAGAGGCCCAGCGGAAACGGGAAGCCCAGCGCGAACGAAAGCGGTGCGGCCACCACCACCACGACCAGCACCTTCACCGCCATTGGCGCTGCCAACAGCCACAGCAACAGCGGGTCCAGCAGGATCAACGCGGCCAGTATCCATACGAAGATGACAATGCAGGCCAGCACCAGGCCACGCTTGGGGTGCTTAAGATAGTTGCCAGAGTAGTAGCTGCCCGCACCGGAGAAGATGAGCATTGCCGCAAGCACCACGGCAAACGCATAGGTACGGTCGCTGAGGAAGAATGAGGCCTTCTCGATCAGGTAGATCTCGAGAAACAGAAATCCCAGCCCCAACCCGGCAAAGTACAGGATTGCCTTGAGGATGGCCTCGGTCTTGGGGCGGTCGCGCCGGTAGCGCACCAGCGGCAAACCGAGAATGAGGGCCGCCAGCAACAGAGATTGCATGAGCACGGCGACATTGATCAGCAACCCAAGCTCCTCGCGCGGGATGAGCGCGATGCGCTTCAGCACCTTGCCGAGCTCCCCAACGTGCAACACGGAGTAGAAGAACGGCCGATCATGCGTCGCCGGCTCGAGATTGAAGAAGTGATCCTTCACAAACGAATCGTGGTCCGGGCCAAGAAGTCTCAGCCCCTCTTCCCGCAACGCGTCCGAAGCCTGGTCCGCACGCGACAGAACTGTTTCGCTGTCGAGCGACACGAGTGGCAAATCGTTCCAGATCGGGACCTTGGCGGGATCGATCCCCGGGTAAAAGGAGGTATCGAACGAGCGCTTCTCGGCGAACGCCTTAAGCCGGGCGATATCGGCTTCGCTAAAGGGCTGCGGACTCACCAGAATGCGCGCATTCCAGCTCGAGCGGTACACCATTAGATGCCGCTCAGGATGCTCGATACCCATTCCCGCAAGTGCGCCACGCGCGGTCTCAAGCATCTTCACCGCGTACACGGTGAACTCTCGGATCGAGACGGGAATCGAGGCAATGCCGTTCGGCTTGAGGGCACGGAAATAGTCCTGCATTGCCTCCACCGTAAACGCGAACTTGTTGGCATCGGCTTGCTGCAGAAAATCCGAGGCGATATCGATTACATGATAGCGACCGCGCACGCCCGCTAGCGCCACTGCGGGCGCCGAATCCAGCAGACGCACGCGTGGATCGTTGAGTGCCGCGTCCGGGTACGCTCGCTCGCGCGAAACGAGCTCGAAGAGACGATCGCCCGGCTCAAGAGCTACCACAGATCTGGCACCAAGGTAGAGCGCCTCACGCAGACGGAAGCCACCGCGCGTACCGATCAGCAGCGAGTCCGCTGCCGGCCGCAGCTCATACGGCAGCGCATCGAGTGCTGCGCGCACGTAGCCCGGGTCGGAAACCGGCCCTTTGGGCAGCGAGGTCAGTCGATTGCCGTCACTGTAGAGGCCGTAGGTCAATGGCGGAGCGCTCACGCCAAGCAAGGCGAAGTTGTTGGAGAAATCGGTATCGAGCCGCTCGGTAAAATTGTCAAGCACGAGAAAATAGCCGCGCGGTGAGCGAAATTCCTCCACTACCCGATTGCCCTGCACATGCAGTGGTGGATAGATTGCCTTGTACTCGTTGAAGTCGGCGCGCTGGAACGCGAATAGTGTCGCCTCAGCAGCCGCGAGAAGCACAACGAGCCCAAGCAGATACACCGGCCGCCGGCGCGCAAGCGGCGCGGGCAAGTGAAACAGCCCCGCCACCGCCAGCAGCGGCAGCAGCGCCGCCAGCAGCTGAAAGGGATGAATCCAGTACATCAGACCGAGCACCGCCAGCGCACCGATACCGGCGCCGGCGAGATCGGCGCCATATATCTTCGGAATCTCTTCCTGAAAGGTCAGGAAATACAGTCCGATGTAAAGGCCCGTGAAGAAGTAGAACGGGAACAGCACCGCGTAGTACTTCCAGATATTCCGCAACTGATCGAACCACAGGTCCGGATTCTGGAACTCCAGCGGGTTGAATGGCACGACCGTCGCGAAGTAGTAACCGCCCGCTGCTGTGACCATAAGTAGCAGTGGAGAGACGAACAACAGCTGCCTGGCGCGGTGCGCGAAGAATTCCTTGAACAGCGACAGCACCACGCCGCTAACCGCGAAGCCGACCATGGTGATGGAAATGATCCAGTAACCATACTCCGACCAGCTTGCGATGGAGAAATAGCGCGTCAGCGCGATTTCGAAACCGACCGCAGCGGCCGAGATCAGGAACAGCGGTGCAAGTGGCGCGTGCGTGCGAGTCATGGCGTGGCGCTTCCGTGCAGGCGCGCCGCCCGCGTTCTGACGGCCAGGCGCAGGAAATCATCGAGCAGCTGGTTGAAGCGCTCGGATTCGTCCACGAACAGCGCGTGGCCCGCCCGTGGGAACACCTCGACCCAGGCCTCGGGCCGGTGCTTCTTTAGGTTCTCGCCCTGCCCACGAAAACGCTCGGTCACAACATACATGAGAGGCAAATCAGTCGCATACAGTGCATTCTTCCAGAACTCGCGTGGATATGGGTAACTCAGAAGCGCCACTGCGCCATCGAGTGGCACCTGTAAAGAAGCATCGACGATGCGCTGGTAGTAGGACTCCGATTGCGGCCGGCGGTACATGCCGCGCACGAAAGCGTTCACAGTCTTGACCCGATCCTTCTTGAGTCGCGGAACAAAGGTTGGATCGTATTTCGGTGGTGGCTCCTCGCCGATGGAATTGTCCACCAGCACCAGCGCCTGTACCCGATGCGAAGGGTGTGACTTCAGATAGGCGATCGATTCCAGCACGCCGAGCGACCAGCCGATCAGCACCACCGGCCGGGCGCCAAGCTGATCGAGCAGCTCGGAGATATCGCGCACGCGTCGCTCCACGCTGTATCCGCTCCGCGGAACGGCCGACGCACCTTGGCCGCGCGGATCGAAGGCGATTACCCGATACGTTGCGGCAAATCGCTCGATCTGCGGTTTCCAGATTTCAGCCGGCATGGTCCAGCCCGGCACGAACACGAGCGTGAAGTCGCCGCGACCTGCCTCCCAATAGTGCAAACGAACACCATCGCTTGCGTTGAAGTAATGGTGAGCGGCCAGCTCCTTCTCCGCTGCGGCAGGTGTGAACGCGCTGAGCAGCAGGAGTGCAGTGACAAGCGCGCGTGACAGGGGAGAGACCATTGGAGCGATTATGGGCGACGGCGCGCCGGCGGGCCGCTGCCTCAAGCGGGCTGGATCCGGTGCGGGCGCATACAGTACGCGGGGCCCCGGGGTGACGCAACCGCGCCCCCCAGCAACACTAGCCGCCCGCGCGGCCGTCGGCAGCGGAGTCGGCCGAGCGGTTGGCGCAGTCTCCTCATATGTGAAACCTCAGCTCGTCGCCCGGAAGCTGCCATTCATCCCCCGCTTCAGGGACGGCTCGAGGCTCCGGTTCCATTTGTCCCACGGCCACGACAGATCGTCTGATTCGCGTGTCGGCAGTCGAATCCACGTGCCATGATTTCGAGCTGGACAGGCTAGGTTCCCAGGATCTTCCTCAACGCGGCGAGGGCAGTTTCGTGAGTATTTTCGAGCGGGTTTGTCCCCAGTGCGCAACCATCAACTCGGTGAGTTCGGTACGGTGCGGCTGCGGTTATTGCTTTGATTCCAATCAGACCACGTCGCTCGACCAGACCGCGCAAGAAGAGCAACTCTATCTCGACTACCTGGCGGCGCGCATCGCGCAGGCGGCCGAGACGCTCGACTTCGCCCGTGCGGCGGCGGCGCGCGATCCGGAGCTTCACGCGCTGGCTGCCGAAGCGATCGCCGCTGAACAGGCCCTGCGTACCGCGCGCGCTGAACATGCCGTACAGGTCGCACGCGTTCGCAGCGCCCGTCAACAGGCAATGACGGCGAGGAGCGTGACGCGTCCCACGCCGGTACTCGCCAAACCAATGATCGCTCCTCCCGCCCCTGAACCGGTCGTCGCGGCGCCTGCCCCAAGACCAGTGGTTGTGGCGTCAGCGCCAGAACCGGTCATCGTGGCGTCAACTATCACCGAAAAATCGATGTCACTGCCGCGCCAGACGGCTGCGACGCTCGCGGCCAGGGCCAAAGCCTTAAAGCCGAAACACCGCGCGTTCGCTTCGACAATGCGTAGTAAGGCGGCGAAGCTTGGCGCACCTGCATCCCGCCCAAGCGCCCCCACGCCTCAGCCACCGACGAACGCAGTGCCTCCGGCCCCGTTTCGTGCCAAGCAGGCTGCTCGCGCTGAGCATGTAGTGGAGCAACAGCGCGCCGCCTCGTTCGCGATACAGCGCGCACCTGCGAACTTGCCGACTGCACCCCGGCCCCAGGCATCCGTGACCGTGACGCCGAAGTCAGCCGCGGCACCGGGTATTCGCGCCGCCGCACCGGCCTCGCGCGTGCCGACCAAGTCATGCCCAAGCTGCGGCAACCGGCTTGCTGCAGCAGCGACACGCTGCAACTGCGGCTATGAGGTATCGGATGGTCCCGAGCTTCCAGGCCTCTCGGTTTCCGCACCGGCCGTCGTGGTACAGCCGGAAGCGCCGGGCAAGACCTGCCCGCACTGCAGCGGCAAGGTCACCGCGTCGATGACGAACTGCCGCTGCGGCTATGAGTTCTCGGATGGTCCGGACATTCCTGGACTTCCACCCATAAGCGAAGCGGATAAGGACTTCCTGTTCGACTTCGGCGTGCTCAAGCCCGCCTGATCCAGCGCGGCGTACCGGCCCCCGTCACTTTGCCGCTAGCGCGAGCAACAACTCGTTTAGTCGCCGAACGAACCCAGCCGGGTCTTCGAGCTGTCCACCTTCGGCTAGCAGCGCTTGATCGAGCAGCAGCAGGGAGAGGTCGCTAAAGCGCCCGGACTCCCCCTCCGCCTTTAGGCGCTCGACCAATGCGTGTTCCGGATTCAATTCGAGAATCGGTTTGCGCGCGGGCGGTTGTTGGCCCGCAGCCTTTAGCAAGCGCTCGAGGTTTGCGCTCACATCATGCTCGTCGCTCACCAGACAAGCCGGTGAACTCGTCAGGCGATGCGTCACGCGCACATCCTTGACGCGCTCGCCCAGCGCCGCCTTCATGCGATCCAGCAGGTTCTTGAATTGCCCGGCCGACTGCTCCTGCGCCTTTTTGGCGTCCTTGTCGTCGAGCGCGCCGAGATCCAGTGCACCCTTGGCGACGGATTGCAGGGGTTTGCCTGAAAACTCGGTGAGGTGCATCACCACCCATTCATCTACGCGGTCGGCGAGCAACAGCACTTCGATACCCTGCTTGCGGAATATCTCGAGATGCGGGCTGTGGCGGGCGGCGGCGAGCGTCTCAGCCGTGAGGTAATAGATCTTCTCCTGTCCCTCGCGCATACGCCCCACGTAGGCCTCGAGCGACACATTTTCTTCCGCCGTATCGGCATGCGTCGAGTGAAAGCGCAGTAGTTTCGCGATGCGCTCGCGATTGGCGACGTCCTCGACGACGCCCTCCTTTAGCACCCGACCAAACTCGCCCCAGAACGCGGCGTACTCTTCCGGCTTGTGACGCGCCGTCTCTTCGAGCAGGTCGAGCACCTTGCGGGTCGAGCCAGCCCGAATGGCGTCGATGTCGCGGCTGTGCTGCAGGATTTCTCGTGAAACGTTAAGCGGCAGGTCAGCCGAATCGATTACCCCGCGCACGAAGCGCAGGTAGGCAGGCATGAGCTGCTCGGCATCGTCCATGATGAACACTCGACGGACGTAGAGCTTGATGCCATGGCGTTTGTCGCGGTCCCACAGGTCGAAGGGCGCATGACGTGGCACATACAACAGCGAGATGTACTCCTGCTTTCCTTCGACGCGCGTATGCACGTGCGCGAGAGGCGCCTCGAAATCATGGGCGACATGCTTGTAGAACTCGTCGTACTCGTCCTGCTTGATCTCTCCTTTCGGGCGGGCCCACAATGCCGAGGCCCGATTGACGGTCTCCTCACCATCCCCGCCTTCCTTCGGCATCAGGATCGGCAGGGTGATGTGGTCCGAGTACTTGCGAAGGATCTCGCGCAACCGCCAACCATCCAGGAACTCGTCCTCTCCTTCACGCAACTGCAGCGTAACTTCTGTTCCGCGGTCGGACTTCTCGATGGTCTCGATCGAGTAGTCACCCTGTCCGGTGGACTCCCAGCGCACGCCATGCTCCGGACCGAGCCCTGCGCGCCGGGTCGTGAGCGTGACACGGTCGGCGACGATAAACGCCGAGTAGAAGCCGACGCCGAACTGGCCGATCAACTTCGCATCCTTTTGCTGGTCGCCCGACAGGGAGGCAAAGAACTGACGGGTACCGGACTTTGCGATGGTGCCGATGTGGTCGACCACCTCGGCGCGGCTCATACCGATACCGTTGTCGGCGACCGTGAGCGTGCGTGCCTGCTTGTCAAAGCGCACGCGGATGGCGAGCTCCGACTGACCCTCAAATAAACCCTCATCGGTCAGTGCCTCGAACCGCAGCTTGTCGGTGGCGTCGGAAGCGTTCGAAATCAGCTCACGCAGGAAGATTTCCTTGTTGCTGTAGAGCGAATGGATCATCAGATCCAACAGCTGGCGGACTTCGGCCTGGAAGCCCAGCGTTTCTTTGTGCGTCTCGACAGTCATGACCAGACAATACTCCTTGATTAATTCAGGGTTTTTGGGACAAGCCTAACTAGTTGGGTCACCTCGGCCTCTCATCAAGCCCTTGGCGGGAAAAGAAAAACGCTCGTCGGCCCGGGGGCCCTCTGCCGGGGCGACCGGACCGCTCATCGCCGACCCCGGCCGCACGCCGACATCAGAGCCTATAATTCGGGGAGTCCAACACCCCGCTATGCGGAAGGGGGTCAAGCAATGACACGGAATGTTTCTGACCGGACCTGCCCGGGCTGCTCCCGGGAAGTCCCCGCGGACGTCCTCGTTTGTGAGTGCGGACACGCGTTTGACGACCCTGCGTCCACCGACAATTTGGCGGACACGAGTCCCGATGCGCCCGAGCAAGAGCTGTTCGTTTCCTACCTGATTGCGCGGGTAGAGCAGGCGCGTGAGGCGCTGGACAACGTTCGCAATCAACTGGCCGGGCAGCCGGGCAACCTCGGCAAGGCCATGGAAGTGATGGAAGCCGTTCAGGATCTTCGCATCGCGCGGGCTGAGCTTGACGCAAGGCTTGGGCGCGCCTCACCGTACGCGGACGAGATCCGAGACCAGCCCAGCAACAAGTTTCGGGCTGCACAAAGCGCCCGCGCCCAACGCCTTGCCGTTGAAGCTGGCGCGGATTCAAAGGAACTGCCCCCACCGCCGTATCGCCGGTCTCCGACGGCCCCAGCCGCGGATCACCCGGCCGACCAAAAGCGCCGCGACAAGTAGCCGGAGTCCGGGTCGATCCGACCCTGGCAACCGTCAGTCGGCCAGCCCGTCGCAGCCGTCGCATGGCGCGCACTTGGCGGGCATCACTCCCTATAATTTGGGAGGTTCCTAACCGCCAACGCTTCGACAAGGATGTCCATGCCAGCGTCAATGTCCGTTTGTTCCCGCTGTTCCGCTGCTCTCGTTCCCGGTCAGGACATTTGCAGTTGTGGTCAGGTAATCACCGCGCGGGACACCCCCGACAATGCGCTGCTGGTACAGGCCGAGACGTTGTATGAATCCTATCTCCAGACTCGCGTGCGCAGCGCCGAGCGCGCCTTGCAGGCCGCACGTATCCAACTCGCGCGCCGGCCGACCAGCGCCAGCCTGTCCGCCCGCGTTTACGAATGCACCCGCGAGCTGAAAACCGCTGAAGCCAAACTCGTCGACCAGCGTCTGCGTACCGACGCCGTGCGACGCGATTCGAGCGAAACGGTCGCACCTTCGGCGGGGCCGTCAGAAGCGTTCCGTAGCACCCAGTCGGTGAAGGCCGATATTGCGCTCGCCCGTCTGCAGGTTGAGCGTTTGCGCGACATCGTGGCGGCGGGGGAGCCCTCCGCACAGTTTGAGGCCAAGGCCGCCGCACACGCAGAGCGTATCCTCAAGAATCGGCAGCGCGATACCTCGCCTTGCCCTGCCTGTGGCCTGCCGCTTCCGCATGACGCCACTCATTGCGGCTGCGGTTTCGCGGTCAGTCGGGCTGCGCGCGAAACCAGCTCCGAGTTCCTCTCGACGGAAGAAATCGCTGCACTGCGCCGCTCGCGCTAGTTGCTACTCGCGCAACACGCACTTGCGATAAAGGTCTTTCAGCCGCCCGTCCGGGTCATATTTGCGCTTCAGCGCCTCGTAGGCCGGCCGGTTATAAATGCTCCAGAATTGCGCCGGCGTAAAGTACGAGTCGGAATAGAGCGACTTCATTCCGCCAAGCGCCATCACCTTCTCTTCCACCTTGCGGTTGTGGAAGCCTTCCGGAATCGGACTGCGACTGCGGATCACGTCCCAGAATCCAAAGTTCACGTAGAGCTTGCCAGGTGCCAGACCATACAGGTCAAAGTGGGCCCGTGGATCATATGCGCGCGTCGGACAGATCCATACCGGCAGGAACTTGATCGTGTCGTGATAAAAGTCGAAGAACTCCACGCAGTGCTCAATGGGAAGTTCGACGTCCTGAATTACGGACTCGCTGTGTATGCCGAGTCGTCGATTGATACGGCCCATCAGGTTCCAGCGGCTGTTCCAGCGCATGATCCTGGTATAGGTAATCGAGTTCAGGCGCTTGCGGCCATACAGCCTGCGCAGCATCGGATTCTGCGCCCCAACATTCTTCGAGCACCAGAACCAGTCGGTGTCCCAGCGCCAGATGTAGTCACGCACAGTGAGATAGTCTTCCGTGCGCTCCCGCAACGACCGGTAAAAAATCCGCGCATACGTGTAGTCGCTCACATACGGCGCCTGCTCGACGAACTGACCGAGCGTAATGACCAGCTCATTGCGCCCGAATACGACGCCGTCGACGAAGTCCACGTCCGCCCGCTCACACTGCCGTGCCAGCTCCTCAAAGTAAATTTTCGGATCGCTGAAGCGCAGGTGCGTCAGCCGCACGTATGGCTTGACTGGAACGGTCTTCACCTTCAGCTTGAGCGCGTAGCCCAGCGTGCCGTAGGAATTCGGAAATCCGAAGAAGAGATCCCGGTGCTCGTTGTTCGGCGCGCCGTGCACAACGCGGCCGTCACCAAGCAAAACTTCGAGCTCCTGCACGGTCTCGTGCACCAGTCCGTAGCGGAATGACGAGGATTCAATGCCGCATCCGGTTGTAGCGCCGCCGATGGTAATGGACTTGAGTTGCGGCACGACTGTCGGCATGACCCCATACAGGAGACACTCGTCGACAAGCTTCACATACGGCGTCATGCCCTCGACCTCGACGTATCCGCCTGCCACGTCGACTCGCAGCACGTCGTTGAATTGCCGCACGTCGAGGCGGCGCGCCGTATCTTCCTTGCGGTCGCGAAAGAGGTTCGAAGTGTCCTTGCCAAGGCGCACGGCGCCCTTGTCGGCGCGCAGCTGGGCAATCAACGCCTGCTTCTTCTGTTCGTAGGGAATAGTGGTCATCAGGTGGGCGTTCGATAGTGAAGACGCCAGTGTAACCGATTTGCCCGGCACTTCGTCGCATCCGACGCACTACGAACGCGTTCAGCGTCGCGATTCCTCAACGTCCGTCGGGCTATCGATGTCGCGCACAATGCCGGGGTCGTCAACATCGATCCAGGTCACGCGCCCCACATTGACCGCGATGATGTCCCGCCCGCCGATGTCCGCGTTGAGTGCCAGCAACGCTTCACGGAACTCGCGAGAGAATCCAACCGGATGACCGCGCTGACCGCGGTAGCGCGGTACCGCAATCGCGGCACCGTCACGCAGCGCGCCGACGATGGCCGCAACCGTCGCTTGGCGCACGAACGGCATGTCGGCCAGCGCTACGACCCAGCCATTCGCCTCGCGCAACGCAGACACACCGCAAGCGAGGCTCGCCCCCATGCCGAGCGCGGCGCTCGCGCATGGCACAATTTCCAGCCCCGCATGGGCCAATAGCTGTGACAACTGAGCATCCGCCGATTGCACGACCACAGCTGAGCGTGGCAACGCGGCATAGAGCGTTCGCGCGGCACAAACTGCCATTGGCACGCCGTCATCGACAGGAACCAGCAGCTTGTTCGCGCCGAAGCGCGTGCCGCTACCTGCAGCTAGCAGGAGGCCCGCAGGTTCGGACACGCGGTCTCGTTCTCCTGAGTCGGCGCGGCTGCGTCGATCGTTGTCAGCACCACCCCGTGACGCAGCGCTGTAATCTCGGCGAGGATGGCAATAGCGATCTCGGCCGGCGTGCGGCTGCCAATCGGCAACCCGACCGGCCCATGCAGGCGCTCGAGCTGCTCAGCAGTCAATCCCATCTTGCGCAAGCGCGCGCGGCGGCGCGAATTGTTCGCTTTTGACCCAAGCGCGCCGACATAGAACACGCGGGAGGCAAGCGCCTCGATCAGCGCCAAATCGTCGAGCTTCGGATCATGAGTGAGAGCCACCACCACGCTGCGGGCATCGCGTGCCAGTGCGCGCACCGCATCGTCCGGCATGCTCGTATCGAGCACCGCGCCAGGTACCGCCCAGTTCTGCGCGTAATCCTCGCGCGGATCGCAAACCACCACGTCATAGTCGAGGGCGAGCGCCATTTCTGCCGTACAGCGCGAAAGCTGTCCGGCACCGATCAACAGAAGTCGCCACGCCGGACCGAACACCTTGACCAGATCCCGTCCATCAAAGCCGAACTCGTCCTGGGCGGAGGCCGAATGCAAACTAATCTCGCCGGTGGCGAGACAGACGCGCCGCCCAATGAGTCTGCGCTCGTCCAGCGCCCGCAGTACTGCGCGCACCGGTTCGGGTCCCGCAAGGCGCTCAATCAGCAGGTCGAGTCGACCTCCGCATGGCAGACCGAAACGCGCGGTTTGGTCCCCGGTGACGCCATAAGTATCGATGCATGGCAGCTTCTTGAAGGTGCGCGCGCTGAGCCGACCAACAAGATCGTCCTCGACGCACCCGCCCGAAACCGATCCCACGAACCGGCCGTCCGCGCAGACCGCGAGCAGCGAACCGACCGGACGGGGCGATGAGCCCCAGGTCTTGGCCACGGTGACGAGGTAGGTATCGCGCCCCGCCTCGAGCCAGTCGAGCGCTGTGCGCAACACCTCAAGATCTGAGCTGATCATGTTCGGTATTGGATCCCGGCCGTCACGGTTCGTCCGTCCCTAAGCCATCGGGCGAAGCGGCAATCGATCGATCCGCCTGCCGGTGGCCGCAAACAATGCATTCACTACAGCCGGTGCAATGGGAGGGACGGCTGGTTCGCCCACGCCGGTTGGTGGCTCACTGCTCTTCACAATATGCACCTCGATGCGCGGCATGTCGCCGATGCGCAGAACAGGATAGTCATGAAAATTCGACTGCTGCACGATCCCGTCCTTGAACGAGATTTCTCCATAGAGCGCGGCCGAGAGCCCAAAGACAATTCCGGATTCCATCTGCGCACGCACGATGTCGGGGTTCACCGCCACACCGCAGTCGACCGCGCACACCACGCGCTCAATCCGAAAACTGCCGTCGTCAGCAACGCTCACTTCGGCCACTTCGGCGACAAAGGTATGGAATGCCTCATGCACCGCCACACCGCGCGCATGGCCCTTCGGCAGTGACTTGCCCCACCCGGCCTTCTGGGCTGCTAGCTTCAGCACACGCGCGTGGTGTGGACGTTCCTTCAGTAATCCCAGTCGGAAGGCTACCGCATCCTTCCCGACAGCGTGTGCAAGACGGTCGATCATGACTTCGGTCGAGAATGCGGTGTGTGTGCTGCCGACACTGCGCCACCACAGCACTGGCACACCAAGCGATGTGGTATGCAAGTCGACGCGCAGGTTCGGAATCGCATAGGGCAAGTTCGATGCACCCTCTACCGACGTTGGATCGATGCCATCCTTCATCATGCCGGCAAACGGCGTGCCGGCCACAATCGACTGGCCCACAATCCGATGCGACCAACCGACCGGCCGGCCCAGCTTGTCGACACCCGCCGCGATGGCGTGCACATATGCTGGCCGATAGTAGCCGCCACGCATGTCATCCTCGCGCGCCCAGCACAGCCGGATCGGCGCATTGAGCGAGCGCGTTGCCTTGGCCACTGCCACTGCCTCGCAGATGTAGTCGGAGATTGGGTTAGCGTGGCGGCCGAAGCTGCCGCCGGCGAGCAGTGTGTGGATGGTCACCTGCTCGGGCTTCAGACCGGCTGTAGCTGCCGCTTTCGCCTGATCGAGCGTCTGCGACTGCGAACCTGCCCAAACCTCGCACGACTTGTCATCTAGACGCACGACGCAATTCAGCGGCTCCATTGCGGCATGCGCGAGATAAGGAAACTCGAATTCGGCCTCGATGCGCTTGGCGGCACCATTCAGCGCCGCATCCACCTCTCCCCTGCTGGACGCGACCGCGCCCGGCTGCCTCAGCAAAGCCCGGTACTGCTCACGAATCGCGTCACTCGATGCAGTGAATCCCGCTGACCTGTCCCATTCGATGATCAGCGCTTCGCGCGCCCGCCATGCATGCCAGAAATCGGTCGCGACCACCGCCACGCCTTGCGCAATCTCGACTACCGCCTTGACCCCTTTCATGGCCAACGCCTTCGACGCGTCATAGCGCTTGAGTTTCGCGCCGAACACAGGTGGCCGCGCAACTACTGCGGTTAGGGCGTTTGGCAAATGGTGATCAATTGTATAAACCGCCGTGCCGTTCACCTTTGCAGCGGTATCCGTACGCGGCACGTGTTTTCCAATCAGCCTCCATTCACGCGGCACCTTGAGCGGGACATCTTGCGGAATCGGCAGCGTAGCAGCCAACGCAGCGAGCTCGCCAAAGCTTGCGCGCCTGTTGCTCCGCGCGTCGATCACGTAACCGCGCTCGGCGCGCAGACCCTTGGCATCCGCATTCCAGCGCTGGGCGGCGGCGGCGATCAGCAGCGCGCGAGCCGTCGCGCCTGCGTGGCGCAATTGATCCCAGGAACCCCTCATGCTTGTGCTTCCGCCCGTTCCCTGCGCGGATCCGCCCCAGGCAAGATTCGCGTAACGTTTCACGTCGGCCGGCGCAGATTCGACGTGCACTTGCCCCCAATCTGCGTCCAGCTCCTCGGCAACCAGTGTCGGCAACCCGGTGTATACACCCTGCCCCATTTCCAGGTGCTTGACGATAACGACGACGGTGTTGTCGGGGTCGATACGCAGGAAGGCATTTGGCGCGAACGCAGCAGATTCCACCGGCCCCTGTGCCAGCATTGCCGCACGCGCAGCACGCGGTGCAAACTGAAAACCAATTACCAATCCGGCGCCGACCGCCGAAACCTGAAGGAACGCGCGACGCGACGGATTGGCGAGATCGTTCACGTCAGACCGCCTTCACGCCGGCCGCCTTCTTGATTGCTGCGCGGATGCGCAGATAAGTGCCGCAGCGACACAGTACGCCGCTCATGGCGCGGTCGATGTCGGCATCGGTGGGCTTCGGGGTCTTGGCCAGTAATGCCGCAGCAGCCATGATCTGGCCAGACTGGCAGTAACCACACTGCGGCACATCAAGCTCGATCCACGCTCGCTGTACCGGATGGCTGCTGTCGGTAGACAGTCCTTCAATCGTCGTGATGCGTTTGCCGACTGCGGCGGACACCGGCATTACACAGGAACGCACTGCCTCGCCATCCACATGCACGGTACACGCCCCGCACTGCGAGATACCGCAGGCGTACTTGGTTCCTGTCAGCCCAATGATGTCGCGGAGCACCCACAGCAGCGGCATCTCGGGCTCGACATCGACCTGATGGGATTTTCCATTGACCGTAAGTGAAAACATGCAAGCGCTCCCTGAATCATTCACAGAGAAATCGGGGGATGAGCAAAATCATCATACGCGCCGTTGTTAATGGCGCAAGATGCCCGAACGAGCGGAACGCGCTATGCGAGTAGCGACGTGCAAATTGCGGGATTCTCAAGTTTCTCGAGAAACCATTGCAGCGCCCTACCTTTGTGCGTCGTGCGCCAAGCGATCAGCAACTGCGCGTCTGGTGGCGCCTCCACAACGCGCCGCTCCACCAGTCGGCCCGCCGCGATCTCCGCGGCTGCGAGATGGGCAGGAATGTAGCCAACGCCAAGACCGGCAACATGGGCGGCAATCTTGGCATGCATGGTCGATACCGTAAAAACATCCTGGCCGGAAATGAGTCCGGAGGTGCGTGGCGGCAGGCTGCGCGAGCTATCCGCCGCTGCCACCGCGCGGTATTGCATGATCTGCTCAGGCGTAAGCGGCTCTGGCAAGGCGGCAAGTGGATGGTCCGGGGCAATGGCGAAGACAAACGCAAGGCTTCCCAGCGCGCGTGTGGTGTACCCGCCGCCCGACGGCCCGTGACCAGACGCGCCGATCACAAGATCAGCACGCCCGCTCACCAGCGCATCCCATGTGCCGCTCAGCACCTCCGACATCACGCGCAAGCGCGTACCGCACTGACTCGAATAGAACTCGCTGAGCAACGGATAGAGCCGCTCGACCGGAATGACGTCCTCCAGCGCAATGTGCAGCTCCACCTCAAAACCGGTCGCCACGCGCTTCGCGCGCGCCTCAAGCTCCGAGGCCGCAAACAAGAGACGCCGGCCTTCTCGTAGCAACTCCCGCCCGGCCTCGGTGAGCTGAGCACGATGGCCGCTGCGATCGAAGATCAAAATGCCAAGGTCTTCCTCCAGCTTTTGCACCGAATACGTGATGGCAGAGGGCACTCGATGCAGCTCCTCTGCCGCAGCGGCGAAACTGCCAGCGCGTTCAATGGCATCCAGGACAGTCAGGGCATCGAGACTAAGACGCACGGTTGTTCAAATTCCTTGAACGATCTTGTCGAAATTCTTCGCTATTCCTGACTGCTTTACAAGGATAAATTTTCCCCCATCACGGAGCTGGTACAGGACCTGGCCAGGAGACCCCCAGAAATGCTGGAAATTCGCAAAAGCAGCGAGCGCGGCCACGCCAACCATGGCTGGCTGGACAGCCACCATACCTTCTCGTTTGCCGACTACCACGACCCGCAGCAAATGGGGTTTTCCGTGCTCCGCGTGATTAACGAGGACCGCGTCGAGCCGGGCGCCGGCTTTCCCACCCATGGGCACCGCGACATGGAAATCGTCAGCTATGTGCTCGACGGGGCACTCGAACACAAGGACAACATGGGCAACGGTTCCGTGATCCGCCCCGGCGACGTACAGCGCATGAGCGCCGGCACCGGCGTGCGCCACAGTGAATACAACGCGTCCAACAACGAGCGCGTGCATTTCCTTCAGATCTGGATCCTGCCCAAGGCAACCGGTATCGCGCCGGGCTATGAGCAAAAGCATTTCACCCCCACCGACCTCGACGGCAAGCTGCGCGTCGTGGCCTCTCCCGATGGACGCGAGGGCTCGGTCACCATTCACCAGGACGCCTATCTCTACGCCAGCAGGCTCGCCAACGGCACGCAGATCGCGCACGCACTGGCGCCCGGTCGGCGCGCCTACGTGCACGTCGCGCGCGGAAGCGTGGCCATAAATGGCACGCCGCTCGCTGCCGGTGATGGCGCGCGCATCGAAAACGAAACCCGCATCACGCTCGGCAACGCCGATGGCGCCGAAGTGCTGCTGTTTGATCTCCCTTAACCTAGAGCTGATATCGCAAGGAGCAAGGTCATGGCACAGAATAAAGAGGTACTCGTTACCGGGGCCACTGGACAACAAGGTGGCGCAGTTGCTCGCGAACTGATCACCCACGGCTACGCCGTGCGCGCGATGACGCGCAACCCCAAGGGCGACAAGGCGCAGGCTCTTGCAAAACTGGGGGCTACGATCGTGCGAGGCGATCTCGAAGACGCCGATTCACTCAAGCACGCGCTGCAAGGCGCATGGGGGGCATTCGCTGTCCAGAACACATGGGAGGCTGGCGTCGAGAAGGAGGAACAGCAAGGCAAGCGCTTTGCAGAGTTGGCAAAGCAGGCCGGCATCCAGCACTTCGTCTACAGCTCGGTCGGTTCAGCGCATCGGAACACCGGCATCCCGCACTTCGACAACAAATGGCGTGTCGAGGAGACGATTCGCAAGCTCGGCTTTCCGACCCACACGATCTTGCGACCCGTGTTCTTCATGGAAAACTGGATATCGCCCTGGTTCAAACCTGCGATTGACAACGGACAGCTCGCGGTCGGCATCAAACCCGACACCGTGCTGCAAATGATCGCCGTCGCCGACATCGGCAAATACGGACGCTACGCATTCGATCACTCACAGCAACTCAATGGCAAGGCGCTCGACATTGCGGGCGATGCGCTGACCATGCCGCAGGTCGCCAAGCTCATCGGTGAGGCTGCCCAGCGGCAGGTTACGTTCGTTTCCGTGCCAATCGAAGAGGTGCGCAAGTTCAGCTTGGATTTCGCCGCCATGCTGGAGTGGTTCGATCGAGTAGGTTACGAAGCCGACATCAAGGCGCGCTCGCAGGAGTCCGGCGTTCGCCCGATCACCTTCAGTGAATGGGTGAAGACTGTGAGCTGGAAGTGAGAAAAGCGAGCTGCGTTCGTAGCGATCGGGACTTTCTGCAATTGCATACTAATTTGAGGAAACAACTTGTTTATTCGTAGCACTTCCTTGATCATCGCCGCCCTGCTCGCCGGCGCCGCAGTAGCTGCGCCTGAAACCTATACCATCGATCCGCGTCACACGTTTCCAAGTTTCGAGGTGAACCATCTCGGTTTCTCGACACAGCGCGGCCGCTTTAACTCGACCAGTGGCACGATTGTGCTGGATCGCGCCGCGCGCTCCGCGTCGGTCGAGGTATCAATCGACGTGCGCTCGATCAACACTGGCCTCGACAAGCTGGAACAGCACCTGGTCGCCGAGGACTTCTTTTACGCAACCAAGTACCCAAAGATCAATTTCAAGTCGACGCATGCGCGTTTCGAGGGCGACAAGCTGGTGGCACTTGACGGCGACCTGACCATGCGCGGCGTAACCAGACCGGTCACGCTCACCATGTCGTCTTTCTACTGCGGCATGCACCCGATCCTCAAGAAACCGGCCTGCGGCGCTGACGCGATGACGATGATCAAGCGCTCGGACTACGGCATCAATTACGCGCTGCCTGCGGTTGGCGATGATGTGAAGCTGCTGATTCAGGTCGAGGCGCACAAGCGGTAGCGGGGTTGAGTGACGACGCATCCCTAATGACAACCATCACAACCGGGTTGACGTCGCATAAACTCCGGACTACGTCCGGGGTTGTGGCAGACGGCAAACACCAAAAAGACAGCAACGATATGGCGAGACTGGTTAACGGCAAGCTGCAAGGCCACTGGCGGGATGCGACCCAGCGAGCCGGAGAGTTCGTGCGGGTCGCGAGCCCATTCCGGGACTGGGTCACGGCAGATAGGGCGGGACGCTTTCCGGCAGAGCCCGGGCGATATCACCTGTACGTCTCACTCGCTTGTCCGTGGGCACATCGCACGCTGATCCTTCGCAAGCTGAAGCAGCTTGAGGACGTCATAACGGTGTCCGTGGTCGACCCGGTCTCAGGCGACGATGGCTGGCGCTTCTCGGACGCGCCCGGCTGCACGCCCGATGCGCTCTACGGCAGCAGCCATCTGCATCAGCTCTATACTCGGGCGCGTGCCGATTTCACCGGGCTCGTCACGGTTCCCGTCCTATGGGATCGCAGGACCGAGACTATCGTGAATAACGAATCGCCCGAGATTATCCGGATGCTCAACTCGGCGTTTGATGCGTTCACGCCCGTGCGCGCGGACTACTACCCTGAGGCACTGCGGCCGGAAATCGACGCGATCAATGAATTCGTCTACGAACGCATAAATAATGGCGTGTACCGGTGCGGATTTGCAGGCACCCAGGCGGTTTACGATCGCGCCTTTGATGCCCTGTTCGGCGCGCTCGACGAAATCGAAGCGCGCCTCGCAACTTCGAGGTTCCTCGTCGGCAACACGCTGACTGAGGCGGACTGGCGACTGTTTCCGACGCTGCTGCGATTTGATGCGGTCTACTACAGCCTGTTTCGCTGCAATCGCCACCGGATGGTGGACTTCCCGAACCTCTCGAGCTACCTGCGCGACCTGTATCAACGCCCCGGCATTGCCGAAACGGTGGACTTCGATCACATCAAGCGCCACTATTTCCTGAGCCTGCGCCAGCTGAACCCAAGCGGCATCGTGCCGAACGGGCCGGCGCTCGACTTCGATGCACCGCACGACCGTGGGCGCTTCGGACCGGTGCAAGTTGCGCAACGTGCGACATCGCCATGAACACCTGTTACGCAACTGAACGCAAGGTGGAATCCGTCGTCACCAGCGAGCGAACGCTCGAGGGCGGCGGCTTCCCGGTGCGCCGCCCGTTTCCGACGGCAGCACTGATGCAGGTCGACCCGTTCCTGCTACTCGATCATCTCGGACCGGTAAAGTGGGGTCCGGGCGAAGGCATCGGTGCGCCGGATCATCCGCATCGCGGCTTCGAAACCGTGACCTACCTGCTTTCCGGCGGATTCCAGCACAAGGACTCGGCGGGCCATTCCGGCAAACTTGCGCCCGGCGATGTGCAATGGATGACGGCGGGGGCCGGTGTCGTTCATTCGGAACTGCCATCGGATGAGTTCATGCGCGACGGCGGCGTGATGCACGGTTTTCAGATCTGGGTCAATCTTCCAGCGCGTGACAAGATGGTGAAACCACGTTACCAGGACATCCCGGCATCACGCATCCCGCAGTCTCAAAGCGCGGATGGCAAGGTGAAGGTGCGCGTGATCGCCGGGGAAGCGCTTGGCGCCTCTGCGGTGATCGACACCCACACGCCTATTACCTACCTGCATTACACCCTCGCCCCAGGCGCAAGAACGACCCAGGCACTGCCAATTGATCACAATGCGCTGGTCTATGTTTTCTCGGGCACAGCACTGGTTGGTAGCGAGTCCCGCGCGGTGCGCGAGGGGCAACTCGCCACCCTGAGCGCCGGAGAGTCGGTCGCGCTGGCAGTTGATGCGGAACATTCGCAACCTGCGGAGCTGCTCCTGCTTGCCGGAGCGCCGCTCAACGAGCCCGTCGCGCGCTATGGCCCATTCGTCATGAATACCCACGAAGAAATTCGCCAGGCAGTTCGCGACTTCCAGTCCGGCCGACTCGGCAAGATCAACTTCTGAGAGAAGGGCTGTATTGCGGCCGAAACGGGCCGAACACAGTCCTGGATTCGACCGTCAGACCCGGTTCCGGGAAGCAGTTCAGAAAGTTGCAGGTGCTCCGAACAGCGAGTGGACGCAGCCTACTTGTAGAAGACGTGTCTGCCGATGTGGGCAACGCGCGTCTTCTCGCGCGACCAGCTCGGCCGCACGTAGTTCGCGTGGAAGTGCGTGGCCCCGTCGAGCTTGGGATCCTCACGACGGA
>Ga0209427_10001073_pt1 | contig 30950 bp, 31 predicted proteins | sample DeeMarSWOR136_30_FD_187465 | JGI IMG/M metagenome (GOLD analysis project Ga0209427, IMG submission 187465) | Marine sediment microbial communities from White Oak River estuary, North Carolina - WOR-1-36_30 (SPAdes) (version 2) | ecosystem: Environmental > Aquatic > Marine > Intertidal zone >...
TTAGATTTCGATATAATTTAATGAAAATTAATTTTTAAAAATCTAGACAATTTTGATAATTAATTTTTTTTAAAAATTAAATTAATCTTATTTTTTTTAAAAAATATGGTAAATAGGCAAAAGTTTTATTAATTTTGATTTATATAACTCTAAATTAATTAGTTTTCTAGTGTATTATTTTGGATAAGAAAAATGTAAAACCCAATGAGAAAATTGAGAAGAGAGCTATTAAACAATACGACCTACATTAAAAAAAATAAAAATTTTTGAGGATTTTCTTAAATAAACCATTATTAAGAATTCTATTAAACTCATGGTATTCCGGGAATAAAATATGTATCTCTAAACCATGTTTTTCCAAGTAAATTATAGCAAACATTGCCTAAACTTTCATGATGTACATAATATCTCTTTAAATAACAAAGAGGTAATTCCACATAAAGCACATTGATTGCTCTATGTTGAATTTTCCATAATAATTCTGCTCTTTTCGCAGTATCCAATGGATCTGTCTCTTCATACTCTACTAACCAGTCCAAAATTTGTTGATCTTTTAGTTGAAGATGATTGGCACTAGACGCGTTGTTCAATAATGGCTCAATCATATTGAAAGGATCTATATAATCTGGACCCCATCCCAAATAAAACATATCAATTCGGTCGATATCATTGATTAACACATCAAAGTAAAAAAATATGTTCATCGGATCAGGTGTAATTGTGATACCAATTCTGTCCATGTCAATCGCAAGTACAGAGACCATTTCTTGTAATATAGGGATACCCATTATTTCTGCAACGTTATATGTAACAAGTGTTAAGTCAGACCAAGCCTGATCATTAACTGCGTCTTCCCCATAAGCTTGCGCTGTAACACCTGATGTTTTATTAGGGAAGGCCATTATCATTGCTTGTCTCGCGATCGTAGTATTATAGTATGGCGCTCTAAATGATTCATTATAATATGGGAATCCTGGAGGTAAGAACTGATGAGCACGAATCGCATAACCTAACTGAACCACATCAATAAAGTAGGAATAATTATATGCATGAGCAATAGCTTTCCGTACATTGGTATTGTTGATTTTTTTATTGTTTATTCCCCAGTATAAATAACTTGTGCTGGTATTCAAGTTAATAAACGCCATATCTGGATCTGCTTGAAATAATGGAATAACAGATGGCGTACATTGTCCAAGGTAATCAATTTCTTTACCTAGCATAGCATTGTCAGCTGTTATTGGATCAGGGTAAAAAATCCATAGTATTTCATCCCAGAAAGTATTAGGCCCCCAATATAGATTCCACCGTTCAACTTTTAATTCTTCGCCGGGTTTATAATGTATATATTTGAATGGTCCAGTGCCTACTAATGTATCGGCTCCAAGTTCTAAGTATGTTGTTGCTGGAGTTGTGTTAGGATGTAATATTGAACAAGCTTCATAGGATAATAATGGAATAAAAACTCCATATGGTTTATTCAATATAAAAGTGATATTATTTTCACTATTGATGAGAGTTTTGTTGAGAATAGGTTTGCCGCTTACATCGTAGAATAAACTTGCAGGATCTGCAAGATGAGTAGATTAATCTAAAGTTCCAGTTGCATTAATAAAATAGAGAATTCGATCAAAGGTAAATTGAACAGCAGTCGCATTGAAGTAGGATCCATCATGAAAGAAGACATTTTCTCTTAGAATAACAGTTAATTCATCTAAACCTGAATTCCAAGTGAAATTTGTTGCTAAACGCATTTCAAGTGCAAAATCAGGATCATACAAGTCATAGCACCATAAATTATCACAAATATGCCTTATCATTTCATTTGTGGCACTATCCCATGAATCAACAGGATCTAAAACTAAAGGATCTATTCCTGCTGTTCTTAGGATATTTTTTGCCTCTGGAGCCTTACCGAAACCTCCTATTATCCCAAGAGTAATATTCCCTACACCAGAAACCGCAAGAATCATGGCTAGAATTATTATTGCTAAATTTTTCTTTTCCATTTCCATAATAAAATCAACTCAAATTTATTTGACTTCTTTAACTCTTTAAGATTTCAGAAGTAATTTAATAAAATTTAATTTTTAAAGGTTTAGACATTTTTGGCTAAAAGGGCCTTTTTTTCAAATTTGTCAAAATGGTATAAATCTATATCAAACTGTAAAGATTTTTTTCAAAAATTTGAGAAATAAGTAAAAGTTTTATTGAGTTTGATTTTATATAACTCTAAATTAATTAGTATTCTAGTGTATTATTTTGGAAAAGAAAAATGTAAAATCCAATGAGAAAATTGAGAAGAGAGTCATCGTGAGTAGTTCAGGTGATATGCAGGAATTCGATGAACATATAAGTGCCATGGGATCTGTTAAAATTTCCGGTGGAAAAACTCATAAATCTTTACGAGTATCGGGTTCAGGAAAAATAAATGGAGATTTGGAATGTAATGGACTTACTTCATCAGGTAGTATAATTGGTTCAGGTAATTTAACTTCTCATGGTGATGTTAGTAGTTCAGGCTCATTCAATGTTGCTGGATTTCTTTACAGCGATAAAAATGTTGATTTTGCAGGCTCAACTCAAATAGGTAACCTTGTTAATGTTCAAGGCAGTTTAATTGCTTCAGGTTCTTTTGAAGTAGGGCATTTTCTAAGAGGTGAACAAGGAATTGAACTCTCTGGATCTTCAGAAATAAATGGAAATCTTTCTTCTCAAAAGTATGTAAAGATTGATGGTTATACTTTTATTGAAGGGAATGTTATTGCAGAAGACGTCCTTTTTGGAGTTTCTGAAAATGTAAAAAAAAAGGAGCATTATAAAGTTCATGGAAGCATTCTAGCTAAGAATAAAGTTGATGTGACTAAAACGCATGTTAAGGGAGATATTAAAGGGAGAGATATAAAGATTGGTAAAGGTTCAGAAATTCTCGGAAATGTTTATTACATTGACAAAATTGAACTTGAGAAAAAAATAAAACTTGCTAATGAACCAACTCAGATTAAATTAAATGAATTATAATCTTAAAAATATTTTTTATTTTAGTACTCAATCTAAATTACATTAATTCAATTTCTACGAGTACTGACTCAGGAATCTGAATCTTCATTATAAGATGCATGCTACGCTCATTTGCGATAATTTCAAAAAGTCTTTTATGAATCCGCATCTCAAATTTTGCCCAAGTATCAGTTCCTTGACCACTAGGCGCTTTCATAACAGGAACACGTAATCTTTTTGTAGGAAGAGGAATAGGACCATTTTTTCTAATGCCTTGTGATTTACACACACTTTCTATTTGCCCGCATACTGATTTAAGTGCGTCTAATTGGGTAGATGACAACCGTATGCGTGCTTTTTGTATGTTTCACTCACCAGTAGAAATTATATTTAAAATTTATGGTTCTTGCTTAAATTTGATGGTTTTTATAATTATTACTCGTAAATAAATTTTTTTGTCTATTCTCAGAAAATTCTAATAAAAACTTGTTTCCTAAATGCACATGTTTTAAATATTTTTTGGCTACATCCAAAGATTTTGAAGCTTGTTTTTGAGGAGTAATTCTTAAATCATCCATTACATAAGCTCCATTAAATACTAAAAGACTATAGGGGATTTCAGGATTTATCGAGCTAACAAATTCAGCAATTTGCTCTACTTCTTCATGATTTGTATATCCTGGAACCATTAGTGTACAGGCACTTATTTCAAATAAACCTTTCCTTGTTCCAAAATAATTCTCCGCAAGATATTTAAAGTTTTCCAAGGTTCTTTTGTTACTGACTCCACATAAAGCAAGATTTAGCTTTTCATTAAAACTTTTTAAATCGAATTTGATATTTCCTCCTGTTTTAATTGCAATCTTCATACATTTTTCAATCCAATCTCTATTTCCAGAGCCATTGCATTCCCAACATATTCTCATAATTCTTTTTTCATCCTTTATTTTTTCAAGAATTTTCTCAGCTAAGTTAATCGAAAATGGTAATTGAGCTTCTGGAGTGCCTCCAAAATAACATAAACACGTAATTTTCTCATTTTTAACAATTTGATTAGCTAATGTATCAACATCAAATAAATTTCTTTTTGAAAAGATTTTATGAGAAGCATTTTGGCAAAAGAGACAATTAAAAGTACACCCATACAAAAAAGCAGCATAACTATAAGTACCTTTTTCAGGACCTTCATAATTTGAATATTCTGGATAACCAGAAGATGTTCCAGCTGGACAAAACCAGCTATTACAACAATTTGTAGGATTAGGATCTATATATCCATGGATATAACCTTTCGATTTTGAAGGGTATGGCAATTGTCCTATCTTTCTTAAATGAACATTTCTTAATCCACAATAACTTATATCATTTTCAGAAAGAGCACATTCATTTATACATAAATTACATTTTAAATTGATATTTGGCTTTTCTGCTTTAGGAGGTTTTTCTGGTAGATTAACAATCTTTCGGACTTCTGAGTGAACATTTAATATATGTGGCTCAATTTTATTCCAATCTCCTTCCAAAATGCATTTTCTACAAACTTTCAGAACATTTGAAATTGCTCTCTCTTCTTTCCCACAAAATTTACAAGTTCCCATTTCTACATCTTTTTCTTTAATAATAAAAAGGTTTGACCAGATTTTTGGTTTGGATTCTTTTTAATCATAAATCCGTTAAAACCGTTATTAACAAATGATTTATTAAACATCGTTAATTCAGCATCATCCTTAGGATAAAATTCTATTACAATTCTTCCATTTTGTTTTAAAATACTGTTTAAATATTTACTTGTATCATTTATGAGTTTCACTTTTTCGCCAAAATTCTCCAGTCCATGTGTAATAAAATTATAGGATGATATTGAAATTATATGATCAACTGAATTAACCCTGATTGGTAAGAAATTAATATCTGCTAAAATCAATTCTAAAATTTTTAGATGATTTGAAATCTTTTTCTTTTCTCTAGCTTTTGATAACATATCATATAAGATATCTATGCCAACTACTCTAAAACCATTTTGAATTAGTTCTTCTGAAGAATAGCCCGTTCCACATCCCAAGTCTAAAATTAAATATGGTTCTCCCATTTCAATTCTATTACCATTATATTCACTTAATTTTTTATCGAAAAGATATTGAATGGTTAATGAAGTTATTCGTTTTTGATTACGCTCCATCCATTTTGAACTATCATATTCTTCTGCTTTTTCTTCAATATAATCATCTGGAAATATAGGGAGTCGGTTTTTTCTTACCAATGATGATCACAAATGTAAAAATAATTTAAATATATAAATAACTAAACTCAATATATTATAAAAAAAATTAATTAATCTAGTAAGATAAAAAATAAGATTTGAGATTTACTTATGGCAGGAAAGAATACCATCCTTATAGTAGATGATGAGCCTGATATTGTGAATCTTACTGAAAAATTCTTAAAACTGGGAGATTTTGACACAATGACAAGTAGCAATGCAAAAGAAGCAATGAAGATCATAGAGGAAAATTATGATAAAATCGCCCTTATATTATTAGATATTATGATGCCTGGCCGAAGTGGTTATACTGTGCTCGAAGAGGTCAAAAATAATGATAGATATAAAGATATCCTTGTAGTTTTATTTACTGTTAAAAGCTTTAATGAAGATGTTCAAAAGGGAAAAAAACTTGGCGCTGATGCTTATATCACTAAGCCATTTTCAGGTAAAGAACTTTTAAACAGAATAAAAGAGATTTTAGGAAATAATAGTAATTAAAATATTAGTTTTTCTTTTATCTTTTTATTCTTCACGAATCTGAGAATTCTTATATAAAACACTAATTATCATTAGTATTAGAGCTAAAAAGAACCAAAGAGTTAATGCATTTAAATCACAAATATTTTACTTTTTAACATTTTTCCATATAAACTGGATTAGAATATCCAAAAATTTTTATATTATTTGAGCAAATTATCTTCACCTATTTAAATACAATTTTCAAAAAAAAAGAGTTAATTAAGATGGTCTATGAAGCAGAATCAGATAAGATTCCTTTTTTTAAACAATACTTTTCTGTAATTATATTATTAGCGAATATTATAGTATTTATTTGGCAGTTATTAGACCCCTTACACCAAATGCATATTGAGTTTGCATTTGTTCCTTATGATTTCTTTCATCTTCAAAATTGGTGGACAATTATTACTTCGATGTTTATGCATGGAGATATTGTACATATTATAATGAACATGTGGTTTTTCATAATAATAACAGATAATTGTGAACATGCAATGGGACACGCCTTATATTTGATTACTTATTTCGTTTCTGGATTTTTTGGCACTTTATTACATGCTTTAAGTACATTAATTTGGCCAATTTTAACAACCATTCCTTCCTTAGGAGCATCTGGTGCAATATTCGGTTTAATGGGTGTTTATCTAATTCTTTATCCCAAAAATAAATTTTATTTACCTTCCACAACAGGCACTTCAATGAGAAAAGTAAGTGCAGGCTATTTTATACTTACATATTTCATAGCTGAATTATCATATGCTCTTTATTCGTTAATAGATCCTTTTAGTGTGGGATCAACAGCTCATTTCGCTCATGTGGGAGGATTTATCGCAGGAGCTATCATTGCAGGAATATATAAAGGGATAAAAGGTACATCTTATATGAAGAAAAAACCCTAATTTTTTCATTTTTTCTTTTTTAATAAACTTTTTTCAATAATGAGTTATTTAGAACCTTATCAATTAAAACCCTAAAAGTATAATCTGAAATCAGAAAACAGTTATTATATTATCTAACATAATTATTGCATATTCCAATTCGCAGATCAGATCTATATAAATGAAAAAAAAGTGTAAAGATTTATGGAAAATTGGAAAAATTTAATAGATTATAGAGATCTTGTTGTAAGCATTGTAGGAATAGGTCGTATAGGATTACCTACAGCATTAATGATTTCAAATGAAGGATTCAAAACATATGGTATTGATATTGATCAAATATTAGTTGAAAAAATAAATACAGGAGGAGGAGATCCTCCAATTCCTTATCTTACAGACGAACCTGAACTTGAAAATTTGCTTAAAAAAGCATTAAAAAGTAAAAAGCTAAAAGCTACTAAAAATTTTAGAGATTATGCTATACAATCGGATTTAATAATCCTTTGTATTCCTACAACAATAACAGAACAAAAAGTTCCCGACTATAGTGATATTAATCAAGTTCTTAAGGAAATTGGTCAGCTAAAAGAAAGTTTGGTAAAAAAAATTATTATTTTCGAATCAACAGTAGGGCCAAATTATATTGAAAAAATAGCTATCCCTTTAATTGAACAAGTCTCTGAATTAAAGATTAATCAGGATTTTTGGGTATCCTCTTGTCCAGAAAGAGCGAATCCAGGAAATATAATAGAAAGTTTACTCACAATACCACGAATAATAGGAGCAAGTAATAATTATGCACGAAATATTGTTTCTTATTTTTATAAGACAGTATTTAAAGTACCAATTTTTAAAGTTAGTAATATTCGCACAGCTAATTCAGTTAAACTAATTGAAAATATTTTTCGTGTAGTAAATATAGCATTTGCAAATGAATTAAGTCAATTAATAAGAAGGTTAGATATTGATTATATGGAAGTATTAAAAGGTGCAACTACCAAGTATAACTTTCTCATACATTATCCTGGACCAGGTGTAGGTGGCCCATGCCTCCCAAGCAATCCTTATTATCTTATTGATGATGGATATAAAGTATCATTCACACCAAATCTAATAACAGTTGCTACAGAAGTAAATCAGAGACAACCATTTCATATTATCGAATTGATTTTTGAAGGTCTTAATAAAATTAACAAACCTATAGCAAATACCAAAATAGCAATATTAGGTATAAGTTATAAAGCTAATGTGAAAGATGTCCAATTTTCTAGTGTTATACCTATTTTAAGTGAATTAAAGAAAAACAAAGCGATTATTGGTTTATATGATCCTTATTATAAAGAAGAGGAAGTATTAGGATTTAAAATAGAGAAAAATCATGAATTTATAAGAAAAGATTTCCCTATAATTGTTATTCATACAGACCATAATGAATTTAAATCATTAAATTTTAAAGAATTTCTTTGTGAATGTAAAGATCTTAAAGTTATTGTCGATTGCCATAATACTTATGAATATAAAGAGATACCTAATAAGATCTATTATATCGGGGTTGGTAGACCAATGAAATATATAGAGAAAGAAAATTATAAATAGGAAAACTTATTTTTTCCTTATTTCTTAAATCCTTGTAATTATATAAATCAATCTCTATTGAATAATAAGAAATAAAAGTGTTTTAATTAGATCTCAGAATTCTTGCGGAATTCAAAATTAAATCCTAATATTTTCTGATTTAATTTTTGGAGATTTATTAATTAGTTTTTATTGTCTTCCATTTTTTTAAGTTTTTGTAGTTTTTGAGCTCTTCGATACCACATATTAAGCATTCCTCAACTAGTACTATAGCAATCATCATCAAACTCGAGATCCAAATAGTCTTCTTTATCTTCCATTTTTTATAACCACTTAATGTTTATGTTTCTCACAATAAATTAAAGATATTAAAGTGGTGTTTATAAAAAATAAAAGCTCAAATGTAAATTATAATTTTTTATAATCTTTTATCTAGTAAATTTAGTTTCCAATAAAATAGAATGAAATTTCTTATTTTAGTCTCGAATTCTTTGCGGAATTCATCAGAATAGACCCTAGCTTTTAATGGTCTAATTCCTGAGATTTTATTATTTACTTTTTACTTGCCTTTTTCTTTGTCGTCTCTTTTTTATACCTTTTATACATGCTATAACGCCATCGATAATGCCTCAACCAGTACAGTGGGCTTCATTATTGTATGGTACTGATATTTCACTATCCAATTTATTTTTCCATTCTGACATGGTTTTATCAATATTAAGCGTTTTTTAGATAAAAAAACAAATGAAGAAATAAATATCTTTTTATTATAGTTCTAAACCAAATTACAATAAATTTTTAAAAACAAAATCTAACTTTTATTTAATTTACAAATTTCAGAAAAGTGATTTAATTGTTATTTCAATATTGGAACATAATCCAAGGATTTTTTAATTGGGTTGCTGAATCAGCAGCAATTATGATGGTTTTAAGTGGCGCTATGGCTATAACCTGGTTAGGCTATGAAAGAAAACGTAGAGGATCTTTTACAAAAAGAAAAACAGAAGTAGAAAAGTTTAATGTCACTAAATTTTTACGTGGAATGTCTTATGTAGGGTTAATACTAGGTGTATTTGTTATTTGGAGCGGAATAATGGGCTTAATATTGGATATTCCTCCAAGTTTTCAATATCGTGATGTTACAGCAGATGAAGCGAACCATTTTGCATGTATATTCTTAATTGTGATTGGAATTGCTATATTTTTCAAACCAATCTCAGATTTACCCCTCTCAAGCATTTTAGGATTGGTAATAGGAAGTATTACTGCATTTATTATTGCATTAGTAATACCTGATTCTGTTACAAATTTCCTCGGAACTAGTGTAGTAAAATGGGCAATTGTGATAATATTTATTATCGTATCAGTAGTGGTTGGTCTTACTGCCAAATTTTATATTGGTACACTTCAAAAAATATCAAAATTCCTATCTTGGCCCCCAATTGCCTTTATTATCATGATTTTCTGCTTTGTTCAGGGTTTCTGCCTATGGATCGGTGGGTTTAGTATCTTTGCCAACCTTCTCTAATATTCAATCATAATTTTTTTTATTATTCTTATCATATTTGAAATAAGCTATTTTTCATTATTTTAATAAATCTTAGATTTTTATTTAGATTAATAACGTGAATTTTGGGTAAAAATGGCTGGAATAAAAGAACTAAAAGAAGAAGTTTCTGATATGAGAAAAAGCATAGAAAAATTAACAGAAGAATTACGTGAGACGAATTTGGCAATTAGAGAATCCTTAAAGACAACCTCAGAAGCTATTAAAGAGGCAAGCGAAACATTTTCACAAGGATTGAAAGATACTATGGAGAGAATGTCAGATTTAACAATTCAAATGAACATCAGAGATACTATTCTAAAAAGTTTAGGAATTGATGGAATGATTCCTGATTTTCTAAAGAAAAAGAAATAAAACTTAGATGCTTTGTTTTCCTTCCCATCTTTTCTTAACAAAATATAGGATAACAAGCGACATGATATACACCATAGTAATTATTGCCCATAAAATTATTTCATTAGGATTATTTTCTATTACGACCATGATTATTTTATAAATAAAGAAAATACTAAATAATACTAAAAGTCGAATAGCAGATTTTAGTTTATCCATAATTCTTTAAAAATTTTTATTTGTTATTTAGAATATTATAATACTTAAAATTAAAAGTATAATAAAGTATAATTACAAACCTATACTAGATAGAAAATGTCGGAAAGAACTCCTCCTATATGCTATAGTTGTGGCAAAAGCTGTGAAAATGATATGGAAACTACGCATTATTGTATATGTGATATTGCTATTTGTCATGGATGTATTAATTCTGTCAAGAAAAGCGATACTACTTGGATTTGTCCTCATTGTAAGGAAGAAAACGATGTTGAAAAAAGTTTGCTGTTCCGATCTACTTAATTTCATATAAGAAAGATTTTTCTTAAAATCAAATTAATTATTTGATTAATAGCCAATGATGAAAAAATCTTCATAATGATTCTCATATGAAAAAATTGAGGAAGGCTGAGGCTTCAACCAACTTAAGGTTAAAAACTTAAAAAGATAAATAAGTTTTCATTATTTCAAATATTAAAATATGGAAAAAATTTTGGATTTGTTATGCCAGCTAATATTATTTCAAAAGTCGTAGAATTAGACCATTGCAACAAAGATACACTAATAAAAGCTATCTATAAACCAGAGTTTTGGATAATGGTAAACCCCTCGAAATCCATGGACGCCAAATTCACTGCTCCAAATGTTTTATATACTAAAATAGTTGACGAGATCATTAATATTAAAATTGAAATGGAAGGAGAATTAGTATTACAAGATAATGGGGAACAAGAAGGTGGGAAAGGTCGATTGATTGAAATGAATGTTCGAAACAATAAAGATGTTAGAGAATTAGAAGGCAGAATGCGGATAAAAGCGATTTCTAATAATAAAACAAAAATAGGCGTATTCATAAACAGTTTTAGATTAGGGAGTGATTTTCTTAATCTAATTGGAAGAAGCGCAGCAGAACTTACTTTAAGAACTAAAATTACTGAGATGTTAAGAAATTTAGAGAAATATGTGAAAACTAAATCTTTAGAAGATTTATTATAGTATTGATATAAAAGAAATTAATTAAAATAATTTCACACATTTATTGAGCATTTTGAAAAAGCCTCTGGAGGGATTTGAACCCCCGACCTTAACAGAAAAAAATTTAAATTTTAATCTTTTGCCTTACTGGAGCAATGCTCTACGTACTAAGCAACAGAGGCTTAATAAACGTCTCTAATTAACTTATTAATCCTTGTCTTTATATAAATGGAAAAAATCATTTGGTTATTTAAATTGGGGTGTATTGTTAAATTTCTAATTTGTAATAACTAATTGGGAATAAATTAATAATAATGGAATGAACTCTTGGAAAAAAAAATAAAACCATCAAAAAAATATTTAGTGAAACTTTGTTTGAATTACCCCTTTCTTATCACAACATAAATTTTGAATTATATGTTCGTGATAACATTGATCACAAAGATATCTGCTACAATCTTTACAATAATTCTCGCAATAATCACAGATATACTTACCACAGAGAGAGCATTCAAATACTCTGACTGTCTTCTCATTATAGTCTCCAAAATTCTCACATACTTTTAATTTATAATATGTCTCATAACATTTCGCACAGAACCAAGCTTTATAATGTGGAACCCATACCATATCAAAATTAGTGGATCTTTCAGAAGATTCAATTTTTCCTTCTTTTACTAGCTCTCGATGTGAAATACACGCTGCACCAGAATTGCATTCTAAAATTGATCTATCATATGCATACATAAGTTCATTATGTCTTCGAGCAAGGTAAAACCATCTTTTCTTTTGTGAAGGTGTGATCCTTCCTTGATGAAGTTTTTCTTGATACAAATCATTTATAACTAACCATCTATTAAATTCTGCCAAACATGCTAACTTTAAGATATCTCTTAGATTCTTCCTTACTCTTTGTAAACATTTATCGACTAAAATTATTTCTCTTGGTACTTTTTTCTTCATTATTATTAATAGATTAATTCTTTCTTATATTTTTAAGTCTTTAAGGATTTATTAAATTTTAAACTAAATGTTTCTTAAATAGAAAAAAAGGAAATTGATTTTAATCCCATTGTCCGCCTGTAGAATATAAAGTTATATATAAGATTCATAAGAGTCTTGTGCTCTCTGTCATATACTTGGACATACCATTCCCAAAAATCTGGGTCGGCAGTATTAGGATCTGCATTAAGATATCTTTCTAAGTCTGCCATATAGAATAAATTTAGATTAAATTTAATTTGATCCAAAATGGCCGTAGAAGATACCTTACAACTACTCTTTAAAGATAATTTTTCTCACGTAAGAGAATTCAGTCTTAAATTTCTTGGTAATCGAGATGAAGCTGCTATTAAAGGATCTTTTGATACATTACGTAAATTGGGTATTAGCTTGGAGAAAATTGCGAGATATGCATCTCTTCTTAAGCATAGTTCTAAAAAAATTCGTGAGAGTTATGCGAATCTATTTAATTTAGGGATTTCTTCGGAAAATATATGTAGATATCCTGTACTTATAGGGTCCAATCCCTATAAATACTTAATAAGATTAATGAAGTGAACCCTAATGACTTCAAGTACTACGTATGATGGAAACGATAGCATCAGAGGCAATAAAATTTATGTGAAGGAAAACGGACAAGGTGTTATCCTCGATTTTGGCGCAAAATTGTACGATTATGATAAGTTTTACGCTTGGCCAAATCAACCAAGAGCCATTAGAGGTATTAATGACTATTGGCAATTAAACTTCATTAATTTATAAGGTTTAGATCCTTATTTTTATTAGAAGAATTTATTTCATACTAAATAAATAGAAATAAAATCTAATTATTTACTAGTATAATTCAAACTCTATAATTAACGGATCGGTGCTTTGGGATTAATATTTGGATTATGGAAAGCGATTCGGGGATCACTTTAGTTTATAAACCATATATGGATTTTCTTGTAAATGAGGATCTTGTTTCTGGATTATTAACTGCTCTAAACCAATTTACTATTGTGGAATTTAAACAAGGGATAGAATCTATCGAAATGGGGGGTCTCAGATGGGTGTATATACAAGATAAAGAAACAAACCTGTTATTTATCGGTGCAGACTCTAAAGAAGTTACAGCAGAAATTCTAAGAGCTCGATTAGACGTGATAAGACAAACTTTTATTTCACAATATGCAAATGAGAAAAATAGATGGGGTAGTAAATGGGCGGGAAATGTAGAGATATATAAACCTTTTGAGGATATAATTGATGAGTTTTATACTCAATGGAAGCAAGCCGAACGCATTACGACTGTTGCTGAATTTTTTGATATAATAGGGATTTTTCAGCAAATTTTAAACTTAGTTATCAATGTTATAGAAGGTCATTTATCAAAAAAAAAGAAGCAAGTAATTTATGATAGAATTGAAGAAATGTTTAGAAAATATTCAAAACTCGAAATTGTTAAAAAAAATCCTGAGTTAGGCAAAATTATATTTGTAAAAGATAGTGGTTTCAATATCATAGGCATAGATCCAATGAATAGTGATATGTATCTTGTTGAGAAACAAATTATAAATTTAATTAGGCGTATAGTAGAAATTCTTAAAACCGAAGAGGGGTATTTTCCTAGTTTAAAATATTTTATTGAAGAGAATATTTTCGATTATTTAATTTCAAACTTTAATCTCTTGAATGATTTGAACTTATTCATATTTTTATTACAACTTTTTCTTATAAAATGAATTGTTTTCAACTTATTGATTATTATTAAGATCTTTGAATGAGATCTCAAGAAATTCATTGAGATATTTAATGTATTCTTTTTAAAAGTAGAAAAGATTTATTTCAAATAGATTTATTAAACGGTATTTATTTAATTTATTAGTCGACTTCGAATAATTAACTTCAAAAAACAATGGAACTCATACTGCTTATTATCATTTTTATTTTGTTTTTTATCATTATTTACAGTTACTCAAAGTCTGACTTAGATTTTGTAGCAATTTCTCTATTATGTTGTTTTATTGCTGCCACAATAACATTTTTGGTTGTAGGAACAACGATAAACGAATTCATTTTATCTATTGAATGGGAAGCAATTATTATTATTTTAAGCATGAGTATTATTACAAAAATAGCACAAGATTCAAATATTTTAGAATTTGTAGCTGTTAAACTCTTCAAATTATCCAGAGGGGAGCAAAGAATTTTTTTCTGGCTTCTCTGCATAATTACTACTCTTTTAGCAGCAATCATAAGTGATGTTGTTGTCGTTTTAATTTTAGCGCCAATTGTTGTAAGACTTTGTCATTTTCTCAAGATTAGAGCTGGAACGTATCTTTTAGGCATGACAATCTGCATAAATATTGGTTCAATTATTACTCCATTCTCAAGTGGAGAAAATATCATAATTTCCACCTTTTTTCACCTTGATACATTATATTTCATCCGATATTATTGGATATTCTCTTTCTTTTTATTATTTATAACAATATTTCTAATAGATAGATTTATTTTAAGAAAAGAACCAAAAATAGACGATCTTCAAAAGAAATTTGTTATAGATTTAATAGATACAGATATTATGGTAAAAAGTAAGAAGATGTTTTATTTCAATAGCATTGCTATAATAGTCACTATTATTTTATTTGCTACTCTTCCACTATTGTATTTAACAGCTGGACTTTCTGCCTTAATTCTAGTATTGGTAAATAGAAGTTATACTAAAAAGCCTATGAGTGAACTTCTGAAAGATATTGAATGGGAAATAATTTTTTTCTTTATTAGCCTATATGTTATAATAGAATGTATGTTGCAAGCTGGTTTTAAAGATTTAATAGGTTCAATTCCTTTTGGAACTATGGACTCTTTTATTATATCTTTTCTTATACTTATCATAATTAGCGTTATATCTGGATTAGTTGCGAATACACCAACAGCATTAATTTTCATACCTATAGTAGATACTTTAATTAAGTCAGGGGTGGTATCACCAGTTTCTTTACTTTTTTCTTTCATAATTGGGATTAATTTAGGAGGCAATTTTATACCTCAAGGAGCAGCTTGTGATATGATGACTTTAAAAATAGCAAGAGATTCAGGTGTTGAAAATATGAATTACAAACGATTATTAAGAATGGGAGCTTTATTTGCCTTTATTCACTTGGGTATTTCAATTATCTATGTATTATTTTTGGTTTTGTTATTTGGATAAAAAAAATAGAAGTTATAAAAAAAGAAAAATGTAAATATTATTTGACTATAACCAACCTCTTAAACGCATTGCTTCAATAACACGTTCGAGAGATATCATATAAGCACCCATACGATTGTGGGTGTTGAATTTTTTAGCTTGCTCTACTGTAGAACGATACGCTCTTGTCATCACTCTGTCTAATGCCTCAAAAACCTCCTTTTCTGTCCAGAAGTAGCTATAATACCCTTGCACCATCTCAAAATAGGATACAGTGACTCCACCAGCATTACATAGAAAATCTGGAATTATAAGAACCCCTTTTTCAAATAGGACTTGATCTGCATCTGGTGTAGTTGGACCATTAGCAAGTTCAGCAATTATTTTTGTGTTTATATTATCAACATTTTTTCTCGTTATTACATTTTCAAGTGCTGCTGGAACAAGGATATCACATTCTAATTCTAATAATTCTTGATTTGATATTTCTTTAGTTCCTTTTAAGCCTACAACAGATCGAGTTTTTTCTTTAAATTCACCAGCAGCATGAGGATCTACACCATCTTTATTATAAATACCACCTTTAGAATCAGAAACAGCAATGATTTTACAACCAAAATCATCTTTAAGTAGTTTTGCTGCCCATGATCCTGCATTTCCATATCCTTGAACTGCTACTGTTGCTCCATTTAAATCTAAGCCAATATCTTTTGCTGCTTCTCTCATAGTATATATTCCTCCTTGCGCTGTGGCAATTGACCGTCCTGCACTCCCTCCTAATGGAAGAGGTTTTCCTGTAATAACAGAGGGAGCATGTCTTCGAACTATATTTTCGTATTCATCCATCATCCATGCCATTATTTGAGGATTTGTATAAACATCTGGAGCAGGTACATCAATATTTGGTCCGATAAAATCAGCAAGTTGTCTAATATAAGTTCTTGCAAGAATTTCAAGTTCTCGATTGCTCATTGTTTTAGGATTACATATAATACCTCCTTTCGCACCTCCTAAGGGTATATCAACACAAGCAGTTTTCCATGTCATCCAAGCAGATAAAGCTTTTACTAATGAGGCACTTTCCTCAGGATGCCATCTTATTCCTCCTTTCATAGGACCTCTTGCAGAGTTATATTGAGACCGAAAACCTTTAAAAGTTTTTATCATTCCATTGTCCATTTTCATAGTAATTTTAATCTCAACAAATCTCTCTGGCTCACTTAAAGCGTAATAAATCTCATTATCATAATCCGCTAATTTACATGCATCTGAAAGTTGTTTTTGAGATATTTTAAAGGGATCTAGTACTTCACTCATATTAATTTCACTTTTATACAATTGTTCTATATTGAATTTTGTTCAATTTTAATATCAATGAATACAAATTTTCTGAAGAAATTTTATTTTTCTATTTAATTAAATTGAATGATAATTAATTAAATAAAGTTATAAAAATTAAAGTTTCCTTTGAATAATTACCCAGAACTTTCCCATTATATCAATTGATTGTAAGATTAGGAGAAAGAATTTAAAATTCAAAGAAATTTAGCTCTTAAATATTCGTTGATAGCTTTAGCGGCAATCCTACCTGCTCCCATTGCCGAAATAACAGTAGCAGAACCAGTAACAATATCACCACCAGCATAGATTCCTTCTAAATTAGTTTTTCCATTTTCGTCAGCTTCGATATATCCCCATTTATTTAACTTTAACCCTTGAATTGATTTTGTTAAAATTGGATTTGCATTAGTACCAATCGCTAATATAACAGTATCACATTTTATTAAATATTCTGAATTTTCAATAGGTACGGGTCTTGGTCTTCCTGAAGAATCTGGTTCGCCTAATTCCATTTTAAGAACTTCAATTTTTTCAACATTCCCATTTTCGTCTCCTAAAAATCTTACAGGATTACTTAAAAATTGAAACTCAATTTTTTCCTCAATTGCATGATGGTATTCTTCTTTTCTTGCTGGCATTTCAGCCTCAGTCCGTCTATAAACAATAATTACCTTCTCAGCACCAAGTCGTAATGCGACGCGAGCAGAATCTAAAGCAGTATTACCTCCACCAATGACAGTTATAACTTTTCCTATTTTAATAGGAGTATCATAATCTGGAAATTTGTATGCTTTCATTAAATTAGCTCTTGTTAAGAATTCATTTGCTGTTAAAACGCCATTTAGATTCATTCCTGGGATCTTTCTCATTGAAGGTAATCCTGCCCCTACTCCTATAAAGAATGCTTTATAACCTATTTCTTTTAAATCATCAATAGTTAAAGTCTTTCCAATTATTTTATTGTATTCAACTTTAACCCCTAACATTTTTAGAGTCTCAATCTCATCCTCAACAATGTCTTTAGGGAGTCTAAATTCAGGGATCCCATAAACTAAAACACCCCCTCCTTTATGAAATGCTTCAAATATCGTGACATCAAAACCAAATCTAGCAAGATCGGCGGCACAGGTAAGACCAGCTGGTCCTGATCCGATGACTGCAACTTTTATATGATTTGGAGCCTCGCAATCTGGACATTCCTTCAATTTATTTTTTCGTTCCCAATCTGCTATATATCTCTCAAGTGCCCCAATTGCCACCGGTTCCCACCTTTTACTTAAGACACAAGCTTGCTCACATTGGATTTCTTGAGGGCATACTCTTCCGCATATAGCAGGTAAAATATTATAATCTTTTATAGTTCTGATCGCTTCTAATAAATTATCTTCTTTAATCAGTCTGATAAAAGCAGGGATGTCAATATTGACTGGACATCCATTAATACACCTAGGGTCACCACATTGCAGGCATCTTTCAGCTTCTGTTTTAGCCATGTCCTCAGTAAAACCTAGAGCTACTTCTGAAAAGTTATGAATTCTTTCAGATGGATTTTGTTCTTTCATTTTTTGTCGGGGTATTTTCATTATAAAATCCCTACCTTTATCCTATTTTTAAATTCTCGCATTCTTTTTTATAGAGGTTGAAAGATTTTTTTTCAAATTCTTCAAACCTTTTTTCTCTGTTTAATAAAGTATCGAAGTCTACAATATGACCATCAACATCAGGCCCCTCAACGCAGGCGAAATGTATTTCCCCATCTTTTGCAGGGAATCGACACCCTCCACACATTCCTGTACCATCAATCATTATTGTATTCAATGATACAAAGGTCTTTACCTGTGGTAGCCCTTTAATACCATTTGTTAATTCTGCAACATTTTTCATCATTATCATTGGGCCAATTGCAATAACTAAGCTAATTTTTTCTTTACTAATTATATCTTCAAGTGGTTTAGTTACAAATCCTTCAATCCCCTCACTCCCATCATTAGTACAAATTATAACTCTTTCACTTACCTCAGCCATTCTTTCTCTCCAAAATATTAGATCTTTTGTACGAGCTCCTAGTATAGAAATGATTCTGTTACCTGCGTTATTCAATTCTTTTGCTTGGGGATAACAAGGGGCAATTCCAACCCCACCTCCAATTATAACTATCGGATTTTCATATTTCTCAATATGTATTTTATTTCCTAAGGGCCCTACTACGTCTAATATTTCATCACCCTCATTCTGATGAGATAATAATAATGTTGATTTTCCGACAACCTGAACTACAAACGTAATAATGCCTAGGTCTCTATTATAATCAGCGATAGTAAGAGGAATTCTCTCTCCTTTCTCGTTAATTCTAATTAAAACAAAATTCCCAGCATAAGCTTTTTTAGCGATTAATGGGGCAAAAATATCCATCTCAAATAATGTACCACTACTTCCAAGTTGAACTTTTTTTAAAATTTTATAGGGCACAGCAAATCAGCCTAATGTCAAATTTAAATCAAAATTAAATTTTAATAAAAAAAATCTCTAATTGAAGTTATAATCTAATCTAAAAAAATATTTTCTTATATCTAATAGTAAAGGGAATTCTTTCCCCAATTTCGCACATAATTTGAATATTTAAATTAATTCCAAGGAAAATAATAGCTTATTTCAAATTATTAAAAATAATTATCTTAAAAAAAGTAATTGGCATATTAGAAAAGTTAATTTTCTAAAAAGCCTTTTTAATATTAAGAATAAAGTGTTTTCAAATTATATTATATAATTTAATTTTTTTTGAAACATATTAGAAAATAGTTTTAGAACTAATTATGGATACTATAATTGTTTTAGATTTTGGAGGACAATATACCCATCTAATTACTCGTCGAATACGGGATTTGGGAGTTTTTTCTGAAATTTTGCCGTTTGATGCAGATCTCGAAAAATTAAAAAAAAAAAATCCTAAAGCTATTATATTATCAGGTGGACCCGGTAGTGTTTATGAACAAAAAGATCCAAGATTAAAAGATGAATTTTATCAATTTACAATTATAAACAAAATTCCAGTTTTAGGAATTTGTTATGGACATCATTTAATTATGCATCAATTAGGAGGTAAAGTTGAATCTAAAGAAGTTAAGGAATATGGCAAAGCAATTCTCACAATTTTAGAACCAAATTTACTTTTTGATTCATTAGAAAAAGAACAAATAGTTTGGATGTCTCATGGAGACCAAATCACCAAAATTGCTAGTGGATTTAAAGCATATGCTATAACTGAAACTTGTCCTGTAGCTGCTTATGGGAATCAAGAAAAATTATTATACGGAGTTCAATTCCATCCAGAAGTCTCAAATACTCCAAATGGAATTAAGATGTTAGAGAATTTCATATTTAAAATTGCTGATTGTAAAAAAGAATGGAAATTGGAAGGATGGATTAATAAAACTATTGAAAAGATTAAAAAAGAAATTGGATTAAAGAAATGTATTTTAGGATTAAGTGGTGGAGTTGATTCTTCTGTTGCTGCTGTTCTCCTCCATAAAGCAATAGGCGAACGGTTACATTGCATATTTGTCAATAATGGTATGTTAAGAAAGAATGAAGAAAAAGAGGTCTGGGAAACTTTTAAGAAGAGATTAAAATTTGAAAATTTTCATTATGTTGATGCAGAAGATCTTTTTCTCCAAAGACTTACAAAGATTGAAGATCCTGAAGAAAAACGTCGTATTATTGGACACACATTTATAGAAGTTTTTGAGAATAAAACTATTGAATTAGAAAAAGCCTATCCAGATATTAAGTATCTTGCACAAGGTACAATTTATCCTGATCGAGTTGAAACTAGTGTTACCAGTAAAGTTTCTGTCAAAATTAAGTCTCATCATAACCTTACTCTACCAGATAATATGAAGTTAAAGATAATAGAGCCTTTAAAAGATTTATATAAAGATGAAGTTAGAAAAGTTGGTTTAAGATTAGGTTTGCCAAGTTATATCATAAATCGTCATCCATTTCCAGGACCTGGATTAGCAGTAAGAATAATAGGCGCAATCGATAAAGAAAAACTTACAATTTTAAGAAATGCAGATGAGATTTTAATAGAAGAGATTAGAACCGCGGGGATTTATGACCAAATATGGCAAGCTTTTTGTGTTTTTCTCCCTTTGAAGACTGTTGGAATAATGGGTGATTATCGGACCTATGAATATATATGCTCTATAAGAATAGTTGAATCAACTGATGCTATGACAGCTAATTTTTCTAAGTTAGATTGGGAAATCCTTGAAAGAATTGGAACGAGAATTGCTAATGAAGTTAAAGGTATAAATCGTGTTGTGTATGATATATCGAACAAGCCTCCAAGCACAATAGAATATGAATAAATCAATTAATTTTGATAATATATAGTATCAAATTTTTTCTTATAGATTTTAATTATTATATGAATTAGATCCTATAAAATCATAATTTTATAAATTGATAATAATGACACAAGAAGAAATTGCGTGGGATTTAACAGAAATTTATTCTGGGCATGATGATCCTAAAATCACTGAAAATATGAATAGACTTTCGAACAAAGCTAATGAGTTTATAAAGGATTATAAAGGAAAAATAATTTATCCTGATTTCACAGCTCAAAAATTATTAGAATTATTTCAAAAACATGAAAAATTTAATGCTGATATAAATGAATTAGAACTTTTTTCAAATAGATTATACGTTGGGAATATGACAATTCCTGAAAGTGAAATGTTGAAAAATCAGGTTGAAGATTTTACAACTAAGACTGCTAAAGATTTAGCTTTTCTGGAGCTAGAGGTTGCCAAATATGTCTATGAAAATGCTGAAATAATTGATAATCCAATTCTCTCTAATTATAAACATAGAATGGAAACAATTAAAAGAATACACCCACATTATTTATCTGAAATAGAAGAACAATTAATCCTTGAAAAAGATCAATATGGAGTTATAGCTTGGAGTAATCTACAAGCAAAATGGCTAAATACAAGAAAAATTTTGGTAAATGTTGAGGGTATAGAAAAAGAATTATCATATGGAGAAGCTAATGCTTTGCTTACACACCCCGACAGAGCAACAAGAATTTCAGCAAATAAGTCTATATATAGCGTATTAGGTAAAGAAGAATATGTATTCTCATCAGCTCTACGAAGTGTCTGTGGAGACTGGTTAAATAATTCAAAAAGACGGAAATATGATAGTCCAATGCATGATAGTCTAATTGTAAATGATACTTCTCAAGAAATAATTGATAATTTAATGAAAGCAATAGAAGAAGATGTGGGAGTATATCGTAAATATTTAAGTCTCAAGGCTAAAATTTTAGGATTTACAAAATTAAATTGTGCTGACATTCGTGCTCCTCTCCCTATTGCTCCACATAAAAAATATTCTTGGGATGAAGCAAAAAGACTTGTTATTCAAGCTTATGGGAGATTTGATAATGAATTTGTTGAGATTGTAAACAATATGTTTGAAAAAAATCATATAGATGCAAGTCCAAGAAAAGGTAAGAGAAATGGAGCAAATTGTGCTGCTTGGTTTAATGCTAAGTCTGCATTTATTCTAATGACATATACAGGTGAGATGAATGAAATATTTACTCTTATTCATGAACTTGGACACGCTATCCATGACTATTTAGCAATTGAAAAGCAAACGTACTTTAATTATCATCCAGGTTATACAGTGGCAGAAGTTGCATCTACATTTGGGGAATTACTCTTAACAGATCTCCTACTTGAAACTGCACAATCAGAGGAAGAAAAGTTAGGAATATTAGCACGTGTATTAGATGATGCTGGACAAGCTGCTTTCCAAGTAAGTGCAAGAGTCTGGTTTGAACAAGACTTATATGCAGCTATTGATAATGGCGAGAATTTGGATGGAAAAACAATTTCAAAATATTGGTGTACGGGAAGAGATAGAATATATGGAGACTCTGTAGAATGGTTTGAAGAGATGGACTGGGAATGGACTATGAAACCACATTATTATATACCAAATTTTCGATTTTATAATTATCCCTATGTTTATGCCCAACTTTTTGTTTATGCTTTATATCAAACTTATAAAAAACAGGGTAAAGAATTTGTCCCAAAATTCAAGAAACTTCTCGCAGCAGGTGGGAGTGTTTCTCCTGAGGTGCTTGGTAAGATTGTGGGTTTAGATATCACTAAGAAAGATTTTTGGAACTTAGGGATAAAACAATACGAAGATTTCGTTAACCAATTGGCAGACCTTATGAAATAATTAATCCTTCTTAAAAAAAATTTTTATCTAATTTTTTTTTTCTAATAAAATTTTAATGTTAAGTGGAGCTCTTGCCATGGAAAGTCATATCTTCCATGGCAAGAGTTGTGAATAAATGGCTAATTTTGTGTTTTCTCCTGCTAAAAGTGGATGATGGAAGCGTGGTGGTGATTATTTCATATTTAAAGTAAGATAAGGTGTAGGAGTTGATCCTTTCTTTATAGACTCATACTTTACTTCTATTAGTAAATTTAAAGGTCAATCCATCCACCTAATTTTCACATTATATATTATTATCGGACTTTTTCTAAACACCTCCTTATTGTTTATTCATAAAGTATGATACTTTGCTTTATTTCTGGGGTTTCCTGGTGCCGAAATTTTTCAGTAATTCTGAAACTAAGCATTTCAGGGTTACAATTCCATTTATGGTCTTTCCTATTGCCTAAAAATATTACACCAAAATCAATGGATTTACAACACTTAATTTTCCTCCCATAGGAAAATTCGTCTCCACATTCCTCACATTTTATCATTAATTTCATATCTCTCATTATTTCTTGTTTTATAACGCCTCATACTTTCTTGGTTTTTTATTTTGGTGCACTATCATTTTCTCTGGTGTTTTTTGTTTGATTCTTTTTATCACTTTCGCAAGTCCATTAGGACTTTTATAACCCATAGCCATTGACCATTCCGCTGCTGACGAAATTCCAATTTCTTTTAACTTTTCTAAACATATTTGTTCATAAGTTCTTGGAATTTGTTCAACCATCTTTAGTCTCTCTTGAAATCGAGTTCTAAACTGTTTTAAAGACATTTTTTTTTCCAAAATTTTTTGTTTGTTGTGGGAAGCGATTCCCATTTCTTTTTGTATTAATGTAGATTATATATATTTATAAATTTATCGGTTAATTTCTAAACATTTCTGTATGTTTTAACTTATTTATCTGAACTTTAGTATAGTCTTCAATTACTTTTGTGAACAGAACTATAAAAATATACAATTTTTAGTTAATGACATTAAAAAATATTATAAAACTTATTTGAATAACTGAACAAATAAGGAAAAAAATTTCAGTATCCCTTTACTAGAAATACGAAAAAATTTGTTAAGATCTATTTCTTGGGAAAAAGATTTTTGAGGGATTATTATTAATTACGTATTTAATATTTGATTATGAAACATAATCTTTGAATTAGGGCAACTTCATTATTTACATTCATTAAATAGACAAAAAATAGATATATACTTCATATTATTTTCTTTTTATTAACTCAATTAAGGAACTGTTTTCTTTAATAACATTTAAAACAATATGAGTATTTGTGCGCTCAACATAAGGAGAAGTATGGATTTCTTTTATCATTTTACAGAGAACTAACCTTTTTAATAAGTTTTTAATAATTTTTACTGGCCATAATTTTTTAGAAATTCTTCAATTTTTTTTTCTACACTGGAGGCAATCTTTTTGAGTTTTGAATCCCCCATTTTAAAACATTCTGATACAGCTTCTCTAATAAATTCAATAGAAGGCATATCAGGAAGATCAGACTTATAAAGAGTAATATAATCAAATTTTTCAAATTTATCTAACCACCGTAAAAGCGTTTCACTCCCTAAAAAATTTTTAATAGTAATTATTGCATCATTGAATCCCTCATCTATATTTCCAAATGAAAGAAACGATAGGCTATCTTTTATTTGCGTTAGAATTCTCTGACCAGTAGATTCATCAAGTTCATCCATGCCCATAAGAATGTTAATAAGATTACGATTCAATAATCGATTTCCAGAAACATTAACAACAATTAAACCTGTTAAGAAATCTATTACTTCTTTTCCATAAATTTTAATTGCTTCGTGAATCTCTTTTTCACTAATTCCAAAAGGTTCTTTTGCTATATCAACATAAAATTGAGCTTTAGTTTTTTTCATTTTGTTTTTGTCTTCCAAAGTTGAGATGTTTATTGGAAAAGAGGAGTCTTGATTTTTCATTTTTTCTTGTTCTACTATATCTTTGAAAAAGGTCTGTTCTTTTATAACATTCAAGACTATATGAGTATTAGTTCGCTCAACATAGGGAGAAGTATGGATTTTTTTTATCATTTTACTCAAATCATTCCTTGTTTTGAATCTTGCTAAAATCAGAGCGTCATATTCTCCAGTAATATCATATACTGCAAAAATATTTGGATTTTTGGCAATCTCCAGTTCTACTTCTAACATTTTTCCTTTAGATATTGTCAATTCGATAAGGGCAATAATATCATATTTTAATTTTTCATAATTAATGTTTGCACCATAATTCATGATTATACCACCGCTCTCTAATTTTTCAACATGATTTTTAATTGTAACAGGCGATTTATTGCCTAAATCTTTTGCAAGTTGTCGAAGGGAAATTCTTCCGTCAATACTTAATTTCTTTAAGATCTCAATATCTAGTTCAGAAATATCATCAATACTAGTTTGTTCAGTCATAATATTAGAGAGTTATATAATGATTATAAAAGTATGCAATTGTCCATTATTTAAGTGAAAAAATAATAGAATGACCATTTTTTATTACGACAAAAACTACCAAATAAATCATTTGATCACTTAAATATTTAAATAGTAATCATATATAAACTTTCTCTTCCATTTATGTAAACATATGAACTAGAAAAAGTTAAAATTTTTATATATATGTTCATAATAATATTTATAGAATTCATATTACGGAATATAATATTCATATGTTAAAAAATTGGAAAGGAAGATAGATAATGATTGAAAAGAATGATCCTAAAAGGAAGGATTTGTGTGAAACAGTAATCGAGAAGATTAAAGAAGAAGATATAAAATTTATTTATCTGCAATTTACTGATATTCATGGAATTATAAAGTCATTTGAGATAAATTCGAAAAGGATTGAAGAGGTTTTTGAGGATGGAGAAAACTTTGATGGAAGTTCAATAACAGGCTATGGTGCAATTGAAGAGAGTGATAAAGTTGCACTTCCAGATCCAAGTACTTTTTATCTTTTGCCTTGGAGGAAGGAAAATAAGGTAGCTCGAGTTATCTGTGATATCTATAAACCTGATGGAGAACGATATGAAGGAGATCCTCGATTTATTTTACAGCGAGCAGTAAAAAAGGCTGAGGAACAAGGCTATACCTACTATTGTGCTCCAGAAATGGAATTTTTTATTCTTACTCCTGATACAAAACAAGAATTTAAGCCTTCAGATCTGAGAGGTTACTTTGATTTTGATCCTTATGATATTAGTGAAATGATACGATATAAAATTGCCGAATATTGTGATGCTATGGGAATTAACGTTGAATGTATTCATCATGAAGTTGCTTTTGGCCAACATGAGATAGATTTTCGCTATGATAAAGCTGTGAATTCAGCTGATAGTACAATTACAATTAAAACGATAGTTAAAACTGTTGCTGCGAATAAAAACCTTATTGGAACCTTCATGGCTAAACCATTTCATGGGATAAATGGTTCAGGGATGCATGTACATCAATCTTTATGGAGCAAGGGAAATAATTTATTTTATGATGAAAACGATAGAGATCATATTTCACTTTTAATGAAAAAATGGATTGCTGGACAATTAAAGCATGCTAGAGCTATGTGTGCTGTTTTAAGTAGCTGGCCTAATTCTTATAAAAGATTAGTTCCAGGGTATGAAGCCCCGATTTATCTAGGTTGGGGATTCAGAAATAGGTCACCATTAATTAGAGTTCCTGATTTTCATGGTCGTCCTAATGCTGCGAGATGCGAAATTCGGTGTCCAGATCCATCTGGAAATCCATATCTGCAATTTAGTGTTCTTTTAACTTCTGGCTTAGAAGGAATATTATCAGATGATATTGAAATATATGAACCAACAGACAGAAATGTTTATCATCTTACTTCCAAAGAGATGGAAAAGGAGGGAATTATATCATTACCAGGGAGTTTACATGAAGCATTAACAGAATTCAAAAATTCTGAATTAATGAAGGAAGTATTTGGAGAAACTGCATTTAAGAATTATTATTATGCAAAATTAGAGGAATTTGATGCTTACAGAATCATTGTAAGTGAATGGGAAAGAAATCGCTATATAAGATTATAAATCATGAAAAATTTTTAGTCTAATTTTTATTTTTTAGAAGAAAATAATGGAAATGATTAAAATAAATCAGGATACATTTTTTCTATATTTTCAATAGCATCAAATAGCAAATTGTACAGTTGAATACTTTCATATGCATAAGTATTGTTCAACACGTAATCCAGTATTTTATTAGCAATTTCCTTATCTTTTTCAGAATAATTTTCTAATTTAGATTTAAACAAGATTTGAAACTCTTCTATTAACCATATCAATTCTTCCTTCAAGTTTTCTTCTAATATTTCATGATATTTAACACTAACTTTCATTACAATACCTCAACCCTATATAAATTATACAATATTACTCTTTCTTTAAATTAAAGCAATTTAAACTGCTATTAATATTTTTTATAGACCAATTTTTGCTGTCTTCATTCTAAAAAGCATAATTATCATATTGTACCCTTTAGTCCATAATATTTATATAAATAAATAATTATATACTAATATCAACTAAATTTTTGAAAAATCAATAGCGTAATCTAAGATAAATAAGTTGATTTAAATGAGCAATCAGCAAAATCATATTTGGTCTTTTCCTTTAGTAGGGGGAGTTTTAACACTTATTGGGCTTCTCACACCCGCATCCATAGTATTGGGTAACTTTACTTGGTTATTTGGGTTAATATATTATGATCTTGATCCATTATCTTTATTCTTTTATTGGAATCCTTTTGTATTTCTTGTTAATCTTATTCCTCTAATCATTCTCTTAAGTCTTTCTATAGCGGCTATAATATTATCGGCAATTTCTAGGAGTGAAGAAGATTTCATACGATTTAAGAAAATCTTTTTCATTTTAGGAGGATTATTCTTTATACCTTCGTTAATTCATCTTATTTGGGCTGCAATTTTTTTTAGATCATTTGGAATCCCAGGATTTGCATTTATAGCGCCTATGATAAGTGGTGCACTTATCATTTTTGGAACTCTTTTTAATTCACGGGTTTTAATACCACGTTCCCAGAGATCAGATTTAATCCTTAAAATAAAGAAATGCTATAGGAGAATACTTATTTCATTCAGCGTTGGCGCCATGATTTTCTTAGTCGGTTCTTATATTAGTTTTTTTCTTATAAACATCATACCAGGAGATCCTGTGATTGGTTATCTTATTGCTATGGGAATAGGAACTCCTACTCCAGCTCAGATTGCCGCTGCACGAGCTGCTTTAGGCTTGGATCTGCCTATTTTTTTACAGTATATTAGATTTCTATGTCAAACATTTTCTGGTAATTGGGGGATTTCATTTTCATATGCAATTTCAACTCCGGTCATTGAATTAATTGGTAGTCGGGTACCTCGAATGATTGAAGTAGTGGCACTTCCTCTTATTATTGTTTTTGGATTAGCAATTCTTCTTGGAAGATTTTTAGCTAAAAAAAAAGGTAGGTGGTTCGCGAAATTAATTCAGTTAGGATATATTGTAGGGCTTTCATTACCAATATTTTTTATTGGTATGGTATGTCAATATTCTCTTGGTTCTATTGGCATTATTCCGACCAGTGGTTATAAAAACCCAGCTTATTCGAATCCTACATTTAGGACAGGATTTCTCATATTTGATTCATTATTAGACTTGAATTTCGCATTAGCGATTGACATTTTCCATCACCTCTTAACACCAATGGTAATCTTTGGCCTTGCAGCTTTTCTATTAATAACTTGGCAAACTCGCTCCAGTAGATTGAATAAATCATATCACAATTCATTCTTCCGCCATGCAGTTATAACGGGGAGTATTTTTGGTTTTCTTTTTATGTTTTATCTTTTAATTGATATAACATTTGGATTATATGGTTTTGGTACACTTATAATAGATTCCATAAACCTTAGTGATCATTTTCTTCTAATAAGGTCTGTGTTTACATTAGTCAGTACCCTAGTTGTTGTTTTAGTAATTTCCATGATATCATTCAGTCTCTACAAATATATAAAAAGTGTACGTGTTCAACCCAAATCTGAATCAAAACTAGATGAAATAACAAATAGTCAAAAAGGAAGAAATCCAAATACTTCTGAAGAGAATATAAAAGATTTCATAATTCGCAAGGTGAAAAGTCCTTTAGGAATTGTGAGTATAGCTTTGATGATCTTCTTCATTGTTATCACCTTATTTCCCCAACTAATAACACAATATACTTTACAAGAAGCATTGACAATTCAACCTGGAGCCTTCAACCCTCCCTCTCCAGATCATCCTTTAGGACAAACTGAATTGGGAAGAGATCTTCTAGGATTAGTGATGTATGGGATAAAAGAATCAATGGTGTTTGGATTTATGGCAATTCTTATTGGCATGGCTGGAGGGGTTCCATTAGGTTATTTAGCAGGGAGATTTCGTAAATGGGGATATAGGGTAATAATGGCGTACATGATATTTATTTATGTAATTCCAGTCTTTCTCTATGCAATTCTCATTGGTAACACATTTGGTATGTATTACTTTTTTACTTTACAAATTATCGGTTTGTTTTTAATCCCCAATTTCACACGAGCTATTGCAAATGTTATATCAGGAAACTTTAGAACAGATATTCATAGAATTGGAAAAACTCTACTTAGTCATATCCCTTTGAATTTCGCTATTGCTGTCTCAATCTATACAGCAATTGGATATTTAGGATTTTCTAGTTTTCAAATTTACCAACAATTGGGAAATCTTACTAATATTGCACGACCGTATTTGTATGGAGCTCCATTGGCTTCATTTTGGCCTGGAATGGCAATATTTGGGATAATATTGACCTTTCTCCTTTTTTATTTGGCTTTTCAAAATCATGGACAACTCTCTAAAACTTTTGAAGTGAAATTTAGGAAAATTGAGAAAGAACCTATAGAAATTAGAATGGAATAAATTAATCTTAAGTTCTTTTTTTGTATTTTAATAATTACAGTTATTATACTTATTCTTTCATTTTTTCTATGTACTCTAAGCTCTGATGCCTAAAGTAAGTGTTATAAAGTTCAGCATACATTCCACCTTTTGCCATCAACTCATCGTGGTTTCCCTCTTCTACAATCTTCCCATGATCAAGCACAATTATCCGATCTACGTGACGTACTGTCCAGAGTCGATGGGCTATTATAATTGACGTACGACCTTCTATCGTTTTCTGTAAAGCATCTTGAATTCGAGTTTCCGTGAAAGGATCAACTGAGGCAGTGGCCTCATCTAGAATAAGAATAGCAGGATTTTCTAATAGAACACGAGCAAAAACCACAAGTTGTCGTTGACCCATAGAAAGACGACTTCCTCTTTCGCCAGTATCAGTCTTTAATCCATTTGATAGATCCTCAATCCAATCCGAACCACTTGTTGCATTTAAAGAATTATAAACATCTTCTGTCTTAGCATCTAAGCAACAATATTTTATGTTATTTTCGATTGAATCGGCAAAAAGGAATGGAGATTGAGGAATTATTCCTATTTGTTTTCTATATTCTTTAAGATTATAGTCTCTAATGTTTAAGCCATCCACAAAAATATCACCAGCTTGAAATTCATAAAATCTTGCTAAAAGTTTTGCTAAACTTGACTTTCCTGCGCCTGTATGTCCAACAATTGCTAAAGATTCCCCTGCCTTAATTGAAAGATTAAAATTATCAAAAACTTTTTGATTGTTTTCGTAATAGAAAACCAAATTTTTAATTTCTATGTTACCCTTTAATCTGGGCG